>Ga0268298_10005399_pt1 | contig 11984 bp, 6 predicted proteins | sample WWTPWeurt_MetaG_FD_194462 | JGI IMG/M metagenome (GOLD analysis project Ga0268298, IMG submission 194462) | Activated sludge microbial communities from WWTP in Nijmegen, Gelderland, Netherland - WWTP Weurt | ecosystem: Engineered > WWTP > Aerobic digester > Activated sludge | place: Netherlands...
AATCCTGCAATCACTATTGATAAGACTTAAAGTTTTCAAGGCCCTGTAAAAAAATCTTCAACATGGTCTTGATCTCTTGTTTTCTGCTTCCAGGTAACAGAGCAATGACCGGTCTTTCATCCAGCTGGTTTCTTTTGAGAAAATCCGGATCTGCTTTAAATTCTTTGATGTGGTGCATTAAAGGATGTCCAAAATAATATGCATTTATACCATGCCTGGAGAAAAATTCCTTTTCAAAAGGTAAGATGATAAATAATTTGTCTACATATTTTTTGAGTTTCAAAACGCGGTTTTCCTTCCATGCCCAAGCTTGGGGAGCAATATAAAAATATACTTTAATGTTGTTTTTTTTTGCCCATTCCGCCATCCTGAGATTAAAACCAGGATAGTCGATAAGCACCAGTGCATCTGGTTTGTCGCGGAGGATACTTTTTTTGGTCAGATTAAAGAGACCCATTATTTTTCTAAGATTCAGGATCACTTCTGCAAATCCCATAAAGCTGGCTTCTTCATAGCGGACATCCAATGCAAAACCCTCGGCGGCCATTTTCTCGCCTCCCCAGCCTCCTGCCTTAAGTTCGGGGTCGATGGCATGCAATGCAGCCAATAATTTGCTGCCATACAAATCACCGGAAGCCTCTCCTGCAATGATATAAATGTGCTTGGACACTAGTATTTTAATAAATCGTAACCATACAAATACATCCAAAGGATTACATAAGCCAGAGTAGGAAATATAATTCCACGCATGGCTTCCAGCCAGTGGCGCTTGTTGAAAATTTGCATGGGGATTACATTTAGAATCAGAGCTATAAGTCCAATGGTGCGCTCTCTGAAATTTGGGGACATTCCCAAACTGCTGATGATGTCCTGATCATCCAGAAAATCATAAATCATGAGTAGGATGGCATAGCCAACAAAGGGTAATATTAATCCTACAAGTATCCCTAAATAGACTTTGTTGTATGGGTGATTGGAGGGTGGAAATAAATTCATATGGTTTGATTTTCTAAGTGCGCATTGGAAGGAAGTGCTTTATGCACCGTGAGATCATGTCCGGAAGGTACAACACTTATGTAACCATGATCCAGAGCCCACAGGTCTGTGTCGTGGTGTGGATCATCCCATAAAAACTGTCCGGTCAACCAATAATAGGTTTGATTTCTTGGGTCTTTGCCCTCTTTGAATTCCTCCACCCAGTTCCCCTCAGACTGTCTGCAAATTTTAATGCCTTTAATCTCCTTGCGGGTCAATTTTGGAATGTTGACGTTTAAAAGTTTGCAATCGTTAATCCCTTCACGGAGAACTTTGCTAATCAAAAAATCAATGTAAGGCATTGCTTGCCAAAAATCAGCATCAAAAGAATAATCTAACAGGGAGAAACCAATACTTGGGATTCCCTCTAAACTGGCCTCCATTGCAGCAGACATGGTGCCGGAATAGATGATATTAATGGAGGCATTCGATCCATGATTGATGCCCGACAGGCAAAGGTCAATGTTCCTTTCCTTGAGCAACACATTTTTGGCCAGTTTCACACAATCCACTGGCGTTCCACTGCATTCATAAGATTCGATATCCTCAAAAACATCAATTTTATGCAGTCTTAAAGGCAGATTCATGGTTATCGCATGTCCCATCCCTGATTGTGGTGAATTAGGGGCAACTACCACCACCTCACCGTGGTTTTTGGCAATTTCTACCAGCGCCTTTAAGCCCGGAGCAAAAATGCCGTCATCGTTGGTGACCAGGATTAACTTTTTATTCATATTAATTTTGGATGAAAGCCCAAAGATAGTCAGGTCCTGTTTAATTTTACGGATTGGATTAACAACAGGAGGATGGATTATCAGGCTATTTTAAAGGATTTTGTCAGCACTAAGGTTAAGCCGGTTTATTTTTTGACCGGAGATGAAGATTACTTCATAGACAGTCTGGTGAAAGAGGCGGAAAGTCATCTCGTTCCTGAGGCCCAAAGGGATTTTAATCTTCAGGTGGTTTATGGTAAAGATACAACGACCAGAGCATTGGTAGAGTATTGCAGACAGTTCCCTTTTATGGGGGATAAAAAATTGGTTGTCGTCAAGGAAGCTCAGGATTTAAAAGATTGGGATGTGCTGGAGACTTATTTCAAACAACCGGTACCTACTACAACTTTGGTCATTGCTTTTAAAAATAAAAAACCCGACGGGAGATCAGCCTGGGTGAAAACACTGAAAGAGAAACACGTTTTTTTTGAATCTAAGGGAATTTATGATTCTCAGCTTCCGGCTTTTATTTCGAATCTTGCTTCAGGGCTAAAACTCAAAATGGATCAGGAAGCTTCTATGCTGGTTGCAGAATACATTGGCAACGATCTCAGCCAAATTAACAATGAACTCCAGAAGCTTAGAGTAAATCTGGAAGATGGCAGTAAAGTGAACAAGGATATGGTGTCGGAACACATTGGCATCAGTAAAGAATACAATGTATTTGAATTGTGCAAGGCGTTCTCCCTAAAAGATAAAAAAAGAATTTACCTGATTACCAAAAATCTGGTTCTGCATATCAAGACAAATCCACTGATTCCTTGTATTACTTCCATCTTTAATCATTTTTCGAAAATTTGGTTGACCAAACACTATATGTCCAAGAGCGATCAGGAATTGATGGCATTATTAAAACTTTCATTTATTTCTTACATCAAGGAGTATAAAGAAGCAGCCGCTAAGTATAGCATTACAGAACTCGAACAAATTTTTTCAGTCTTAAAAGAATTTGATTTAAAATCAAAGGGCGTTGACGTGGCATCGGTTTCACAAGAAGATTTATTACTTGAATTGGTACTCAGAATTTCACCACAATAAAAATATCAAAGCATGAACGGAATGAATTTCACAAAATACTTAATGTTTTTCCTCTTACTTAGCTGGTCATGTAGTAAAAAAAGCTCCGTAGATTTTTTAAAAAATCCTCAGGCTTTCCAAACTTACATCAATGGGATTCAGGCTGGTAATGTAAAAAGAACAGATGGCATAAAAATTCATTTCAATCAAAGTCCAGTGGACGAATCTCAGATCGGCAAGGATGCTGACCCAGGCATACTATCCTTCACGCCTTCACTAAAGGGTAAGTTATCCTGGACAAACGCTTATACATTGAGTTTTATTCCTTCATCGGATAATGTGCTTACTTCCACAGAATACGAAGCAAAACTTCAAATAGGCAAGTTGTTTAAAGATGTACCAGATTCTCTGGCCGAAATGAATTTTAAATTTATCATAGAACCTGTTTCTGTTCAGGTGCGATGGAAGTATCTAAGGGCTGATCCGGAAATGGAAGGAGCTATGTTGTTGGAAGCAAATGTACTTCCCAGCGATGATTTGTCCGAAACAACCATGGCAAATTTGTTTGAAGTAAAACACAGTTCAGCGGGATCACTTAAATATCAATTTAGTAAAAATCCGGGTGGTGAAATAGTGTACAAAATTTCTGCCATCCCAAGAACTGCTCAAACGGAATCCCTTACTATCCAGTGGAAGGATGCTCCGGAAGAGAAGACAGGTGGACAGGAAAGAAAATTTGAAATACCGTCTTCATCAAGTTTTGTTATTACTGGTATAGAAACCGGTTCCGAAATTCAAAAAACGGTAACCGCTTATTTTTCTGATCCATTAGATCAGACCCAGGATCTGAGAGGCTTGGTAAGGCTTGATCCAGACAGCAGTAGTTTGGAATTAAGACGAGAAGCGGATCTGATTCATGTAAAGTTCAGTGATCAGTTTCAGACCGATAAGGTGAAATTAATCATGGACAAAAACATTAAAAGCAAAAGTGGAAAAACATTGGATCGTGATTTCAATTTTGAATTTAGTTTTAACGAGGAAAAACCAAAAGTAAGATTCACTTCACCGGGAAATATTCTTCCTGTCTCAGAAAATCTGGTCTTGCCGTTTGAAGCCATAAATCTGAAAAAAGTAAATGTGGAGATTTTTAAAATTTTCTCCAACAACGTATTGTATAACATGCATCTGGAATATCAGGAAGATATTTACAACATGATAAAATTGGGCCGGATTATCCATCAGCAAACACTTGTATTGGAAAATATCAACCCAAATTCAAATCGTCAGACTTGGTTGACCTACGGATTGGATTTAAGTAAAATGATAACCCCTGAACCGGGCGCCATTTATGAAGTCAGAATTGGATTTCAACCGGACTATTCCAATTTTCCATGTGTGGGCGGCAAGAGAAAACTGGTCCTGAATGAATACGATGATTTCAGCGGCACTCCTGAGTTTACCTCCATCTGGAGTCCCTGGGGCAATTATGCGTATGAAGATTCGGAATCCAGCATGAGTTGCTATGACTATAATGATCCTTGTTGTCAGTCCTATTATTCTTCACATAATTTTGCCCGCAAAAGTGTTCTGGCATCCGATATTGCCATGACCTGTAAAAGTGCAGGAGATGCAGGACAAACCTTTGTTTCGGTTTATAATATCCATGAAGGTCTTCCGGTTAAATCTGCGGATGTAACTTTCTATGATCAGCAATTGCAGATAATACAATCCGGATCTACAGATAACAAAGGCATATTCCATCCTCAAACCAAAAATATGCCTGTCTATGCAGTGGCTAAATTAAACAACCATTACGCCTATTTAAAACTTCAGGAATCGGTCAGTATCCCATTGAGTGAATTTGATGTGAGCGGTGCCAAATCAGAATCCGGACTCAAGGCATTTATTTATGCAGAAAGGGGTATATGGAGACCAGGAGATACCATTTTGCTTAATGCGGTATTGGCACAATCCGGAAAGTCCATTCCGGCCCAGTTTCCGGTAAAAATGGAAGTAAAATCACCAAATGGACAAACCATTTTTAGCCAGCAATCCAGCCAAAATTTATTTGGATTATACGCTTTTAAAATTCCTGTCTCTCCATCCGGTATAACAGGTAATTATAAAGCCAGTTTGCAGGCTGGCCCCATTGTTTTTGAACATACTTTGAAAGTGGAAACAGTCAAGCCAAATCGATTTAAAGTAATGCTTGATTTTCCAACAAATTGGAAGCCGGGGACCGAACTTCCTAAGGTGCCATTAGCTGCAGAATATTTGCATGGCGCACCGGCTGGTGGAAAGCAGGTTAAAGTAGAGCTTCATTATGAACAAAAACCACCGGTATTTAAAAAATATAAGGATTTTAATTTTGCCGATCCTGAAAAGTCAGAGGTAACTGGTCAGATCGATATCCATGATGGATCTCTGGATGCGGCTGGAAAAACTCTGTTAAGCATGGGAGATTTAAACAGATCTATGTTTAATGGGGATCTGCAAAGTGTTTTTGTGTCCAGAATTTTTGATGAAGGGGATATGAGCACGGATTATTATGAAAAAACCATCAAGATGTTCCCGGAATATGTGGGCATCAAATGTCCTGAATCCAATTTTGGAAAATTGTATCCGGTCAATGAATCTCAGGACTTTGAAATTGCTGTTTTGACCGATGCAGAACAGGGCGTTGCGAATAGAAAACTCAAAGTAGAATTGTTTTCAGTCAATTGGGAATGGTGGTATGAGATTAGATCACAGAATGGACAATACACCCACAGTAATTACAGAAAACTTATTTCTCAGAAATTGACGCAGACTGATGCCGGTGGAAAGGCAAAGGTGAGCTTTACCATGAAGGATTATGACCGGTATTACATCAGAGTAACCAACTTGAATACAAACCAAACTTCAGGTGATCATTTTTATACCGGATGGCCTTATGAAGAAAATGATCAGAATAAAGATTTTGTACATGTGCTGAATTTTAAGGCCGACAAAGAATCCTACAAAATAGGGGAGAAGGCAACGCTCTACTTACCGGGATCAGCTTCCGGACAATATCAGATTTGTATCATCAAGGAAAATAAAATCATCAAACATTATCAGATTCCTGCCCAGAAGGACAGGACAAGTTTTAGTTTTGATATCGAAGACCAAATGGAGCCAAATGTTTATGCAGACGTAAGTCTGATCCAACCGGTTAAAAATATGGCAAATGATTTACCGATTAGAATGTTTGGTGTCATTCCAATAATGGTGCAGAACGATAACCGTAAGTTGCAACCGGGCATTCAAATGGCAGAATCCATAAAACCGGATCAGGAATTTGAGATTGAAGTCAATGAAGCTGCAGGAAAGGAAATGGCTTATCAGTTGTTTGTCGTGGATGAAGGGCTGCTGAACCTAACCAGATTTAAAACACCTAATCCTTACGATTTCTTTTTGCAAAAGGAAGCCATGAGGATGATGACGTGGGATAATTACAATTCTATCATTGGTGTGCATGGTGCCTCTTTTCAAAAAATATTTAGTATTGGTGGAGATCAGCAAGTCTCTGCAGAAGATCTGGCAAAAATGAAGAGATTTTCGTCTGTGGTTTTATCTACCGGCATTCAACATCTGAAGGCAAAGACTAAAAACAAACACCGTTTTACAATCTCAAATTATATCGGCGAAGTTAGAGTAATGGTGGTAGCCAATAATCAAAATGCTTATGGCTCTGCAGAGAAACAGGTTAAAGTAAAAAGTGAATTGATGAGCAGCATCACTTTTCCAAGAGTAATGGCCACAGACGACATCATCCAGGTTCCGGTAACTGTTTTTGTTCATGAAAACAACATTCGGAAAGTAGATGTAAAATTGACTGCAAAGGATGGGATTGAAATTTTAGGTGCAACTCAGAAGACTATAAATTTTGATAAACCGGGAGAGCAAAAAGTTTATTTTGACATCAAGGCAAAAGGTAAAATCGGATCATCAGGTTTGGACGTCGTTTGCAGTTCAGGAAAATATTCGAATGTATCTTCTGTCGCCGTTTATATAGATAATCCAAATCCGATAACCAGAAACGTTACGGAAGTTTGGGTTGAACCCGGGCAGTCCATTCAAAAGACAATTTCTTCTTACGGATCTGCAGGAACAAGAAAAATCTTGCTCAATGTATCCTCGTTCTCTGGCGGATTGTTGTCGGAGTTTGCGGAGAAATTAATCCAGTATCCGCACGGTTGTGTGGAGCAAACGGTATCTGCTGGATTTCCACAACTCTATCTTGCTGACGTGATGGAGTTAAGTCCTGAACAAAAAAATCAATGTTCTGAAAATGTTCGAAAGACAATACAAAAATTAAAAGGATTTCAGCGTTTCGATGGAGGTTTCAGCTATTGGCCTGGCGAAGCGGCAACGTATGATTATGCATCCTCCTATGTAGGTCATTTTTTGTCAGAAGCAAGATTGAAGGGATTTAATGTTCCGGAGGAAATGTTGAGCAATTTGAATGAATATCAACGCAAAGCCAGCTCTGCATACAACAGATCAAAATCTTCCAGTGCTAATTACCTTGAGTTTAATCAGGCTTATAGATTGTATACCATGGCTATAGCTGGCAGATCTGATTGGGCAGCAATGAATAGGTTGATGTTGCTTCAGGAAAAAAGTTTGATGTGTAAATGGTTACTGGCAGGCGCATACGCATTATCGGGCAAAAAAGACATTGCATCCAAATTGATTGAAGGTTCCGGAACTGAGGTTCCTGCTTACCAGGACGATTATTATAATTATGGTTCTGAGATGCGAGACGAATCCTTTATTGCAATGGTATTAAATGACATGGGGAATAAAACAGAGTCTGCTAAATTGATTCAGAAAATTATCAAGCGCATTGCTGCTGAAAAATATTTTTCTACCCAGGAAATGTCTGTTTTACTTTTAAGCATGGGAAAGATTTTGAATAATAGTGGAGCCAATTCATCAGAAATGAAATTCACTTTTGATTGGAACAAACAACCCAAAGAAATCATTTCCAAATTTGCAGCCTATCAGCAGACATTAAATGATCAAAGTCAAAATTATTTGATGTTTAAAAACAATTCTTCCATTCCACTTTCAATTCAAATTATTCAATTTGGAAAATTAGAATCCTCCGTAAATGTTACCGAATCTAATGGCTTGAAATTGCAGGTTTCCTATCTGGATAAAGAGGGAAGAAAAGTGGATCTCACTAATTTGCCTCAGGGCAAAGACCTTGTAGCACGAGTGATGATCAGTCAAAACGGAAAATTGGGTAATCTCAAAAATTTGGCATTGACCGCTGTGTTTCCATCAGGTATCGAGATCAATAATCTAAGAGTAGGAGGTATAGAAAGTAATCGCACAGACATTAAGTACCAGGATTTTCGGGATGACCGGGTGATGTATTACTTTGATCTGTCTGCGGGCAAGGAACTTACCTTAAATATTCCATTGACGGCTTCTACTGCAGGGACATTTTCTTCACCAGAATTTTTCTGTGAAGCCATGTACGAGCCATCCGTTTTTGCAAGATATAAGCCAGGTAAAATGATCATAAAATCAATGAAGTAGGAGGAATGATCCTCAGAAGAATTGCCTGGATTTTAGCGGTGTGTTCGATCTTGTGGCTTGGATCCTTAATCAAGGCAAGTTATGCATTGGATCAATTTTGTTACTCCGCAGTGCTGCTGGATCGAAAGGAAGCCTTCCTATCTGCTAAAGTTGCATGCGATGGGCAGTGGCGATTTCCCATTACAAGGAAACTGCCGGAAACCTATAAACAATCCTTGATATTTTATGAGGATAAAAACTTTTACCGTCATCTGGGAATTGATCCAATTGCCTTGATAAGGGCGCTTTACCAAAATATTGAATATGGCAAGGTGATCTCCGGTGCGAGTACCATAAGCATGCAGTTGGCGAGATTATGTCTGAAGAATAAATCAAGAAATATTTTTACCAAGTTGGAAGAAATGTATCTGACCATTGGGTTTGAATTTTTATATTCCAAGGAAAAAATATTGCAACTCTATTCCGGATTAGCACCATTCGGATCGAATGTGGTAGGGTTGGAAACGGCCATCTGGAAATATTATCATAAACGACTGGTGGATCTGAGTTGGGCGGAGGCAGCTTTGTTTGCTGTACTACCTAATCAACCATCTATGCTTCACCTCTCTAAAAACAGAGAAAAACTGCTTGCCAAGAGAAACCGGTTGCTGAAGGATATGAATCATTCAAAAATGATTAGCAATGAAGTCTATGCTCTGTCCATCGAAGAACCATTGCCGGAAAAACCTCTAACTCTTCCAAGAAATGCTCCACATGCCCTGGAATACGCAATCAAATTGAATGGCGTGGCTTCGATTTTAAATTCCACCATCGATCTGAATTTGCAAAATGAAGTAATACGGATCAGTAGAAATCATCATCGGATTTTTAAATCCAATGAAATTCATAATCTGGCAGTTCTGGTTGTTGAAAATAAATCCGGGAATGTATTGTCATATTTGGGAAACAGCATGGATACAGGTGTGGTGCGAAATGCAGACGTGGACATGATTCATGCACCCAGAAGTTCTGGTTCTGTTCTAAAACCTTTGCTTTTAGCTGGGATGATGGATAAAGGATTATTGGGACCAGGTTCTTTAGTCCCCGATGTGCCCACCTTAATTAATGGATTTAGACCGGAAAACTTTTCCCGGCAATACTCAGGTGCCTCAAGTTGTCAGGAAGTCATCCAAAAATCCTTGAATGTTCCGAGCGTGCTGATGCTTAAAGAATATGGCATTCCAGTTTTTTTTGCAGACCTGAAAAGAATGGGATTTTCACATTTGTTCAGGCCGTGGGAGGATTATGGTCTGTCTTTAATTCTAGGGGGTGCAGAAGTCAGCATGTTTGATTTAGCCCGCGTTTATGCCTATTTAGCGCATACACTAAATGTGTTCCAGGATCAACAACAAAAGTATCCGGACTTTTCTGATTATCATTTGCAATTGTTCGGGAATACCGCTTCAGATAAAATTAAATTGAATTCAAGTCCTGAACTTTATTCTGCTGGCGTAATTCATCACATGTTTCAGAGCATGCGTTTACATGGTCTGAATCCGGAAGAATTTAATGTCCAGACCCGCAAAACCCTTGCGCCTATTGCCCTGAAGACAGGCACATCCTTTGGCTACAAAGATGCCTGGTGTGTGGGTGTGAATCCTGATTATACCGTAGTGGTTTGGATAGGCAATGCCAATGGAATGGCAAGGCCGGGTTTAATAGGGATTCAAACTGCTGCACCTTTGGTGCAGGAAATCATGCAATTGCTTCCGGCAGAAAGAGAGTGGACGATCCCTTATGACGATATGATAAATATGCCTGTCTGCAGTCAAAGTGGTTATTCGCCCGGATTGTATTGCCCTAAAATGGATTCGCAATATCTGCCTAAAGCATGTTCCGCTTTAAAATCCTGTACGTACCACCAAAAAATATTTTTGGATGCCTCTGCAAGTTTTAGGGTGTTTAAAGACTGCGCATCAGAAATTATAGATACTAACTGGTTTGTTTTACCTCCGGCTATGGAATACTTTTATGCATCCGCGCATCCGGAATTTCGACCACTGCCGCCGCTTAGGAGTGATTGTCTGGAAAAGGGAGGCGAACCATTCAGAACCCTTGCTTTTATTTATCCGAATAACAATGCGCAAATATTAACGCCCGTCGATTTGGATCTGCAGAAAAATCCGTTGATTTTTAAAGCCACCCACAGGGATCCGGGAGCAGAAATCATGTGGTTTATGGACAACACATTTTTAGCCAGCACAAACTATCCTTTTGAACTTACTTTTATTCCTCCTTTGGGAAGACATTTCTTCATGATTATGGATAAAGAGGGTCATTCTTCCGTCATCAAAGTGGATATATTAAAGTGAAAATTCCGGGCTTGCAGATATTTATATTATGGCCTGTTCTTGCCTGCAAAGGATGCATTTCCTAAAATTCCTTTAGCTTTGCCAAATTTTACAGATATAGAAAATTCTTATATGGCCAATAAATTGCTGATTGTCGAGTCCCCAGCCAAAGCAAGTACCATTGAAAAATTTCTCGGAAAGGAGTTTAAGGTTAAATCTTCCTATGGCCACATCCGAGACCTGGACAAAGGCCCAAAAGGGATTGATATCGAAAATAAATTCACCCCAAGTTATATCGTTTCTCCTGATAAGCATAAGGTTGTCAAGGAGTTAAAAGAATGGGTTGCAAAAGTAGATGAAGTTTGGCTCGCGACGGACGAGGACCGGGAAGGGGAAGCAATATCCTGGCATTTGTGTGAAGTTTTGGGTTTGAATCCAAAAGAGGTCAAGCGCATTGTCTTTCGGGAAATCACCAAAACAGCAATCCAGGATGCCATCAAGCATCCAAGGACAGTAGACCTCGATTTGGTGAATGCCCAACAAGCCAGAAGGGTCCTTGATCGACTGGTGGGGTTTGAGTTATCAGAGATTCTTTGGAGAAAAGTAAAAAATAAATTATCAGCTGGAAGGGTGCAATCGGTTGCAGTAAAGCTGGTAGTAGACAGAGAAAGAGAAATCCAGGATTTTAGTCAGGAAGCTTTCTTTAAAGTAGATGGCGTTTTTCAGGTAAAAAGTCCAAAAGAAGCCTTACTTAAAGCTACCCTTGACCATAAGTTTAAAACCGCACAGGAATCGGAAGAATTTTTGAAAATATGTAAAGATTCCACCTATAAGGTAGATGGGGTAGAAGTGAAACCGGTAAAGCGTTATCCGGCTCCACCATTCACCACTTCGACATTGCAACAAGAGGCAAGCAGGAAACTGGGGTTTAGTGTAAATAGAACCATGTCCACCGCACAACGATTGTATGAGTCAGGAAGTATAAGTTACATGAGAACCGATTCTACTTTCATCAGCCAAACAGCCTTGTCGGCTATGGCCATTGAAATTGAAAAACAATTTGGAAAAGAATACGTAAATACCAGACAGTACAAAACTAAAAATTCAAATGCTCAGGAAGCGCATGAGGCCATTAGACCTACTTACATGGATCTTCGTAACGCCGGAGAGACCAGCGACCAGCAAAAGTTGTATGAGCTTATCTGGAAACGCGCCATGGCCTCACAGATGTCTCCGGCTGAGTTGGAAAAGACTATTG
>Ga0268298_10005400_pt1 | contig 11982 bp, 8 predicted proteins | sample WWTPWeurt_MetaG_FD_194462 | JGI IMG/M metagenome (GOLD analysis project Ga0268298, IMG submission 194462) | Activated sludge microbial communities from WWTP in Nijmegen, Gelderland, Netherland - WWTP Weurt | ecosystem: Engineered > WWTP > Aerobic digester > Activated sludge | place: Netherlands...
ACATACTACTTCCGATATGATCTCCCATAGACATCTGGTGCAAGTGCATGGCAGGCCTTCCCGCCCAGGCAGTAGTCAATACTGTACCGCTACCCAATGCACTGCGCATAAAAGCATTCTGAATATCCCAGTCCCCAAAATAAGATCCAAATAAAAATGTAAAGACGGTTTGTAAGGAATCTGTTGCCATCAAACCACTACTTGAAATTCCAGCTGCTCCCTCATAATTACCGCCACCTGCTCCAAATGAGCACAGGTAAGATCCGGTCAGGAGACTATCTCTGAATGCTCCCGAAAATACGTTGTCAGAATTAAATAATGGAATAAAGCTCTGGTAACCGGATTGGCCAAAGCCTTCATTCTGGAAGTTAAAATTGTCCTGAACCATCGCACGGCGCATGGACCTTATTTGCCCGGTACGATAGAGATGGTTTTTATTGAGATAGCGCTTCATCATGACCGTGTCTGATACACCAAAAACAGGTAAATTTGAGAAATCCACCCTTCCAATTTCCAATTCAAGGTCTGAAGGGATGCTAGAATTATCAAATTTCCCATCATTCGGGATATTTTTATTCTCGGCTCTGGAGGCTACTGTATTGTTTACAGCTGTATCCGTCCAAATTCCGTCAATATCTGCATAATATGAATCTGCCGGCCAAGCTCCCTGATGATCTGGATGTCCATCGTAAGCGTAATTTCCGGAATATGGTACATCAATGTGACCTAAAAGCAAGATCGTCTTAAGGCTGGGGTGAAGTTTGACAAGACCTGTGATCAGGGCCTTAGTTCCTTTCACGTCAATAGCATTTGGGATATCCCTCACCAGTACTGTCCAGTTCTCGTTTTCGAGGTCATCAACAAGTTGATTAATTTCGTTTTTAAGTACAGTCGAAAATTTGCTTTCCACAAATACAGCGATTTTCGGCTTGTATATTGGTGGTACATATTTGATCCCTGCTAGAACATATCCATTAGCCGTAATGCTGCTGGAAGTTCGGCTGACGCGATATTCATAGGTTTTGCCAACTTCGACATTTCTATCGGTAAAACTGAGAGAATCAGACGGATAATTGGCGATAAAACTACCCCAAGACTTTGCTTCTTTTGTTTTCCTATAGACAAAATATCTGGTTGCATTTGGGTAATAATCCCAGCGTAGCGTAATGGATGCCGGGTTTTCTTTTACAAGTACCCTCAAGGACACCGTTGCCTCCAAAGACCAATTCTGAGCTTTTAACCAAATAAAAGAAGAGAAAAGTATCATTGTTACCAGATAAAATTTTCGCATGTCGTTCTTTTTTTGCTGCAATTTAAGGCATTGTGCATTAATAAGTGCATAACATATTAAAAAACGACCTGCATTGCGTTCTCCAAATACCTTTTTGTACTTTTTATTAGTTTTTAACGTCTTAAGGAGAATTTGAAAAATGGCTGAGAGGGATTTTATATTACAAAAGAGATGAAGAAATTATAAATTAAACTAATTTTACATGTGAATTTTGAGATCTTATCTTATGCCGGAAAAACAGACATACCAGGAAGAAGAGTTGAGCTTTAAAGGACTGGTCCTGTCCATCAAAGTTTACATTCGTGCTATTTTAAAAGCTTGGAAATGGATCGCGCTGTTTGTTTTACTTGGTTTTGGAATATTTACACTTCTTGGTATTAAAAATCACAAATGGTACGAAGCTGAAGTCAGCTTCATGATCAATGACACTCAAGGTGGTTTCGGAGGAATCTCCGCTCTTCTTGGCCAATTTAGCGGATTTCTGGGAGCTTCTGAAGAACAAGCTAACCTCCAGAAAATTTTGGAGCTTTCAAAGACAATGCGCATTGCCCAAAGCATCTTCTTTACAAAAGCTGTAGTAGACCAAAAAGATGATTTCCTCGCAAATCATTTGATCCGCGAGCTTGACCTCAAAAACAAATGGTCTCCTGATCCGATCATCGGCAAGAAAAATAAATTCAAAGGTTTCCTTTTCAAAAGTTCCGATGTGGCACAGTTTTCCCGATTGGAGAGCGAAGCTTTTAAGCGCTTGCACAAAAATTTTTCAGCGATGGTACAAACCGGTTCTTCTGACAAGACTGGGATCATGAAAATAAGCATTCAGTCTCCGAATGAAGAGCTCGCATATCAATTGTGCAAAACCATGTTTTCGGAGCTAAGCCAGTTTTATGTCGACAAAACCATTGAAAAACAACGTGAAACATACCTGGGTCTCAAAATGAAAACGGATTCTCTTAAAAATCTGATGGTGAGAAAAGAATACGGTTTGGCGGGATTAAAGGACAGTTACCGAGGTACTTGGTTACAAACGGAAGAGGTCCCCAAAACAATCTTGGACAGGGATATCAGAATGCTCCTACTCATCTATGGCGAAACCGTAAAAAATTTAGAGCTCGCCTCTTTTTCATTAGAAAATGTTACTCCATATATACAGGCTATAGATCCTCCTATGCTTCCCTTAGAGGTGAAACAATATTTCTCTATTAAAAACATAATCCTGTGTATTTTCGCCTGCTCTTTTTTAGCGATACTCACAGTGATCGCATTGACGTTTTATCAACAAAAAATGTCGGAAGCTTGACAGATAACAGTTAAGAATAAATGATGTACAAAGATTTAATTGAAAAGAAAAAAAATATTGCTGTAATAGGATTGGGTTATGTCGGATTGCCCTTAGCCTTGTCTTTTGCAAAAAAATTTCGGGTGATTGGATTTGATACAAATGCTTCACGAGTTCAGATGATGAATCAAAAAGTTGATCCATCAAAGGAATTGCTCAGTGAAGATTTTGACGGCAGAGATATTTCATTTACTTCTGATGCCGCAAAACTTAAAGAAGCTCATTTTTTTGTTGTAGCTGTTCCTACCCCTGTGGATGAACACAAAATCCCGGATTTGAATCCTGTCTTGCGCGCCTCCGCTTCAATTGCCTCTGCACTCAAAAAAGGTGATTATGTAATTTACGAATCCACTGTATATCCGGGCTGTACAGAAGAAGATTGTCTTCCCATTTTAGAAAAAAATTCAGGGCTGAAAGTAAATGTAGATTTTAAAATCGGTTACTCTCCGGAAAGAATAAATCCGGGAGACAAACAAAGGTCGGTCGAAACAATATTGAAAATCGTTTCCGGAAGCGACCCGGAATCATTAAATGAAATCGCACAGGTATATGGTACAATAATCCAAGCTGGAGTATATGAGGCTTCTTCAATCAAAGTTGCTGAAGCAGCAAAGGTGATTGAAAACACTCAAAGGGATTTGAATATTTCTTTCATGAATGAGTTGTCTATCATTTTTGATAAAATGGGTATCGACACACGAGAAGTTCTTGCCGCAGCTGGAACGAAATGGAATTTTTTGAAATTTGAACCAGGACTTGTTGGAGGACATTGTATTGGCGTCGATCCTTATTATTTATTGCACAAATCCAAAGAATTGGGTTATGATCCTGAGGTTATTCTCAGCGGCAGAAGAATCAATGACAATATGCCGGCTTACATCGCCAAAAAACTCACTCAAATGCTGATTGCCAAAGGAAAAAATCCAAGCAATTGCAAAGTTCTTATCAAAGGAATTACTTTTAAAGAAAATGTTTCCGATATCCGCAATTCAAAAGTAGCTGATTTGTACAACGAACTGAATGATTATTCGATAAGTGTTGATATACAAGATCCAAAAGCAGACTCAGAAGAAGTGTTCAAAGAATACGGTATTCATATTATCGATCATGTAGATACTTTATATGATAGTATCATCATTGCAGTCGCACATGACGATTTCAAATCGGATACTTTGGAAGATTACAGAGCTATCATGACAAAAGATCCTGTATTAATAGATCTCAAAGGAATTTTTGAAAAGCCTTCAAAGTCAGATTTGACATATTGGAGGTTATAATTAATAGAAAAGAAATCCTGAAATTTTTAAAACATGAATGTTGCAGTTGTTGGTACGGGTTATGTAGGTTTAGTCACTGGAACCTGTTTTGCAGAAACGGGCAACCATGTAATTTGTGTTGACAACAATGAACAAAAATTAGCACAGTTACAAAGGGGAGAAATACCCATTTTTGAACCGGGACTGGAATTGATATTTGAAAGAAACTGCAAACAAAAACGACTTTCCTTCACGGCGGATCTCAAAGCGGCAGTCCAAAACAGTCAGATCATTTTTTTAGCCTTGCCTACTCCTCCCGGGCAGGATGGGTCAGCAGATCTAAAATACGTATTAGGCGTTGCTTCTCAACTTGCGGAATTCATTGATCAGCATAAAGTCATTGTCAATAAAAGTACAGTGCCTGTAGGTACAGCAGAAAAAGTAGACGCTATTTTGGCTTCAAAATTGGATCGCAAACTTTTTGATGTTGTATCCAATCCTGAGTTTTTAAGAGAAGGAGCCGCAGTCGAAGACTTCCTCAAGCCGGATAGGGTTGTAATAGGCGCTATGTCTGATCAGGCAAAGCAAATTATGATTGACTTGTACGAACCCTTTGTTCGTCAAGGCAATCCCATATACAGCATGGATTGGAGAAGTGCTGAATTAACAAAATATGCAGCCAATGCATACCTGGCTACTCGTATCAGTTTTATGAATGAAATTGCAAACCTGTGCGAGCTCACGGGAGCTAATGTTGACAACGTACGAATAGGCATGGGGAGTGACAACCGCATCGGCAAAAGATTTTTGTTTCCAGGTGTAGGATATGGCGGAAGTTGCTTTCCAAAAGATGTAAAAGCACTTGACTTCACCGCGACAAATTGTGGATATCATTTTGATATTTTACAATCCGTAATGCATGTCAATGGCAGACAGAAAAAAAAGTTGTTCGAAAAAATCAACAAATACTTTAATTCTGATTTGTCAAATAAAAAAATTGCAATTTGGGGCTTGTCATTTAAGCCCAACACAGATGATATCAGGGAAGCGCCGGCTATTGAATTGATAGTAGATCTACTCTCAAAAAATGTAAAAATCAGCGTATTCGATCCCGAGGCAAACCAAAATGTAAAAGACATTTTCGGCGATCAATTAGAATATGCTGAAGATATGTATGAAGCCGCTCATAATGCAGACGCCTTGGCTATCGTTACAGAATGGAGCCTTTTCAGATCACCTGATTTTGGAACAATTTCCGAGAAAATGAAACAAAAAGTCATTTTTGACGGTCGTAATTTATATGAACCTGAGAAAATGAAACAGCTTGGATTCTATTATTCCAGCATAGGAAGACAAACAATTATTCAGAATTGATATGACAAACATGAAATTACAGATGGTTGACCTCGCAAGTCAATATTCCAAGATCAAACCGGAAGTAGATAAAGCTATTCAGGAAGTAATCAATACCACTTCTTTTATTAACGGAGCTGCTGTAAAGTCTTTTGAAGAAAATCTTGAACTTTATCTACAATCTAAATATGTAATACCATGTGCAAATGGAACAGATGCTCTTCAGATTGCCTTCATGGCTTTGGATCTAAAAGCCGGAGATGAAATCATTGTGCCTGCATTTACATATGTGGCTACAGCAGAAGTGATTGCTTTACTTGGCCTTACACCTATCATGGTCGATGTAAATCCCGATGATTTCAATCTCAATTTGGAAGAAATCAAAAGAGCTATCGGCCCAAAAACAAAAGCAATTGTTCCTGTTCATCTTTTTGGACAATGTTGCCAAATGGAAGAAATCATGCAAATAGCAAATGAACATCATTTGTGGGTGGTTGAGGACAATGCTCAGGCAATCGGATCAGATTATACATATTCAAATGGTCAAATAAGAAAATCCGGCACTATAGCTCATATCGGTTGCACGTCCTTTTTTCCTTCCAAAAATCTAGGTTGTTACGGAGATGGCGGGGCCATATTTACAAATGATGAAGCGCTCGCTGATAAAATAACCATGATCGCAAATCATGGCCAAAGCAAAAGATATTATCACGATGTAGTCGGTGTAAATTCCAGGCTGGATAGTATTCAAGCTGCTGTATTGGATATTAAATTGAAACATCTGGATGCCTATGCTTTGGCACGCCGACAAGCAGCCGACTACTATGATTCCGCTTGGAAAGATCTGCCTTTTATCATCGCACCTTTTAGAAACTCTCATTCCACCCACGTATTCCATCAATACACCCTGAGAATTACCAATGGAACGAGGGATGCTTTGAAGGAATATTTGGACTTAAACAATATACCTTGTGCTATTTATTACCCCGTTCCGCTGTATGATCAAAAAGCATTCGTTCCATACAGAGGTAAAGTCACCAAACTACCGGTTACAGAGTTGTTGTGCAACGAAGTGATTTCTCTACCAATGCATACCGAAATGACTCACGAAATGCAGGACATTATCATTCGAAAAATATTGGAATTTTATCAATCAAAATAAATATTGTGTCATCCATATATTTTGCTCATGAAACCGCAGTAATCGATAGTGGCTGCACCATTGGTGAAGGTTCAAAAATATGGCACTTTAGTCATATTATGCCGGATAGCATTATTGGTGATAAATGTAATATAGGCCAAAATGTGGTGATTTCTCCGGGCGTTGTTTTAGGCAATAATGTCAAAGTTCAAAACAATGTCTCTATTTACACGGGAGTGATTTGTGAAGATGATGTCTTTCTTGGTCCTTCGATGGTATTTACGAACGTCATCAATCCCAGAAGTGCTGTGATTCGAAGAGATCAGTACGCTAAAACTACTGTCAAAAAAGGAGCCTCAATAGGCGCAAACGCAACCATCGTTTGTGGTAATGATATCGGTGAATTTGCCTTTATCGGGGCCGGAGCCGTGGTGACAAAATCGGTGCCTGCTTATGCGCTGGTCGTTGGTAATCCGGCAAGACAAACTGGATGGATGAGCGAATACGGCCACAAGCTTGAGTTTGACACAAATGGATTGGCACTATGTCCGGAGTCCGGAGCAAAATATCAACTGAAATCAGGTGTAGTTACAAAATTAAACACATGAAAAGATTTGCACTAATCGGGGCCGGAGGATATATCGCTCCTCGACATATGAAAGCAATTAAAGAAACCAAAAATATTTTGGTTGCAGCTCTCGATAAAAATGATTCAGTTGGGATCATGGATAGCTATTTCCCTGAAGCAGATTTCTTTACTGAATTCGAACGATTTGACAGACATCTGGAAAAACTCAAAAGAAAAAAAGAGGGAATTGACTATTTGAGTATTTGCTCACCAAATTATTTGCACGATTCCCACATTCGTTTTGGGCTTAGGTTAGGCGCTGCTGTCATCTGCGAAAAACCCCTAGTCCTCAACCCCTGGAATATCGATGCGCTTCAAGAAATAGAACTAGAAACTGGAAAAAAAGTCAATACAATACTTCAACTGCGTCTGCATCCTGCTGTAAAAGAATTAAAAAACAAAATTGAAGCAAATCCTTCTCAATCGTACGATGTAGATTTGGTGTATATCACTTCTAGAGGAAAATGGTATCACACGTCCTGGAAAGGAGATGTCCAAAAATCCGGAGGTGTCGCCACTAATATTGGCGTTCATTTTTACGATATGCTGGGATGGTTATTTGGTGAAGTCAAACAAAATATTGTCCATGTCCAACAAGCAGATCGGGTGGCTGGCTTCCTGGAATATGATCGAGCACGGGTGCGTTATTTTCTTAGCATCAATGAAACGACTTTGCCCCAGGAAGTGGTTTTAGCCAATAAAAAGACATACAGGAGAATGCTTATAAACAAAGAAGAGTTTGAGTTCAGTGAAGGATTTGGCGATCTGCATACGATTTCCTACCAACACATCCTCAGTGGTCAGGGTTTTGACCTGGAGTCTTCTCGTAGGTCGATAGAAACGGTTTTTCAAATTCGCAATGCAGCGCCAGTTGGATTAATCGGAGATTTCCATCCGTTTGCTGCATTATAAAATCATTGCTTTTGAGAATTTTAATGCAAAGCCTGAAAGACGGCACCACATACCTCGAAACCTTGCCTGTGCCCCATCCTTCTGCGCAGCAGGTACTGATCAAATCTACCTGTAGTTTGGTATCTCCAGGTACTGAAAAAATGCTGATCCAATTTGGTAGGTCTTCCGCTTTACAAAAAGCTCAACAACAGCCGGATAAACTGCAACAAGTTTTCCAAAAAATTAAAAATGAAGGCCTGTTTTCAACACTTGAAACAGTCCAGAACAAACTGGACCAACCCATTGCACTAGGATATTCCAATGTTGGTATAGTAGAAGAACTTGGCTCAGCTGTACATCATCTTTCCAAGGGAGACAGAGTTGTAAGTAATGGATATCACGCAGAATATGCCTTAGCTTCTAAACATTTATGTTGTAAAATTCCAGACAATGTCGACGATGATACAGCTGCCTTTGCTATAATTGCAGCTATCGGTCTACAAGGAGTTCGTCTGCTCCAAGTAGAATTGGGCGAAAAAATTGTGGTAATAGGTCTTGGCTTAATCGGAATATTAACCTGCCAAATACTCCAGGCCAATGGCTGCGAAGTGATTGGAATGGACAATAATGAAAATGCCTTGGAAAAAGCAAATTTACTTGGCATTACCACCTATCACTCTGGTAAAATATCCGGCAGCGATATGTTTCAGCATGTCTTCGGTGGCATTGGGGCTGACGCAGTTATCATTACCGCTTCCGCTGCAGCGCCATTGACAAATTATGCTGCGGAAATCTGTAGAAAAAGAGGTAGAATCGTTTTGGTTGGGGTCGTATCCAATGAATTGGATCGAGATCTCTTTTATAAAAAAGAACTTCGTTTTCAAGTTGCCTGTAGTTACGGTCCTGGTCGGTATGACCCTGTTTACGAAGAACAAGGCGTAGATTATCCGATTGGATTTGTGAGATGGACAGAATCCCGAAATATTGAAGCGGTACTTCAACTGATGTCAAATGGAAAAATATCCACAAAACATCTTTTATACAGACAATCGGAATTTGATGATGTAATAGAAAATTTTTACTCCAAACTGGATGAATTAAAATGGGGAAACCTGATAAAATATCATTCCACAAATCATTCTTTTTCATCTGCCATACAGCTGCAAACACATTTACCAAAAAATACAAACTCTAGAAATCAAACATTTGGTGTGATCGGCTCTGGTAATTTTGCTACAGCTGTTATTTTTCCTCAGCTGAAGAAAAACGGAGCAGTAGTAAAATCCCTGGTATCGAAACAAAATACCTCAGCGAAAACGGCCAGAAAATACGGTATAAATAACATAAGCACGAAAAATGAATTAATCCTTTCTGATCAAGAAATAAATACAGTAATAATTTGTAATCGTCACGCAGCTCATGGTCCTACTGTTCTTGACGCTATCAATTCAGGAAAAAGAGTTTTTGTAGAAAAACCTCTTTGTACAAACGAAAACGACCTGGCAGAAATTAAAAATAAAATAAGCCTTGGAGCTGAAGTAATTGTGGGCTTCAATAGAAGATTTTCTCCGCATTCGTCCAAAATGAACCGTTTGTTGGGAAATGATCGGTCAGGGGTAGCTATCAATTATCTCATCAACGCCGGTTTCATTGATCCTTCTCATTGGATACAAGATCCTGAACAAGGAGGCGGTAGACTAATCGGTGAAGTTTGTCATTTTGTCGATCTATGCAATTATTTTACACAATCAAAAGTAGTAGAAGTCAATGCAGTAAATCAAGGAAATAATAATTCTTTGAGTGATATTTTATCAATTCAATTAAAATATCTAAACGGCGCTATTGCTTCCATCCAATATTTTTCGAATGGGTCAAAAAAATATCCCAAAGAACAGCTTCAGGTATTTGACAAAGGAAAGGTTTACCAAATCGATAATTTTAAAACATTTTCGATAAATGGAAGCAGCAGCCCATTCCAATTTCTGAATCAAATGGACAAAGGCTATAGAATTCAATTTTCGGAATTGACTAAGGAAAACTCTCCATTTTTCAATCATCAATATTATCAAGATGTTATCCATAGCACTGAAGTTACCTTTGCAATTAAAAAATCCCTAGAACAAAATACAAGAATTCGAATTACGGAAATGTAAAATAAACCTCCTTTGATCAAAATATTACAAATAGTAGGCGCAAGGCCCAATTTTATGAAAGTGGCTCCATTGCATCGGGCTTTTAGCAACGAGAAAAACGCCATTTCCAAAATTGTGCACACAGGTCAGCATTTTGATCAACAGATGAGTGATATTTTTTTTCAGCAGTTAGAACTTCCTGAACCTGACTATTATTTAGGTGTCGGTTCGGGAACTCATTCTCAAATGACTGCTGAAATGATGACTAAATTTGAACCTATATTATTGCAAGAAAAACCTGACTTTGTTGTCGTAGTTGGTGATGTGACTTCCACGTTTGCTTGTGCGCTGACTGCTAAGAGAAATAACTTCAAAGTCGCACACGTAGAAGCAGGATTGAGAAGTTTTGACAGAACAATGCCGGAAGAAATTAACAGAATACTAACTGACCAAATTTCTGACCTATTATTTCTCACTGAATCTTCAGCTAGAAATAATCTGTTGAATGAAAATGTAGATGATGCCAAAATTTACTTTACAGGGAACTGTATGATAGATTCTCTGATCTATTATTTACCCAAGATAGAGAAGTCAAATATTCTACTGACTCTTGGAGTCGTACCTCAAAATTATATTTTGGTCACTATGCATCGTCCCGGCAATGTAGACAGCCGCGAAGGATTGGAGAAAATCATCAAAATCCTGGATAGATTGAGCAAAGATATTCCGATTGTATTTCCGATGCATCCGAGAACAAAAAAGAATCTCCAACACTTTGATTTATTGCATAAAATTCAATCTAATCAAAATATACATATTACCGAACCTTTAGGATACCTAGAGTTTATACATTTAATGCACCATAGTAAATTGATCATGACGGATTCAGGTGGTGTACAAGAGGAATCAACTTATCTTAAAGTTCCTTGTTTGACTTTTAGAAAATCTACTGAGCGTCCAATCACTATAGAAAAAGGAACGAACCAATTGCTGGATGATCTGGAAGTTGATACAGCGATTGAAGCTGCTCAAAAATGTCTAAGCGGAAATTCAATTACAGGGATAATTCCTGAATTGTGGGACGGAAATGCAGCAAATAGAATTGTAAAAATAATGATGAGTTATGCTTGAAAATAAAAAAATAGCAATCGTCGCCAATTCTACCTGGAACATTTACAACTTTAGACAAGATCTTATCAGGATGTTTAAAGCTGAATCCTGCAAAGTTATTGTAATTGCTCCGATTGACGAGTATATTCATTACTTAAATGGTTCCTATTTTACTAAACATATCCCTCTTCATCATTTAAATTCTCAAAGTCAATCTCCCTTAGAAGAATGGCGGTGTTTCTGGGAACTCTATCACATCTATCGCAAGGAGAAACCCGATATTATTTTACATTTTACAATCAAGCCAAATCTGTATGGGTCTATCGCAGCCAGGTTTTTAAAAATTCCTTGCGTGAGTACAATAACCGGCCTTGGCTTTTCATTTTTAAAACGAGAAAAGCTTTCAACTTTCTTTACATTACTATATCGATTTGCTCTACGGAAAAACAAACGTGTACTCTTCCATAATGATGAAGATAATTTGTTGTTCCAAAAATTAAATATCACTTCAAACACCCAAGGTAAGGTAGTGCCAGGCTCAGGTGTCAATATAAATTATTTTCACCCATCATTTAATAAAATAAACAAGGATAAATTTTGTTTTCTTTTTGTCGGCAGATTATTGAAAGACAAGGGGCTTGAAGAATTCATTCAAGCAAGCATACAATGTAGAGCATTCCTGAAACGAGCGGAGTTTTGGGTGGTAGGCCAATTGAACGAAGAGAATCCTAACACCATAAGCAAAACCGATCTTTTGGATTGGGTAGAAAAAAGATACATAAAATATCTAGGCGCTGAAAAAGATATTCGACCCATTATTGCACAATGCAATGTATTGGTC
>Ga0268298_10005401_pt1 | contig 11982 bp, 9 predicted proteins | sample WWTPWeurt_MetaG_FD_194462 | JGI IMG/M metagenome (GOLD analysis project Ga0268298, IMG submission 194462) | Activated sludge microbial communities from WWTP in Nijmegen, Gelderland, Netherland - WWTP Weurt | ecosystem: Engineered > WWTP > Aerobic digester > Activated sludge | place: Netherlands...
GCGTGGCCGGAAATTTGACCCCCCGTTGTTCCATGGCCTGTTTAACCAGCTCCAACTTTTTGGCCGTCGGCGATCCCGGCTCCTGGCGCTCGATTCGCTTTTGCAACGACCACGCGATGGTGACCCCGTTGGTCATGGTGGCGTTGACGTCCGCTCCCCGCTCGATCAGGAAAAGGGCCACGTCCGCCTGAACGATGGCCAGCGCGTTCGAAAGGGCCGTCCGGTGAAGGGAATCCGGCTGGTCCACGTCCGCGCCGCGTTCCAGGAGGAGCTTGATGTGGTCCAGGGTGCCGTCCATCACCGCCCGATGCATCATGTTATTGTGGGAGGGATCGGTGTGGTTCGGGGAAAGGCCGCCGTCCAGCATGGCTCGCAAATATTCCGTAGTGGGCGTATTGAAGGCGATGTCCAAGGGGCTGCCGAGCCCTTCCGCCACTTGTCCATCCAGGTCGGAACCCAACCGCGCCAAAAGCGTGACCGCCTCGTAATTCTTTTTAATCATCGCGAACCACATCAGGGTCATATTCTTCTTAAAGGGTTTGTCGATTTCGACCCCTTGGCAAAGGCTTTTGACCTTGTCCAGGTCCCGGCGAACGATGGCCCGGGCAATTTCCAGGTGGGGACCGGTGAAATACTTCTCCGGCGTTTCCCTTCGAAAAAAAGAGCGCCCCCAGGCGGAAAGGGCGCCGGCGACCATCAACAACGCCCCGGCGCCGGCGATGGCGATTCCTTTATTCACCCGTTTCCCCCCCGACAAAAGTTTTCATCCGCTTAATGGCCGTTCATGCCGCGGCCCAACAGGAGGACGTAGAGGTTAAGGGCCATGATGGGCGCAAACAACACAAAGGCATACCCGATGGCGTATGCCAAATTGTTCGACATCGCCAACCCGATCCGATTGAAAAGAAATTGCTTTAAAGAGACGAATATTCCCAGGGCGATGAGATTCAAAAGAATCGCCGTTGGAATTCCCGGCCGCCGGAGCCACTCCAAGACCAACCAAACAATGATGGCCAGTAGGATCGCCAGCAGGAGGTAGCAGGCGTTGGCCAGGGCGATGTCCCGAAAGGGGACCGCTGTTTTTTGGAATTTGTTTTCGACAACGGCGATGATTGAAACATTGACCAGCGCAAAACCCGCGTAGGCCAACAATTCAAAAAATTGCTCTTCCAGAAAATATTGGTTATTGATTTTCAGAAAAACGAAGAGGGCGACCATCCCCGCGAGGAGGATCCAGAAAATGCCCATTAAACCGATCTTCATTAAATTTCCCCCGATCACTATTTCATGGACCCCCAAAGGTCCGGCGGGGTCAATAGCGATGATGGAATTGTGGCAATTCCGGGGACGGGTTGCCTATTGGCTTACCGGAGCTGTGGCCAATGGCTGGCTGGAGTTCAAGACGCTTATGTGAATAAATGATCTCGCGTAAACCGGGCCGGCGTAGCGGGGTTTATGCGGGCATGTAGCGCGAATGGAGGGCGGGGGCCCGTACGGTATAATGCCTGGGAGGTTATCAAAGGAGATTCAACCCGACATGCCGAAACCAAAAGGCCCCATGGCCACGTGCCTCTGGTTCAACAAGAACGCCGAAGAGGCGGCCACGTTTTACGCCGATACGTTCCCCGACAGCCGTATCACGGCGGTCCATAAGTCCCCCGCCGACTATCCCGATGGCAAGGCCGGCGACGTTTTGATGGTGGAGTTCACCCTTCTGGGTCAGCCATTCGTTGCGTTAAACGCTGGCCCCGCGCACACGTTCAACCCGGCGGTGTCGTTTCAAGTGTTCACCGACACCCAGGAGGAGACGGACCGCTATTGGGACGCCATCGTCAACAACGGGGGGAAGGCCAGCGCCTGCAGTTGGTGCCAGGATAAATTCGGGGTCAGTTGGCAGATTGTGCCCCGCACGCTGATGGAAGGGATGACGAGCCAGGACCGCAACGTGGCCAAGCGCGTGATGGAGGCCATGATGAAGATGGACAAAATCGATATCGCAAAGATCGAAGTGGCGAAGCGGCGTTAAGGAGCGCGAACGACGGATGGGGGACCTGAAAACAATTAAGAAACTTGTCCCCCGGATTTACCCTCCTATTTAAGCTTCCATTTGGGGCGAACGTAGTGGCAGGTGTAGCCGCCGGGGTTTTTCTGAAGGTAGTCTTGGTGGTAATCTTCCGCGCTCCAGAAATCCGACGCGGGCGCGACCTGGGTGACGACGGGCCCCGGCCATTGTTTTGACGCGTCGATCTCCTTGATCAGCGCTTCCGCGGTCTTTTTCTGGCCGTCGTTCAGGTAGAAAATGGCCGAGCGATAGGACGAGCCGATGTCGTTTCCCTGGCGGTTCTTGGTCGTGGGGTCATGCACCTGGAAGAAATATTCCAACAGGGCGCGGTAGGTGGTCTTTGTCGGGTCGAAAGTGATTTTGATCGCCTCGGCGTGCGTGCCGTGGTTTCGGTAGGTGGCGTTTTTGACGTCCCCCCCGGTGTAGCCCACCTCGGTGTCCGTGACGCCCGGCAAAGCGCGAAACAGTTCCTCCATCCCCCAAAAACATCCCCCCGCTAAAATGGCTTGTTCCGTCACTTTACCCTCCTTCGCTTGTCCCGCCCGCACCGAGGCGAGAGCCATCACCGCCGCAATGGAAATTACCGCTAAAACTCTAACTTTGCCCATTGAAGCATCCCTTTCGAATCGTTTTATTTATCGCCCCCCGCTCGGATCTGGGCGGCTTCACCCATCTATACGCATGCTCGACCGGCCTGGATTCATCGTAAAGCGGGTCAAACGCCATGGGAGGACGTCGGCCGGAAATAGGGAAATCAGTCCCCTATCCCCCCAATTCACGGGAGGGAGTAACGAACGTTTCGCCCCTGACCGGAATGGTGCTTAAGGAGTTTCTTTTCAACCAAATCGGAGATTTCCCTGTAGGCCGTGGCGCGGCTGGCGCGGGTCATGCCCACGTAATGGCGGGTGGTGAGACCGCTTGGAAACGACTCGGGATCGTCCAACAACCGGTTCATCACCTTGCGTTGGCGGATCGATAGATCGACCCCGGCGTTCTGTTGCCAGAACCGCGCTTTAAACACCACTCGCTCAATCAAGGTTTGGGAGGAATCCAGTGCCGCTGAAAAAGTCCTTAAAAACCAACCCAGCCATTCGGTGACATCCAGGGTTCCTTTTTGGGCGCGCTCCAAGGCGTTGTAATAATCGCTTCGTTGGGCCATGAGGCGCGAGGAAAAGGAATAAAAGCGGGTGGAGAGTTTTTCATCCTGGGCGAGGGCCATCTCGGTGAGCGCCCGGGCCAAACGGCCGTTGCCGTCTTCAAAGGGGTGAAGAGTGACGAAATAGAGGTGGGCCAAACCCGCCCGCACCAATCCGTCCAGGTCGCGGGAATCTTTTTCCCACCAGGAAAAGAACCGCCGCATTTCATCGGCGAGACGGGACGCCGGCGGCGCCTCGAAATGGATCGTTTCCCTGCCCACGGGACCGGAGACCACCCGCATGGGCGCCTCCCCCCGCCACCGCCCCACCCGGATTTTGTGAAGTCCGGAATAGCCCGTCGGGAACAAGGCCGCCTGCCAACCGCGAAGCCGTTTTTCGGTGAGGGGTTTGGAGAAATGTTCGGAGGCGTCCCAGAGGACTTGGACCTGGCCGTCCACCCGCCGGTCCGCCGCGCCGGGGACGGCGGGCAAACCCAGGCGCCGGGCCACGGAAGAGCGAACCGCTTGAGGGTTCAACTTTTCCCCTTCGATAGCGGCACTCTGCAAAGCTTCCTCGCAAAAGACCTGGGCGCGGGTTTCGGGGTTGCTACCGAGACCCAGCGTCGCTATCTGACTCAAAAGCGCGCCCTGCCGGCGACGGGCCTCGCCCAAGGGCGAGAGCAACCTTTCCGCGTCCCACCGAAACCGCGGCCAATCCTTTTGGGCCCAGATGTAGGAATTTAATCGCTTCATATTATGAAGCAATTATAACCCCGAATCGCTTCAAAGTCAAAAGCCAGCGAGGAAGCTTTTATGTTCCCTCGGTGGTCACGTAAAATAAGAAGGCGTTGGCGGATGCGGAGCGGGAGGCCGGAGAGAATCATATATCCTGCACCCGGATTTCACTTGGAACAAAGGGCCGGAGAAAACAATCAGTATACTGTCCCCAGAATTCCCAAGCTTAACCTGCCCCGGAATTCCTAGAAATTTGCCTATACTTATGTACCCATAGAGGAAAATAACTCACAGCTGAAAACAAAAACAATAGCAACTCCGAAAAAATGAGCCCTATCGAAAGGCTGCCATTCGGATGCCACTTACTAAGACTGAAAATCCAAAATGAAAAAATAGCCAAATAGAATAACAAAACGGCATTTGTGGCATCCAGCCACCACAAAAATCGATGAACTTTTGGGTGAGGAAAGTTCTCTTCGACTCTTTTTCTATTTTCAACCCAATACTGCGTTGCCCTGACCTCCATCACCCACATTACCGCCGTAAATAAAATGGAAAAAAGAGACAAGAGGGAACGTCCGTTCCAGGTTCCAATAATGTTTTCAACATTATTTTGAGTTATGCCAACGCCAACAATAGCTAGTGCCGCCAATAAAAGCGTTAGCTGTTTGAATCTCATTTCGCTATAGAAACGGACGTTTTCTGAAAACTGATCTTTAGGACTCGACAAGATACCCCCTTCATTAATTGTTTTAAGCGGGTCTGAAGCTCCGGCAAGATCAAAATCAATAAACTTTTCCCCAGGATAGCTTTTAGTCAAAGCCATAAGAAGGTGGTTTTTTGTTTTTATATGTGACTCCACCGTTTTATCTACTTGGTGCACCGTATCGTCGGTAAGCCTTGAAATCTTTAAATAATCGACCTCCCCCACAGCAGCGACCAACTGTTCTCCGGAATAATTTCGACCCTCACGAACTCCCGCCTTTTCGAGACCTGGTTGGATGATTTCGTGGTGAAATCTGGAGCGTGTATTGATCACTTGAATACACTCTCGAAAACGACGCTCTTCCAATATCAAATCAAGTAAAACCTGTTGATTCTCAGGAGTAACAAGAAAATTTAATTCTTTTATATCAAAGCCCATTTTTTCTTCGGAATAGGGCATCACTGGCCTCATTAAGATTGCACGAATAGGGCTCCTTCGAAAAGGCTCAATTGAATCGTCTTGGAATAGTTTAAGTGTATTCACTTGCTGGAGCAGAGCAATGAGCGCTCTATTTCCAGCCGCCACATTTAATTTTCTCTCCTCTCCTTTGCGGTCAAATAATTGAAGCCTGAAGGCAGCCCACGAGCCCATAAATGCAGCAGCAAGCGTTGATATAGGATTCAGAATATCGCCCATATTATTTTTTCAAGAATTCCAGGGACAGTAGACTCAATTCCCCTTCTTTGCTGGTGTACCGGCTTTTTTGAAGAACAAATGCCCCGTGACCAGGGCGTCCAGCTCGATGGCGTCGCCTTCCTCGAAGTCCCCGGCCAGAAGTTTCTTGGCCAAGGGGTCCACGATTTCTTTTTGAATGGCCCGCTTTAGGGGCCGGGCGCCGTAATCGGGGTCGTAGCCCACCTTGGCCAGGGCGGCCTTGGCGGCGTCCGTGAGGCGCAGGGTGAGTTTGCGCTCCGCCAGGCGTTTTTGAACGCCCACCAGTTGGATGTCCACGATTTTGGCGATGTCCTTTTCAGACAGGCGGTGGAAGATGAGCGTCTCGTCCACCCGGTTCAAAAACTCCGGCCGGAAGTGGGCCTTGAGCGCGGCCATCACCTGGGTGCGGACGTCCTTTTCCGACTTGGCCTCCAACAGGAACTGACTGCCGATGTTACTGGTCATGATGATGACGGCGTTTTTGAAGTCCACCGTCCGGCCCTGACCGTCGGTGAGGCGGCCGTCGTCCAGGATCTGGAGCAGGACGTTGAACACGTCGGGGTGGGCCTTTTCCACCTCGTCCAACAGAAGCACGGCGTAGGGCCGGCGGCGGACGGCTTCGGTTAGTTGGCCGCCTTCCTCAAAGCCCACGTAGCCCGGCGGGGCGCCGATGAGCCGGGAGACCGCGTGCTTCTCCATATATTCCGACATGTCGATGCGGACCATGGCCCGCTCGTCGTCAAACAGGAACTCCGCCAGGGCCCGGGCCAATTCGGTTTTCCCCACGCCCGTGGGACCCAGGAACAGGAAGGACCCCAGGGGCCGGTTGGGGTCGCCCAGGCCGGACCGGGAACGGCGAATAGCGTCCGCCACCGCTTGCACGGCCTCGTTTTGCCCGACGACGCGGTTGTGCAGTTCGTCCTCCAGTTTCAAAAGCTTGGCCATTTCGCCCTGGAGCATTTTGGTGACGGGAATGCCCGTCCACTTGGACACCACCTGGGCGACGTCTTCCTCGTCCACCTCTTCCTTGAGCATCTTCGTGTCTTTCTGCACGCCGGCCAGGCGGTCCTGGGCTTCCTTCATCTGTTTTTCCAACTGCGGGCGCTTGCCGAAGCGAAGCTCCGCGGCCTTTCCCAAATCCCCCCCGCGCTCGGCTTTTTGTTCGTCGAGTTTCAAAGCTTCCAACTCGCCTTTGATGGCGCGGATGCGGGCGACGGCGACCTTCTCCACCTCCCACTGCTTTTTCATGTCGGCGGAGGATTTTTTGAGTTCGGCCATGTCCTTTTCAAGCTTGTCCAGGCGCTCCTTGCTGGGGGCGTCGGATTCTTTCTGAAGGGCGCGCTTTTCGATTTCCAGTTGGCGAAGCTTGCGCTCCACCTCGTCCAGCTCCACGGGCATGGAGTCAATTTCCATGCGCAGGCGGCTGGAGGCCTCGTCCACCAGGTCGATGGCTTTGTCGGGCAAAAAGCGGTCGGCGATGTAGCGGTGGGAGAGCGTGGCCGCGGCCACGAGCGCGCCGTCTTTGATGCGCACGCCGTGGTGGACCTCGTATTTTTCCTTGAGCCCCCGCAAAATGGCGATGGTTTGCTCCACCGTGGGTTCCCCCACGGTGATGGGCTGGAAGCGGCGCTCCAGGGCGGCGTCTTTTTCGATGTGCTTTTTGTATTCGTCCAGGGTGGTGGCGCCCACGCAACGGAGCTCGCCCCGGGCCAGCATGGGCTTAAGCAGGTTGGCGGCGTCCATGGCGCCTTCGGTGGCGCCGGCGCCCACGATGGTGTGGAGCTCGTCGATGAAAAGGACGACGTTGCCCCCCGCGTCCTTCACCTCCTTAAGAACCGCCTTGAGCCGGTCTTCGAACTCGCCGCGGTATTTGGCCCCGGCGATCAGGGCGCCCATGTCCAGGGAAATGACCTTTTTGTCCTTGAGCCCCTCGGGCACGTCGCCCGAGACCACGCGCTGGGCCAGGCCCTCGGCGATGGCGGTTTTGCCCACGCCGGGCTCGCCGATCAAGACGGGGTTGTTTTTGGTGCGGCGGGAGAGCACCTGCACCACCCGGCGGATTTCCTCGTCCCGGCCGATGACGGGGTCCAGTTTCCCCTGGCGGGCGGCTTCGGTCAGGTCCCGGCCGTATTTTTCCAAAGCCTGGTATTTGGCCTCCGGGTTCTCGTCCGTGACGCGGTGCGTGCCGCGAATGGCCGACATGGCTTGAAGGGCCTGGTCCCGGGAGAGGCCCAGGGCCCGGGCGAAGTCTTTGTCGGCCTCCAGGAGGCCGAGCAAGAAATGCTCGGGGGAGATGAAATCGTCTTTGAGGGTTTTGGCCTCGCGCTCGGCGGCCAGGAGGGCCTCGCGGAAGGAGGCGGTGGTGGTCAACTGGGTGTTGCCCTTGACCACGGGGATCCGGCCCAGGGCGGACTCTATATAGGAACGGGCCTTGGACAGGGAAACCCCGGCCTTTTCCAAAATGTCGGGAACGATGTGCCCCTCCACCGCCAGGAGGGCGTGGGCCAAATGGGCGGCGTCCACCTGTTGGTGACTGCGTTTAAGAGCTTCCTGTTGGGTTTCCTGTAGGACTTCCTGGGATTTGAGGGTGTATTTGTCGGCCATGGGGCGCCTCCGTAATTCTACCGTCGAGACTGCTCTATTTTATCAGACTTAGCACTCAAAGTCAATGAGTGCTAGTTTCGTTTTTCTTTCCCCACAACCAAACCACCATCATGGGTCTCCCCCCCGCCCACACCCTGCACCGACTTCCAAGGCGCTCCGGACCAGCGGCCATGCCGCGCCTTTCCACATATTGGCACCGCAACTAGCGGCACAACCCCAGGTGTCCGGAGCTCTGCGACGGGCCGCCCTGAACCCGGGGTTTCCTTAGCAAAGATCAAATCAACGTCGTGGGCCTCCCCGGCCCACACCCGGCCAAGGCCATTTTTGGACGCGCAAAAATGGCCCTGGACCCAAAAACGCGCCCCGGTCGGCCTGCGCGCGCCGTTTTGGCCGGTGGCCCTCACGTGGGCCAAAAGGCGGCCCCGGTCCCTTGTCGGCTGCCGCCGCCAAACCAGGGCCGGCACGCCTCAAAAGCCTATCGGCGGCACAACGGGCCACGCCGCTGCGGCCAAAACGTCGTGCTCGAGTCGCCTTATGGGGACCCTTAGAATCACCGGCATAGGCAACGGCAAAAGCCCTGAACAAAATCTTTGCTTTGGCCTATGCCTATGTAGCTAAAATCCCCCTTGAGGCGTTTTGAGCACGAACTTTTTGCCGCCGCGGTGGCCGAGGACTGTTTGAGCCCCGTCACCGGCCTTTGACGGGGCGAGTTCCGCAGGCCCGGCAAAAAGTTCGCGCGGAAGCCGCCTGGGGGCGGTTTTCTTTTGCCTACTTTTCTTTGGGCGGCCAAAGAAAAGTAGGTTGCTGCCGGTCGGTCGCAGAGCTCCCGACACCGGGGGCACCAGTGGTGCTGATGCGGGCAACCCCCGGCGACGTTGATTTGAAGTTTGATTGAGTAAGGATAGATCGCGTAAACAAAATATCGATGCCACGTGTGGACCGGGGAGGCCCACGACGTTGATTCGAAGTTAGGGGTGAAGGGTTAAACGAGAGAGGAAACTAAAGGGCGGGGGCCGCGTTCACGTGGTTCATGGCCGCGTCGAACCCCTCGGAAAGCACGGAAGCGACGGCGTCGGCGGTTTGCTCCGCCAGTTCCATCACCGTGTCCTTGTCCATCTTCTTCAGGACGTAATCCTTGGGGTCCATGCCCGGGGGCACCGGACCCACCCCGACCCGAAGCCGCGGGATGTCCTCGGTGCCGAAGGAGCGGATGACGGAATCCAACCCGTTGTGGCCGCCGGCGCTGCCCTTCTTGCGAAGGCGAAGGCGGCCCCACGGCAGGGCGAAGTCGTCGCAGACGATCAAGGTTTCGGCGGCGGGGATGTGCCACCAGTGGCTGGCCCATTGGAGGGGCTCGCCGGACACGTTCATCAGGGAATGGGCCTTGACCAACCGCACGTCGCCCTTGTGGGCGGCGACCACCCGGCCCTTCTGCTCTTCCCAGGAAAGTTTCAGGCGCCGGACCAAAACGTCCAGCGCCTGAAACCCGATGTTGTGGGGCGTGAGATCGTATTTCTTTTCGTCGTTGCCGAGCCCGGCGACAAGACGAATCGACACGTCGGTCGGCCTTTATTTCTTCCCGGCGGCCGGCGCGGCCGCTTTGCCCGCGTCTTTCCCGGCGGGAGCGGCGGCGCCCTTCGCGGGGGCGGCTCCGCCCTTGGCGGCGGGGGCCGCGGCGGCGCCTTCTTCGCCTTCCTCGGGCTTCTTGCCCTTGGCGATGACTTCCGGCTCGGCGCCGGTGGGCGCGGCCGTGGCGGGCGTGGCGACTTCCTCTTCGGCGGGCGCCACGATGTTGACGACGAGGCTGCCGCCGTCAATCAAGGACTCGACGCCCTTGGGGAGAACGAGGTCCTTCACCTTCACGCCCTGGTTGATCTGGAGGGCGGAGACGTCGATGTTGATCCCGTCCGGAATGTCGGCGGGCAAACAGCGCACGCGGAGTTCCCGGAGGATGTGCTCCAAAATACCGCCCGAGAGCTTCACGCCCGGGGCTTCGCCCACGATGTGGAGCGGGACGTTGACTTCGAGTTTCTCCGTCATGGAGACGCGCTGGAAGTCCACGTGCACGATGTTGTGGGTCACGAAGTCCCGCTGAAGGTCCTTCAACAGCACGGTTTCGCCCGCGCCGCCGACCTTGAGGTTCATGATCACGTTCGTTCCGTGGCCCTTCAAGACCTGGAACAGGCTTTTGCCGTCGATCGAGAGGGGGGCGGCGTCTTTTTTGCCCCCGTAGACCACGGCCGGAATCCGTCCGGCGGAGCGCAGCTGCCGCCGCTCGCCTTTGCTCGCCAACTCGCGCCGTTCGGCGCCCAATTCAATCGTCTTCATGGACTCAATACCTCTCTTGGTTTTGAAAAATCAAACGAACATTTCGCTGATGGACCGCTCGCCGTGAATCCGGGCGATGGCCTCCGCCAACAGCGGCGCCACCGACAACACCCGGATGCGCGCCGCGTCTTTGTGACTGAGCGGAATACTGTTGGTGATGACCAATTCCTCCACGGGCGAGGCGTTCAGGCGCTCGATGGCCGGGCCCGCCAGCACCCCGTGGGCCGCCGCCGCCATGATTTTGATCGCCCCGGACTCTTTCAAGGCCTGGGCCGCTTTGACCAGCGTGCCGCCGGTGTCCACCAAATCGTCGATGATGAGGGCGATCTTGCCCTTCACGTCGCCCACCACGTGCATGACCGCCGCTTCCCGGGGGGAGAGGCGCCGCTTGTCGATGATGGCCAGTCCGGATTCGAGCCGCTTCGCGAAGGCCCGGGCCCGCTCCACGCCGCCGGCGTCGGGCGAGACCACCACGAGGTCCTCGGTGCGGATCTTTTTCTTCTGGAAATAGGACACCAGCACCGGGTTCGCGTAGAGATGATCCACCGGGATGTCGAAGAACCCCTGGATCTGGCCGGCGTGCAGGTCCATGGTCAGCACGCGGTTCACGCCCGCGGCCTCGATCATTTTGGAAACCAGCTTGGCCGAGATGGGCACGCGGGGCTCGGCCTTGCGGTCCTGCCGGCCGTAGCCGAAATAGGGGATCACCGCCGTGATGCGGCGGGCGGAGGCGCGCTTCAACGCGTCCACCAGGAGCAGGAGCTCCATTAAATTGTCGTTGGCCGGGAAGCTCGTGGGCTGGATAATGAAGCAATCCGCGCCGCGCACGTTCTCCTGGATCTTGACTTCAACTTCCCCGTCGGGGAAACGGCCGACGCTGGCCTGGCCCACGTGGGTTTTCAGGACTTTGGCGATCTCCTGAGCCAGTTCCGGGTGCGCGTTGCCGGCGAAAAGTTTCAAAGGCGCTTCGATGGAAATCGAGGGTTTCATGGGTTTGGTTTGTTCCTTCGCGTTAGTGAGCAGCATGTCGCCTCAGTTCGTTCCGTTTGGTTTTGGCCCAACCGCGTTTGACCACCGCGGGGGCGCGCTCCAGGGCCAGCGCGTCCGTCGGGACGTCCCGGGTGAGCGTCGATCCCGCCCCCACCACGGCCCCCGCGCCGACCCGGAGGGGAGCCACCAGGTTCGCGTTGGAGCCGATGAACGCCCCGGCGCCGATCTCCGTCGGGTGCTTCGAATAACCGTCGTAGTTGCAGGTGATGACGCCGGCGCCGATGTTCACGCCCGCGCCCACCGTCGCGTCGCCCAGATACGTCAGATGGCCGGCCTTGACGCCCGCCGCCAGCCGGGATTTCTTGATTTCCACAAAATTGCCGACCCGGGCGTTGGGGCCGATGTCCGTGCCCGATCGAAGATGAGCGAAGGGGCCCACCTGGGCTCCCCGCCCGACCCGGGCGCCGGTCGAAAACGTCGCGCGCACCTGGGCGCCGTCGGCCACGGTCGTGTCTTCCAGCCGGGCGAAGGGGCCCACCCGGCAACCGCGGCCGATGGTCGTGCGCCCCACCAAAAACGTATTCGGTTCAATCACCGTGTCGCGGCCCACGCGGACGGTGGCGTCCACCCGGGTGGTCGCCGGGTCCAACACCGTGACCCCGCCGTCCATCAAGGCGTCCACCGCCCGGCGGTTCAACAGCCGGTCGG
>Ga0268298_10005402_pt1 | contig 11982 bp, 10 predicted proteins | sample WWTPWeurt_MetaG_FD_194462 | JGI IMG/M metagenome (GOLD analysis project Ga0268298, IMG submission 194462) | Activated sludge microbial communities from WWTP in Nijmegen, Gelderland, Netherland - WWTP Weurt | ecosystem: Engineered > WWTP > Aerobic digester > Activated sludge | place...
AACACGTGCGGGGACAGCACGGAGTGCAAGAGCGGCTACTGCACCGATGGCGTGTGCTGTGAGAGCGATTGCCCAGGTGCGTGCAAGTCGTGTGCGCTTTCCGGGAAAGAAGGATTGTGCACGCCGTACCCGGAAGACACCGACCCGGACGCGGAGTGCGTTGGAGCGGGAGCCCCGACTGATCCGTGCGCCGGCACGTGCGACGGAAAGGGCGCGTGCAGCTATCCGGATCCTGCCAAGACGTGCGGAGCCTCCACTTGCACGGGAGCGACCCAACACGACTTTGCTTGCGATTCGGGCGGTGCTTGCGCCCAGAAGGACACCTCCTGTGGGAACTACGTGTGCGGTAGCGCTTCGTGTTTGCTGTCATGCTCCAAGGACGAAGACTGCGCGTCGACGGCGTACTGCGACACGGCGGCTCACCTGTGCAAGCCCAAGAACCCCAACGGTACCGCGTGCACGGGCGGAAACCAGTGCACGAGCGGCACGTGTGCCACCGGGTTCTGTTGCGCCTCGGCGTGCTCCGCGCCTTCGTCGTGTTCGACGGGCACATGCTTGTGTGCGGGCACCGCGTGCGATCCGGGACAGGCGTGCGTGACCTTCTATCAGGACTTCGACGCGGACAACTTCGGCAACCCGACCGTGACGAAGCTCTCGTGCGCCAACAAGAAGCCGACGGGCTACGTGCTCGACAAGACCGACTGCTACGACAACAACGCCAACGCGAAGCCCGGGCAGACGGGCTTCTTTCCGACCCACCGCGGCGACGGCAGCTTCGACTACAACTGCGACAACAACCCGGAGAAGCAGTACCCGGTGGTCAGCACAGCGTCCTGCAAAGTGTGCGGGTGGCCGAACATCTGTCCGACACCCCTCGTGCCGCCTTGCACCGCTGGCTCCTTCGGTTGTGGCTCGCCGGTCACGTGCCCAACCTACAACTTCGGCTTCACTTCCGACGTCGCGTGCGGCGTGAAGACCACCGCCAAGAAGTGCGACCAGCAGGTCAACTTCCAACCGCCGAGCACGTTCACCTGCGGCACGAGCGCGAGCGTCGTCGACGTGCTGGACGTCACCCAAGGTTGTCGCTGAGCCGACTCACATCCAGAAGCGCGCGAGGTAGAGCTTCTCTCCGCTCGACACCTCGCTGCCGAGCACAACCGCCCGGCCATCGGGGCGGACCACGATGGCGACCGGGTTCACGGTTGCCAGAGCGATGCCGCCTTGCGGCAGGAAGCTCTCGTCGGGCGTGCCGTTCGGCAGGACGCGATTCAAGGTGAAGTAGCCCGACGAGTTCTTGCCCGCGAACACCAGGTTCAAGGCTGCGTCCAACGCCATGGCGGCTACGGCGTTGAACGGAATCTTGACGGAGCCACCCGTCCCGAAGCTCGTGTCTTTCACGCCGAGCGAATCCAACTTGAGCAGGAAACCGTCAACCGGGTCGACCGTGCCACCGACCAGGATCTTCCCGTCGGCGAGCACCACGAGCGACGTCGTCTTCTCGACGCCGCCGAGGTCATAAGTCGCGATACCGGCAGTAGCGAAAGAGTCCGGGGAACCGGCTGGAGTGAGGCGAGCGACGATTGGATCGACGCTCGTGGCGTAGGCGGTTCCCGCGACGACGATCTTGTTGCCCGATAGCGCGACGCTGGAGAGTAGCGAGTTCGTTGGGATGGCGAGCGTGGTGAAGGACGCCGCGCCGAAGCCGAGGTCGGGCGAACCGTCCGCTGAATGTCGCCGGACGATCGAGCCCGTGGGGTTCTTGGTGTCTCGACCGACGACGACGATCTTGCCGTCCGGCTGCAGTGCGAGCGCGTTGGTTTCGCCATCGGAATCGACGAGCTCGCCGGACGCGGTGAAACTCGAGTCGAGATTCCCTACGTCGTCGAAGCGCGCCACCATGCGATTGCTCTTCGTTGGAGCCAAGAAGAAGCCGCCGATCACGGCGCGCTCTTCCCCGTCGACGCCGACGCCAGTTGCCGTGTGCGATCCCGTGTCGGGCACCGTGTAGCGCAGGACGGAACCCTGGGTGCCGAACGAGGCGTCCGCGCCTCCATCGGGCGTGTAGCGCGCGACGAAATAGGCACTCGTCTTGCTGGCAACGGCGCCCGTCTCGCCGACGACGTAGATCCGACCCTGGCCATCGAAAGCCATCGCACGCGGGCGGGTCCACTCCCCCGAGATGACCCCCACGACGCTTCCGTTGGTGCCGAAGCTCACATCTGCTTCGCCGTTCCCACCGCGAAGCGTCAGGTCGAAGCTCGCGCTCTTCTGCGTCACGCCGGCTTGGCCGGTGACCGACGATTGATACATGCCATGGAGCTCGCTCCCGGCGTTGAGGATGAGCTTCAACGAGGTCTGGTTGCCCGTCGCAACCGCGGTAGAACACGTCGTTCCGCTGGGCAGCGACGCGCACCCGAGACTGATGGGGGCCGTGAACTGATTGCGCGTGACCGTGACGTCGAGCTCGACGCTCTTGCCCGCTTGCACCGTGACCTGGGTCGGCGAGACCGAGATCGAGAAGCTCCCGACCGGAGGAATGCCACCGGTGCCGGAGGTGCCGCCACCGTCGCTCGCCCCGGTTCCGCCACTACCGCCGCTGCCACCTGCGCTGCTCTCACACGTGCGAGTCTCTTCGCACGCGGTCTCCTTGCAGGAGCCAGTAAGGACCGCGAGGGAGAACGCCCCAGCGCTGGCCGCCACCCCGAAGATGCGCACCCACCATGCCGCCATGCGCGGACGAGTCTAGCAGCGCTGGCTCGGTGGAGGGAGCTGGCGACGCCACGCCTTGCGCGAACTTCGTGCGGATGGAAAGCGAAAAGGCGGACCTCTTTCGAGATCCGCCTCTCCGCGTCTTCGCGTCTTCGACTTCTAGGCGCGAAATCAGAAGTCGTGGCCGTGACCGGCGTGACCGCCGGCAGCCGCCTTCTCCTCCTTGGGCTTCTCCGCAACCAGCGCCTCGGTGGTGAGCATGAGGCCTGCCACGCTGGAGGCGTTCTGGAGCGCCGAGCGCACGACCTTCGCCGGGTCGATGACGCCGTCGGCCACGAGGTCACCGTACTTGCCGGTGGCCGCGTTGAAGCCGAAGTTGCCCTTACCTTCCTTCACCTTCTGCACGACGATGGAGCCTTCCTCGCCGGCGTTCGCCACGATCTGGCGGAGGGGCTCTTCGATCGAGCGGCGGATGATCTGGACGCCGAACTTCTGCTCGTCGTTCACCTGCATGCTCTCGAGCGAAGCCTGGACGCGGATCAGAGCGACGCCGCCGCCGGGGACGATGCCTTCCTCGACCGCCGCACGGGTGGCGTGGAGGGCGTCTTCGACGCGGGCCTTCTTCTCCTTCATCTCGGTCTCGGTCGCGGCGCCGACCTTGATCACCGCAACGCCGCCCACGAGCTTCGCCAGGCGCTCCTGGAGCTTCTCGCGGTCGTAGTCGCTGGTGGTGTTCTCGATCTGGCCGCGGATCTCGTTCTGGCGAGCCTTGATCTTCTCTTTGTTGCCAGCGCCGTCGACGATGGTCGTGTTGTCCTTGTCGACCTTGATGGTCTTCGCACGGCCGAGATCGCTGATGGTGACGTTCTCGAGCTTGAGGCCGAGCTCCTCGGCGATGACCTGACCGCCGGTGAGGGTCGCGATGTCCTTCAACATCTCCTTGCGGCGATCACCGAAGCCCGGGGCCTTGACGGCGCAGCAGGCGAGCGTGCCACGGAGCTTGTTGACGACCAAGGTCGCCAGCGCCTCGCCTTCGATGTCCTCCGCGATGATGAGCAGCGGCTTCTGCTGGCGAGCAATCGCCTCGAGGACCGGAAGCAGGTCCTTCATGTTGCTGATCTTCTTCTCGCTGAGGAGGATGTAGGCGTCCTCGATGTGGGCCTCCATACGCTCCGGATCGGTGACGAAGTAGGGCGAGAGGTAGCCGCGGTCGAACTGCATGCCTTCGACGACCTCGAGGGTGGTCTCGGCGCTCTTGGCCTCTTCGACCGTGATCACGCCTTCCTTGCCCACCTTCTCCATGGCCTCGGAGAGCAGCTTGCCGATGGTGGTGTCGCCGTTGGCGCTCACCGTGCCGACCTGGGCGATCTCGTTCGGATCCTTGGTCTGCTTCGCCATTTTCTTGAGCTCAGCGACGATGGTCTCGACGGCCTTGTCGATGCCGCGCTTGATCTCCATCGGGTTGTGGCCGGCCGCGACGAGCTTGCTGCCCTCGCGGAAGATCGCCTGGGCGAGGACCGTGGCGGTGGTCGTGCCGTCGCCGGCGACGTCGCTGGTCTTCGAGGCGACCTCACGGACCATCTGCGCGCCCATGTTCTCGAACTTGTTCTCGAGCTCGATCTCCTTGGCGACGGTGACGCCGTCCTTGGTGACCGTCGGCGAGCCGAAGCTCTTCTCGAGGACGACGTTACGGCCCTTGGGACCGAGGGTGACCTTCACCGCGTCCGCGAGCGCGTTGACGCCGTTGAGGATCAGGGTGCGAGCGTGCTCCTGGTAAACGATTTCCTTGGCAGCCATTTTTCTTCTCTCCTCCAAATCCTGTGGGTCCGACTCACTTCTCGATCACGCCGAGGATGTCGTCCTCGCGCAGGATGAGGTGCTCCTCACCGTCGATCTTCACCTCGGTGCCGCTGTACTTGCCGAACAGCACGCGGTCGCCGGCCTTGACGTCGAGCTTCCGCACCGAACCGTCATCGGCCACCTTGCCGTTGCCCACCGCGATGACCTCGCCCTCGATGGGCTTCTCTTTCGCGGTGTCGGGGATGATGATCCCGCCCTTGGTCTTTTCCTCTTCCTTCACGCGCTTGACGATCACGCGGTCCTGCAGCGGTCGGATCTTCATGGTCGGTCTCTCCTGTTTCCGTTTTTTTGGGTCGTTGCCCGGGAAGGCCGAGTCGGATATCGAGCCGGCGCCTGGCCGGCGGCCGGGCCCCGGTCTCCCCAGGTATCGGAGGGCCTGGGACGCGATTCGCGCCGTTCAAGCCCTCGAGATGATTGAGATAAGGTCGTTAGCACTCACCGTAGGCAAGTGCTAACAGGGCCGGAATCTAGTCACAGCTCGGATGGAGTCAAGGGGAAGCGGATGTGGGCAACCGCTGGCAGCCTCGAATTCCGAGTGCTGAAGGATTCGGGGCCGTCGGCACTTCAACTTGGCCAGCATCGAGCCGTTCCCTCATATTGAGGAAAGCTAGTGGGAGAAGGCACCGAAGGTCCCCGAAAACACGACGCATTGTCGGCCACACCCGGAACCAACACAGACCCGGGCGGGCCTCGTCGCCCCCACCTCTGCCCCTTCGGCTGTACCCGAGCCGCACAGGAGTGATCCGTGATGAGCGACCCCAAGACGCCCACCATCGACCTGGCCTCCAACGTGACCGACTTCTTCGGCAGCGCCGTCTCCGACGCCATCCGCGCTCGGGGATACGAAACCACCGACGCCGCCGAAGCCTACATGGTGGCGCTTCTGAGCGACTACACGAAGCCGGGCCAGCTCGGCGAGGAGACGCTCTCGCGCCCGCTCACTCTCCTCCTCGACGAGGCGATGCAGGCCTCGGGGCCCGAGCGCTTCGAGCGACTCCGCGTTCTCGGCGACGGCGTGCTCTACGTCTCGGGCTTCTTCGGTGAACACCTCGAGACTCGCGGTGTGGAGCGTGGCTACATGAGCACGCTCGGTGCGTGCGCTTACGAGAACGCGTCGGCCATGTTGCGCCATCGAGACAAGAACCGCTCCGCGCCGGACCTGTTCAGCGAGCTCGCCGAAAAGTTCAGGATGTTCGTGAGCCTCTTGGCCGACGTGGCCGAATCGCTCCGAGCGCGCTCGGCTCGCACCGACGGCGCCGTCGTGAAGCTCTACGAGCGCTGGCTCCGCACCGGGTCCTCCACTCTCGAAGACGCACTCCTGTCGCGGGGCATGGTCCCGGTGCGCGGAAACGGGCTGGTGCATTGAGCGACCCGCAGCACCGAGCCCTGCGCAACGTGCAGCTCGCGCTCGAGCAAGTCTACGGACTCGAGCGCACCGCGGACGTCATCGATTTCGTGCGGACGGGAGCCGAGAATTCCCGTGAGACGCTGGTGCTTCGGCAGCGTGAAGACGAGCTCGAGATCGCGCTGGTGCTGCCGCCGGTGAACGACCCCACCGACCTCACAGCGCCCCACTACGGGCCGAGCGACGCCTGGCTCCAGCTGGTCGAGGGCGTGAGCCACTTCGTCTACGTCGCCGAACGCGCGCGAACGCACCTGCCGACGACGCGCCTCGAGCTCGAGCTCCAAGCCGAGGTCGACAAATTCGTGCTGCTGGCGTTCACGGGCGAGCCGCTCGAACCCCACGAGAGCACCGAGCTTCGCGACCGGCTCTACGAGCGCGTCCAATATCTGCACGCGGCCGACAGCGAAGACGGCGTTCGCTATCGGATGGCCAACGATCTGGCTGCGCGCTTCGTGGCGCGCCTGGCGCGTTCGTACGATCCGCCCGCTGCGCTCCGCGAGCTCCGACGCTTCTATCGCGCAGGGCAGACGGAGAAGATCCGGCTCGCGCGCGCGGCGTGACGGTCAAAGCCCGCAGGTGCCCAGCGCGGCGTCGCCCATCACGCACTTGCCGGAGCAGCAGTCGGTGGGCTGGGCGCAGTCCGCTCCGGCCTTCGAGCAGCACGTCTGGTTCTGGGGGTGACATGCCGAGCCACCGCAGCAGTCCTTGTCGGCCTCGCAATGGTCACCAGGTGGCACGCACGCGGAACCGAGGCATGCCGCCGCCAGCGTTGGGGTCTTTGCCACGCACGAGAGCAGCTGCCGCGCGGGACCACCCGGCAGTCCGGGTGGCGAACACTTCTCGGAACCGCTGCACACGCACAACACGTAGGCGAGCAGCACCACCTGGCATCCGCTCGCCGCCTTGCAGTTCTGCCATTCGGTCGAGCAACCCGACGCCCCGGAATCGAGCTCGCCCTTGCACGTGAGCTCGGTGCAGGCGGAAACCCCACCCACTCCACCTCCAGAGCCCGTTCCACCCGTGCCCGCCCCGCCGGTGCCGCCCATTCCCCCCGTGGCGGCCCCGCCCGTACCACCGCCGCCCGAACCGCTCGCCCCACCGCCGCCCGCACTCTCGTTCGTGGAGGTGGACGAGCACGCGGCGAGCACGCATGAAAGGAGTGGACACGCCCAGCGCAACATGGCGCCAAGATAGCGTGCGCGTCCCGACACCACCAGCACGCACGTTGACCGCGTGCCAGTGGGGATCTCAAACTCGACCTCGTGCACGTGGTCTACGTCGCTCGCGACCTCTGGGAGGCCCAGCTCTTGCTCGATCAGCTGGCGGAGCTGTGGATCCCTGCGCGCATCGACAACGTGCTCGGCCTCTCGGCGTATGGTGAGCTGCCGTATCTGGCGTCACGACCCAGGGTCGTGGTGGAGCGCGAGGCCGACGTAGAACGTGCTCGCGCTGCCGTCGCAGAATTCGAGGCGCGGAACCGCGAGCCCCTCGAGGGCGTGCGCCGGTGCCCGAGCTGCGGTGAAGAGAGCCCAGAGAACTTCGAGCTGTGTTGGCAGTGCGGGGCCGACTTGGGGGCGCCCGAGCAGCGCCCCGTGTGAGTCGAACGCCTCACAGGCCCATGAGCTTCGCGACGTAATACGTCATGGTCTCGCTGGTGCCGCCGCCGATCTTGAGCAGGCGTGCGTCGCGCCAGGCGCGCGCGATGGGGTACTCCTCGATGTAGCCCCAACCGCCGTGGAACTGCAGGCAGGTGTCCATCACCTCGGCCACCAGATCACCGGCGACGATCTTGGCCATGCTGATGAGCCGCACCGTCTCCATCGAGACGTTCTCATTCTTCTCGTACTTGTCGGTGTTGTAGGCATCCACGCAGCGATCGATGAAGGCCTGCGCCATCTCGACCTTCGTGTACATGTTCACGAACTTGTGCTGCCAGACCTCGCGCTTGATGATGGGCTTGCCGAACGCGACGCGTTGCTCGCCGTATTGGCGCGAGAAATCCAGAGCGAATCGCGCCCCGGCGAGGCCGCTGACCGCGCCGATCAGGCGTTCCGCCTGGAAGTTCTGCATCAAGTACATGAAGCCCATGTTCTCTTCACCGAGCCGATAGCGCTCGGGGATGCGCACGTCTTCGAGCCAGAGCTCCGCCGTGTCGGAGGCATGGTTGCCGATCTTCTCGAGCTTCTTGCCGACCTTGAAGCCTTTGGTGTCGGTGGGAACCAGGAAGAACGTGCAGCCGTGCGCACCCGAATCGGGGTTCGTCTTGGCCAAGAGCGTCACGAAGCTCGCGCGCGCGCCGTTGGTGATGAAAGTCTTCTGACCGTTGATGACGTAATCGCCGCCGTCCTTCCGCGCGACCGTGCGGATGCCCGCGACGTCACTGCCGGCGCCGGGTTCACTCACGCCGATGCTGGCGATGCGGTCGCCCGACAGCGCAGGCTTCAGGAACTCGTCGATTTGCTCGGGCGTGCCCAGGTCGGCGATGACCGGAGTCGCCATGTCGGTCTGGACGAGCAGCGCCATCGTCACGCCCGCGCAGCGCCCGCGGGGCAGCTCCTGGGCCTTGGCCACGCTGAACCAGTAGTCACCACCCGAACCACCACACGCTTCCGAGTAGTGCGCGCCCAAGATGCCGAGGTCGCCTGCCTTCTTGAACAGCGAGTTCGGGAAGTCTTTCGCGTGCTCCCACTCGTCCGCGTAGGGGGCGATCTCTTGTTCGGCGAACTTTCGGCAGGTCAGCCGGAAATGCTCGTGCTCTTCGCTGTACGGATTCCACATGGCACTACCCTCGTTGCGCTGGGTGCGTTGGGGGCCTGAGCGCCCCGCGGCGACCCGCGGCGAATTGATTCGTACACGAAATTTCTCCGGCCGCAACGACCGGATTGCGCAGTTTTCGCGGCCTTTTGGACATCTCCCGGCCCACTTCGTAGCGTTGGGGCATGCCGGCACGCCGGATCTGGCCGTCCGTTCCCCTCGCGTTTCCTGTCTTCGGGTGGCCGGTGGCGCTCTGCCTCCTCGGGTGCCCGAGCAAGGAGGCCGAAGACCCGCGGGCCATCCTGGGTGACTGGACCGAGCACGGCGGAGTCGACGGGACTCGCGGCGCTCGCGGCGTCACCGAGCCGCGCTCCGCCCAGGGACAGGGCGCGAGCGACGGGCTCGCGACGCGAGCAGACTGCACAGCCGCCGCGCGGCGGATCGAGGAGCTAGCACTCGAGCTCGCGGTGAAAGACGTCGACGATCCGGAAGCGCGCGCCAAGTTGGACGCGCAGCGCAAGGCCGAGCTCGCGGGCCCTGCGTTTCGCCAACGGGTCAAGGAGGGCTCGGAAGAATGCCTCTCGCGCGACACCAGCCGAGAAGAGGCGCGCTGCATCTCTCGCGCCAGGAGCGAGATGGACGTCGACCGTTGTAGCTCTCGCTGAGGTCGGTGAAGCCGTTACCGCGCTCAGCGCTTGCGGATCTCGTCGATGGCGCGCACGAAGCGTTCGAGCTCTTCGTCGGTCGTGTAGAAGTGCGGGCTCGCGCGGATGCCGCAGCGCGGGCGATAGTCGTGCAGCATGTCGCGAGCGAGCAGCGCCTTACTGACGGCTTCGGCGCCGTCGAAGTCGAAGCAGATGGTGCCGCCGCGTTCGTGATCGGCCTCGGGCGTGTTCACTTGGAAGCCGCGCTCGCGAACCATGGCCCGGAGCAACGTGGTCTGGCGCAGTGACTTCTTGCGGATGGCGTCGACACCGGCTTCGAGGATGACCTCCCAACCCGCCTGGGCGGTGTAGAGCGCGGGGATGGCGGGCGTTCCGCCGATCATGCGCCAGCGGCTCTCGGAGTAGCGGATGGGACCGGGCTCGAAGGCGAAGGGCTTTTCGTGACCGAACCAGCCCGTCGCGGCGGGCCGCAGGCGCTCTCGATGTGTCGGGTTCACGTAGAGATACGCGCAGCCGGGACCGCCGCACGCCCACTTCACGCTGCCGCCGCAGGCGAGATCGACTCCCCAGTCGCCGAGCGCGAGCGGCAAAGTGCCGGCGCTCTGGTAGGTGTCCAGCATCACCAGGGCACCGACGGAGTGCGCCTTCTGCACGATGGCGCGCACGTCTTTCACGCCGCTCGAGCGGAACAGCACGTGGCTGACCGGGACGAGCAGCGTTCGCTCGTCGATGGCGCCGAGGAGCTTCTCCATCGGCGCGTGGATGCCGTCGCTCTCGACGACCACCACGTCGGCCCCACGGCGGCGTTGCTCTTGCCACACGTAGTCGACTGTGGAGAAGTTCATGTCCGAGTAGACGATCTTGTTCCGGGGCGGAGCGAAGTCGAAACACGACGCCACCATCGCCTGCACGGTCGACACGTTCTGATTCACCACGACCGTGCCGGGCTCGACGCCGAGCACGCGGGCGATCAGATCGCCCACGCGCTCCACCTGCGGCAGCCAATGTCGGCTCCAGGCCTCGATGGAGTCGTCTTCCCATTGGTCGAGGAACCGCCTGGCCTCTTCGCGCGCGCGCCGCGGCATCGCACCGAGCGAGTGGCTGATGAGGTGCGTCTTCTTCTCGACGGTCGGGAATTGGCTGCGGTACGCGAGCAGGCGCGCTTCGTCGCTCATGGCGGCGAGAGCTTAGAGCAGATCGCTTTTCGGCGTCAGACCCGACAGCGCTCGAGGATACGCGCGCGCAAATCGGGCTCGTCGCCGCTCAGCCCCTCGGTCAGGAGATCCGCCGGCGAGCGGCCCGACTCGTTCAGCGTCGCGAGCTTCTCGAGGTAGATGGTCTCGTCCCGCCCTTCCGCGTCCTTGCGCGCTCGCGCGCGGAGGCCGCTCCGGGCGATGTCGAGGAGCTCCACCGCGAGCTCCCGCGCCGAACGGCTGCCGATTTGGGCTCCGAGGCCCGCACGCACGAGCTCCGGACGCGCGCGCTCGACCTCGTCGAGGCGGAAGGTCTGGGCGAACGCCGCCGCTTTGGCCATCGCGACGTCGTCGTAGAGCAGCCCCGTGTAGAGCGCAGGGACCGCGCACGCGAGCTCACCCGAAAGCGAGTCGCACGGGCGCACCTCGAACGTGGACTTGATGCGCGCTTCGGGGAAGAGCGTGTTCACGTGGAGCTTCCAGTCGGCGAACGTGGCGTGATGGCCCTGGAAGCCGTTCTGCATGAAATCGCGGAAGGTCTGACCGGTGTTGGCCACGACTTCGTCGCCGCGCTTGACGAGGAACATCCCGGCATCGAGCGCCCACTCGACGTAGTCCCGATAGCGGAGCACCGGCTTCGACCAGAGCTGCCCGATCAGACCCGAACGGCTCGGGTCCATGTGGAGCCAGACCTCGCCGCGCACGCTCTTCTTGCCCGCGAGCTTGCCCTCCTTGAACGGCGAGTTCGCCGTCATGGCGTTGATCAACGGCGCGAGCACCAAGCAGATGCGGAGCTTGGTCATCGCGTCCTCTTCGCTGGAGAAGTCGAGGTTCGCCTGCACGGTGGCCGTGCGGCGCATCATGTCGAGCGCGCCCGGCCCGCGCGTCGGCAGATAGCGTTTCATGATGCCGTAGCGCGCCTTGGGGACCCAAGGCAGGTCTTCTTGGCGCGCGAACGGATGAAAGCCGACGCCGAGCCACGCGAGCCCCATCTCGCTGGAGATGTCCGCGAGCTCGCGCATGTGCTCGTCGAGCTCGGCACAGATCTGGTGGATGCTGTCCGAAGGCGCGCCCGAGAGCTCGAGTTGGGCGCCGGGCTCGAGGGTGATGGAGCCCATGCCGCGACCGAGGGAAATCACCGGACCGCCTTCCGTCTCACCCGAGGGCTTCCAGGCATGGGACGACACCAGGTGATCGAGAACGCGCAGCACGCCGTGTTCTCCGTCGTATTGGAGCGGGCGGCCGTCGTGAGCGACCCCGAACTTCTCGGCTTCGGCGCCCACGCGCCAGCGGTCTTTCGGCTTCTCCACGGCGCGGAAGACCTCCGCGAGCTCGTCCAGATCCCGGACGGGTCGCTCGGCGCGCGGATCGAGGTCGTTCTGGCCCATGGGTCGAA
>Ga0268298_10005404_pt1 | contig 11982 bp, 8 predicted proteins | sample WWTPWeurt_MetaG_FD_194462 | JGI IMG/M metagenome (GOLD analysis project Ga0268298, IMG submission 194462) | Activated sludge microbial communities from WWTP in Nijmegen, Gelderland, Netherland - WWTP Weurt | ecosystem: Engineered > WWTP > Aerobic digester > Activated sludge | place: Netherlands...
TGCGGGAGACGGAGAATTCTTTGATTTTAAGCGTCTGCCTGACACAGTTTACAAATCACATAATCCAATTGAGATAGAGGCAGAATTGTTCTTTGATGAAGTTCCTGCGCCATTCAATGCCTTCTTTGTTTTAAGTTTGAACAATGCTAAGAATGAGACCTATCATTACAAACGCTCTCCTTTAAATTGGCTGGCAGATGACCTGAACGGACAAACAAAATACTTTAAGTTGACTACGGGTAACTTACCGGATACAATACGATCTTTCGTTGTTCATATCTGGAACATTGACAAGAAACCAATGAAAGTAACGATGAAGAATTTAAAGATCTATCAATTAAAAGGTAAAGGTGTTGATTTTAAGATACCGCAAGGATTTTACCCTCTCATTGAAAGAATAACTAAAAAACCATTGCTTTAGTATGATCGACCGATTGCATGCCCCCGCTTTTAAGACCTTCGACAAGATCGATGTCATTAATGCCAATAAATCAAAATTGAACAATGATGTTGATCTGTTTACCGTAAGTGCGGGCAGTCAGGAGATAACACGACTTGAATTTGTTTTCAAGGCTGGTATGTATTATCAGCCGGCCACACTTGTTTCTTCTTTCACCAATTCCTTGATGGAAAGCGGTACCAAAAGTTTTTCTGCACATGAATTAAGCGACGGCATTGATTTCTATGGTTCGTTTTTGGAATTGGGAGTTGGACAGGATTACTCGGGAGTGACCTTATTCTCATTGAATAAGTACTTAAAAGACTCTTTGAAATTTGTGCAGGAGATCATTCAGGCGCCGGTATTTGATGCGAATGAATTCAATATTCATTTGACGAATAAAAAACAAAGACATTTCATCAATTCTCAAAAAGTGAATGTGATCGCAAGAAGGAAATTCTCTGAATTACTTTTTGGTGAAAAACATCCTTATGGCATGCAGGTGCAGGATTCCGATTTTGATAGAGTGAACCGAAATGAGATCCTCGATTTCTATCAGAAGAATTACAGCAATAAGAGTTGTACCATTATAGCTTCCGGAAATTTGCCGGATGATCTTACTTCTACTTTGAATGATCTTTTCGGAAAAAAATGGGGATCTGAATCTGGTTTGCATTCCAATCCTGAAAAGATAAATTCTGCTTCTCAGAACAAACATTTTTTCGTAAAAGAAGATGCTGTTCAAAGCGCCATACGTATTGGAAGGGTATTGTTCAATAAAACACATCCTGATTTTTTCCACATGCAGGTCCTGAATACCATTCTCGGTGGTTATTTCGGTTCCAGGCTGATGGCCAATATTCGCGAGGACAAAGGCTATACCTACGGTATTGGAAGCGGCATCATGTCTTTAGTCAATTCCGGTTATTTTTTCATTTCAACAGAAGTCGGAGCAGATGTAACAGAAGCGGCGGTAAAAGAAATTTACAAAGAGATCGCCATTTTAAGAGAGGAATTGGTAAGTACAGAAGAATTGGAAACAGTTCGGAATTATATTTTGGGTCAGTTTTTAAGAAGTGTGGACGGACCTTTTGCCTTAGCAGATAAATTCAGAGCTATTTGGGAATTTGGTCTTGACTACTCGTATTTCGATTCCTATATCAAAGCAGTGCGCACGGTTACTCCTCAGCAATTGAGAGATGTAGCAAACAAATACCTACAGGAAAAAGACCTGATCGAGTGCATTGTGGGGAGGAAATGATTGTGGATTTACGATTTTAGATTGACGATTTACGAAGTACGAAGGATGATTTTAGATTTACGATTGACGAAGTACGTCCCGATAACTATCGGGAGACGAAGTACGATTGATGATTTTAGATTGACGATTTACGAAGTACGAATGATATTTTTAGATAACACTGAACTTGATCGTGAATCATAAGTAATTGGCTCTGTTTTTTTGGGAGTCAGTTAATCGTTAAAAAAAACATAAAGTCATGCTGAATTTATTTCAGCATCTCTCACGGTGCTAAATTGGAATTCAAAAAGCGTAAATGAAAGAGCTTTCTTAAGTCTGATCATTGTTATTTAGCTTGATTCATAGGTAAATGGCTCTGCTTTTTTTGGGAGTCAGTTAATCGTTTAAAAAAACATAAAGTCATGCTGAATTTATTTCAGCATCTCTAACGGTGCTAAATTGGAATTCAAAAAGTGTTAATGAAAGAGCCTCCTTAAGCCTGATCATTGTTATTAAGCTTGATTCATAGGTAAATGACTCTGTTTACCCTCCTTACAATATTTTTTTTTCTCCCATTTTTCCCTTATTTTTGGTATTCATTCTTATTGACAAATTATGAGAACAATTGAATTCCGTGAAGCCCTGCGTGAGGCGATGAGCGAAGAAATGCGTCGCGATGAAAAGATCTTTTTAATGGGGGAAGAAGTGGCTGAATACAATGGTGCTTACAAAGTAAGTAAAGGTATGTTGGCTGAGTTTGGCGCAAAGCGTGTGATCGATACGCCTATTGCTGAATTAGGTTTTGCCGGTATTGCTGTAGGTGCTGCTGCAAATGGTTTAAGACCAATTGTTGAATTCATGACCTTTAATTTCTCTCTTGTTGCGATCGATCAGGTGATCAATAGCGCTGCCAAGATCATGAGCATGAGTGGTGGTCAGTATAATTGTCCAATCGTATTTCGTGGTCCTACTGCAAGTGCAGGTATGTTAAGTTCTCAGCATTCACAGGCATTTGAAAACTGGTATGCAAATTGTCCGGGTTTAAAAGTGGTGGTGCCAAGCAATCCATACGACGCAAAGGGGTTATTGAAATCTGCCATTCGTGATAATGATCCTGTGATCTTCATGGAAAGTGAGCAGATGTATGGAGACAAAGGAGAAGTTCCTGAAGAAGAATACATCATTCCAATTGGATTGGCAGATGTGAAAAAAGTGGGAACAGATGTGACCATTGTTTCATTCGGAAAAATATTTAAAGTGGCCATGGCTGCTGCATTGGAACTGGAAAAAGAAGGGATCAATGCTGAAGTGATTGACCTTCGTTCTGTTCGTCCGATCGATTACCATACAGTAATTGAATCTGTAAAGAAAACAAATCGTCTCGTTGTAGTTGAAGAAGCCTGGCCATTGGCGAGCATCAGTCGCGAGATCGCTTATAAAGTTCAGAAAGATGCTTTTGATTACCTGGATGCTCCTGCAAAAGCAGTGACCACAGCAGATACACCATTACCTTATGCGCCAACTTTGATCGAGGCGAGTTTGCCTAATTTGACTCGTGTGATCCAAGCGGTGAAGGAAGTGATGTATGTGAACCATTAAGGTTGTTCTCTCTATGAGGATCGCCTTGATAACAGATGGGATCTGGCCTTATGTGCTGGGCGGAATGCAAAAACATTCGTATTACCTCTGTAAATACCTGGCGGCAAATAAAATTCAGGTCGATCTTTTTCATTTCAATCGCAGTACTTACGATATTGCTAAACTTGAATTCTTCAGCGAAGAAGAAAAAAAATACATTCGTTCTGTCATTGTCGATTTCCCTTCCTCTTCTAAATTACCCGGACATTATATCCGTAATTCGAAATCGCATTCCAAATTGATCTACGAGGCCTTGAAGGACGATCTTTCATCCTATGATTTCATTTATACCAAGGGATTCACCGGTTGGTATTTGATCGAACAGAAAAAGGCAGGAAAAATAAAATGCGGACCGATCGGCGTTAAATTCCATGGTTATGAAATGTTTCAGAAAATGCCGGGACCAAAAGCTTATTTGGACAGTTTGTTATTGCTAAGAAAGCCGGTGAAGTACATCACCAGAAATGCAGATAAGGTTTTTTCGTATGGAGGAAAGGTGACGGATATTGTTCGCAAGCTGGGTGTAGAGGAGAAAAAGATCATCGAGATTCCATCGGGAGTAGAGGAGAGCGTGGTATTACAAGAGATCATTCCGTCTTCTGAAAAGTTACGTTTTTTGTATTTAGGAAGGTATGAGAGAAGAAAAGGCATAGAAGAATTGAACAAGGCCTTGAAGAGTAGGAAGCGAAATGACTTTGAATTTCATTTTGTTGGTCCCATTCCCGAAGAAAAAAGATTAAAAGAAAAGCACATCGTTTATCATGGAGAGATAAGGGATAAGAAAAAACTCAGTGAAGTGATACAGTCTTGTCAGGTGCTTGTTTGTCCGAGCTGGAGCGAAGGACTTCCCAATGTGATCCTGGAGGCCATGGCGAATGGGCTGGCCGTAATTGCGACCGATGTAGGAGCAACTCGAATTTTGGTGAGTGATGCGAACGGAATTTTACTAAGTGATTCTCAGCCTTCATCAATACTGACAGCGATGAATAAAATGCTGGATCTTCCTGCTTCGGAAATAGAAAAGAAACGAAGTTCTTCTTTGGCAAAAATTAAGAAGGAATTTACTTGGGAGATCCTTTCCAAAAGGTTAATAGCGCTTCTTAAATAGCGAAAAATTAATTTAACCTTGTTCCAATAGGATTTAAATTTAATTTCTTTAATTTCATTCTGTGAAAAATCTTCTGCTATTGCTTTCTGCTTTGATCTTGTCTTTGGCATTTCTATTTTCCTGTACAAAAGACAAGGGCACCAATCCTGAGCTTCCTTTCGATGATCAGTCTTTGTTGGATAGCGCTAAGAATTCGAGTTACTATTATTACAAAAGTAAAAAGGATACGATCTATTCGGGTTCTCATGGTCCACATGGTACTTTTAAATTGCGTTTTAATTCCAAAGCCTTTGTTGCTCTAAGTGATAGCGGGCGTTTGCCAAAGGGAAAGAAATTTGCTGAGGGATCTTTTATTGTGAAGGATGTCTACAAGAATGGAAATTTATATCTGTACGCCTATATGTTCAAGCGCAATGGCAAATGGTTATGGGGCGAGGTTGAGCCTTCAGGTAATTTCCATTTCAAAATAAAGGACGGAGAAAAAACATGTTTAGGATGTCATTCTCAAACCGGACATCGCGATAATGCTGTCGTCTTTCATTTTTATTGAACCAGAACTTAATCTACCCAGTCAGCAATAAAAAGATTGGTATCCCTTGTTCCGTGATTCTTTCTGTTAGAGGAGAAAATGAGTTTCTTTCCGTCAGGTGAAAACATAGGGAAGGCGTTGAACATACTTTCGTTGGTGATCTGTTCTACTCCCGTTCCGTCTATATTGACAGAGAACAATTGAAAATCATATCCTTTTTGACTGTGGTGATTACTGGAGAAAATGATCTTTTTTCCGTTCGGATGAAAGTAAGGCGCCCAGTTTGCTTTTCCTAGATTGGTGATCTGCTTCAGGTCTGTTCCGTCAACATTGCAGGTGTAGATCTCCATTTTTGTTGGGGCAACCAGTCCTTGTGCTAAAAGTTCTTTGTATTCTTTTACTTCTTCTTCTGTAGTTGGACGGGAGGATCTGAAAACCAATTTCTTTCCATCCGCTGAAAAAAAGGCACCACCGTCATATCCAAGACCGTTAGTTATCTGTTTTTGATTCTTTCCGTCAATATCCATGGTCCATAATTCCAGATCTCCGCTTCTGTCGCTGGTAAAAACGATCTTATCTCCATTTGGTGAAATGGTGGCTTCGGCATCGTAACCGGGTGTGTTCGTGAGTTGTTTGATGATCTTTCCTGAATTATCTGCCACAAAGATGTCAAAGCTTCTGAAAACAGCCCATAGGTATTTTCCTTTGATCACAGGAGCAGGAGGACAAGAATCGCCGGCCAGGTGCGTGCTTGCATATAGCACATCCTTACCATTGGGCATCACATAACTACAAGTAGTTCTGCCTTTGCCTGTACTTACCATTTTCGGTTTGTAATTGGTATCGGCTTTGGCTTTGCTGATGTCCATTAAAAAGATCTGATCACATTGAAGCCCCCAGTTCTTATAATTACTCTGAAAGGAAACTTGTTTGCCATCAGGACTAAAATAAGCCTCGGCATTATCACCTCCATAGGTGAGTTTTGCTATATTTTTAAGGTGTTTCTCCTGTGAGAACGTGAAAATGGAAAGAAAGATCCCAATGCTTAAGAAGTAATACTGTTTCATGATAAAGACCGTAAAATTAACATAATTCCTTCAAATTGGAGGTGATCGTACTCATACTAAAATCACCTGAAAGAGGTATTTTTCTGATCAAATAAGTATCTTTGGGCTTTTCAATTTTCATTCTTAAATAGTTAAAATGAAACGAATTCCGGCCTGGTTAATAGTGATACTGATCTTTTCTGTTTTGATCGCAGTCAAGTTTCTTTTTCTGAATAAAAAGGAACAAGGTGCCGGTCCGGGAAAAGGAAAAACAATGGGACCTGTTTCCGTGAATTACATCGTGGCTACTACTGCAACGATCAGTCAGGATGTTTATACAGCCGGAAGAGTAGGGGCCATGAATGAACTGAACATTAAACCGGAAATTCAGGGAAGAGTGATCTCTGTCAATTTTAAAGAAGGGTCATTGGTGAACAAAGGTGAATTGCTGGTTCAGTTGAATGATGCTGAGTTGAAAGCGCAGTTGCAAAAGAACAAAGCACTACTCCGTTTAGCTGAAGAAAAGGCAGAGCGTTTAAAAAAATTACTTGAAATAAAAGGTGTGAGTCAGGAAGAGTTTGATTCGCAACAGAACGAAATTGAAACCTTAAAAGCAGATCAATCATTTCTAACTGCACAATTGGCCAAGACCAGTATTGTTGCTCCCTTCAGTGGACAGATAGGATTGAAGAATATCAGCGAAGGAGACATACTTTCAGTTGGACAAAATATCAGCTCACTGGTTCAATTGGATCCTGTATACGTTGAGTTCTCCGTCCCGGAAAAATACGCTCACCTTTTAAAGAAAGATCTTTTGGTGGATTTTACATTGGATAGAAAAGTAAGCTCTGTGTTGACCGCTTCTGTATATGCTATTGAGCCCAGGATCGATGAAGTAACAAAAACCTTAAAGGCGAGGGCCTTGTACAAAGGAAAAGAACAGATCTATCCCGGCTCATTTGTGAAAGTATTTCTTAAAATGGGAAGTGCAGAAGAAAGCATACTCCTTCCAACACAATGTATAATACCAATTTTTAAGGGGCAGAAAGTGTATTTGTGTAAAGGAGGAAAAATGCAGGAAGCAAAAGTGATCACGGGTATTCGAACAGAAGATAAGATACAGATCTTAGACGGGATCAGTGCCGGAGATACGGTTCTAACGACAGGATTGATGACTGTGAAAAAAGATTCACCATTAAAATTGATGAAGCAATAAACAAATGGATATCGCTTCCATAAGTGTAAAAAAGCCTGTTCTTTCAACAGTTCTTTCCATTGTCATTGTACTCTTTGGTTCCATTGGCTACAAATACTTAGGTGTTCGTGAATATCCATCCATTGATCCGCCAACCATAACAGTTCGCACGAATTATACAGGAGCGAATGCAGATGTGGTGCAATCACAAATAACGGAACCACTAGAGAAAGTAATTAATGGAATAGCCGGGATCAAATCGATCACGGGAGCATCCAATCAAGGTTCAAGTATCATTACGGTTGAATTCAATTTAAGTTCTGATCTTGAATCTGCAGCAAATGATGTAAGGGATAAAGTTTCTCAGGCCATTCGTCAGTTGCCACAGGACATTGATGCACCTCCGGTTGTTACAAAGGCAGATGCGAACAGCGATGCCATCATCTCGATGACCTTTTTAAGTCACAAAAGGAATTTACTGGAGGTGAGTGATTACGCGGAGAATGTGATCGCACAGAATTTGCAAACCATTCCGGGAGTGAGTCAGGTGCAGATCTGGGGACAAAGACGTTATTCCATGCGCTTACGCATCGATCCGGCAAAATTGGTGCAATATCATTTGACTCCATTGGATATCAAGATCGCATTGGACAAGGAGAATGTGAATCTTCCAAGCGGAAAGATCGAAGGGAACAATACAGAATTAACGGTCAATACAGTTGGAAAACTAAGCACTGTGAAGGAGTTTGAGGAAATGATCGTAAAACAGAACGGCGATCAGTTGGTGAAATTAGGAGATGTGGCTCTGGTTGAATTAGGCGCTGAGAACGAACAAACCATCTTGAAGGAAAGTGGCACACCTATGCTTGGACTTGCGCTTGTTCCACAGCCCGGTGCCAATTACATTGATATTGCCGATGAGTTTTACAAACGATTTGAAGTACTTAAAAGAGATCTCCCGAAAGATTATGTGATCAATATTGCACTTGATAATACGCGTTTCATCAAACGTTCTATTCTTGAAGTAAAAGAAACCTTACTCATTGCAGTTCTATTGGTGATCTTAATTATCTTTTTATTCTTCCGTGATTGGTTGGTGGCTTTCCGTCCCCTTATTGATATACCGGTTTCTTTGATCGGCGCTTTTTTCATTATGTACGTAATGGACTATTCCATCAATGTACTAACGCTTCTCGCCATTGTTCTTGCTACGGGATTGGTAGTGGATGATGGAATTGTGGTCACCGAAAATATTTTCAGGAAGCTGGAAAAGGGATTAAAACCAGAGCAAGCGGCTATTGAAGGAACGAGAGAGATCTATTTCGCCGTTATCTCTACATCCTTGACCTTAGTTGCTGTCTTCATGCCGGTCATTTTTCTGGAAGGATTCGTAGGAAGATTGTTCCGGGAATTTGGTGTTGTTCTTGCAGGTGCCGTTCTAATTTCTGCCTTTGTTTCCCTTACGCTTACACCCATGTTGAATGCAAAGTTGGTAAGGAAGGATCATAGCAAAAAAAGTAAGTTCTATTTGATGACAGAGCCTTTCTTTGCAGGACTGGACAGATCCTTTTCTAATTCCATTACCCGCTTTCTCGAAAAAAGATGGATGGCTATTTTGATCCTCGTTATTTCCACTTCTTCCATCTTTTATTTTGGTTCTCAATTGCAATCCGAACTTTCACCATTGGAAGATCGAAATTGGTTGCGTTTGACTTACACCGGTCCCGAAGGAGCTACCTTCGAAAATACAGATGCTCTCCTTGAAAAAGTGAATAATTTCATTTGTGATTCCATTCCTGAGAAAAACGTTTTACTTACAGTAACAGCTCCCGGTTTTGCCGGCTCGGGCGCGGTGAATACAGGTTTTATTCGTCTGGCCCTTGTAGAATCGCATCTAAGAAAGAGAAGTCAGCAGAAAATTGCAGATTATCTGAATAAATATTTGTGGATGTTTCCGGATGGAAAATTATTCGTCATTCAGGAACAATCCATTTCTTCAGGTGGTGGTGGACCACGAGGTGCCTTACCAATATCCTTTGTTTTGCAAACGAACGATTTCAAGAAGCTGCAAGAAAAATTGCCGCAGTTCATGGAGGAAGTTTCAAAGAATCCGGTCTTTCAGGGATTTGATGCCAATTTAAAATTCAATAAGCCGGAACTGGTCATTGAGATCAACAGGGAAAAAGCAAAAGTTCTTGGATTGGCCATAGCTGATATTGCGCAAACCATTCAAATGGCATTGAGTGGACAGCGATTCTCTTATTATACAAAAGGAGATAAGCAATATCAGGTGATAGGACAATTGGACAGGGGCAATCGTAATGATCCAAATGATCTGAGTGGCTTGTATGTGCGAAACAAGAACGGGGAAATGATTCAGTTAAGTAATGTCACCACTATCACAGAAAGAAGCAGTCCACCTCAATTGTATCATTACAATAGATATCAGTCGGCAACTGTCTCTGCAGGTTTAGCGCCGGGTAAGACGATAGGAGATGGAATAAAGGAAATGAAGAAGATCGCTGCGAAAGTTCTGGACGAAAGTTTCAGTACAGCATTGACGGGCGCTTCGAGAGATTATGCAGAAAGTTCTTCGAATATTCTATTCGCGTTCTTGCTGGCTCTTGCACTGATCTATTTGTTATTGGCAGCTCAGTTCGAAAGTTTCATAGAGCCATTGATCATTATGTTCACTGTACCAACTGCATTGGCCGGTGCACTTTTCTCACTTTGGTATTTCAATCAAACCTTGAATATATTTTCGCAGATCGGTATGATCATGTTGATCGGACTGGTAACAAAAAATGGAATTCTGATCATTGAATTCACCAATCAACTTCGTAAAAAAGGAATGGACGTGAAAGAAGCTTTGATCACAGCCAGCACAGCTCGTTTACGTCCCATCTTAATGACGAGTCTGGCTACCATTTTCGGTGCTCTTCCAATCGCTTTTGCATGGGGAGCAGGAGCCAAGAGTAGAATGGGTATGGGAATTGTGGTGATCGGAGGATTGCTTCTTTCCATGATGTTAACGCTTTATGTGATCCCTGCGATGTATTCATTATTATCCAGAAAGAAAAAAATTGAATAGAATTGTTTACATAGTTGTTTTTATCTTTTTCCTTGGTCATGCAAGGGCACAGGAATTGTTGACCATAGAATCAGCGATCAAGATCGCCTTGGAGAATAATTTTGATGTGAAGATCTACAGAGATAATGAGAAGATCGCTAAACTTCAGAATAATCTGGGTAATGCCGGTATGTCGCCAACTGTGAGCTTGAACGCAAATGCCGGTTATAGTAATTTAGACTCCCATCAGGAATTCAGCAGTGGAACTACGCAGGACAGAACGGGGGCCACAACTACGAACGGTGGAGCTTCTGCGAATGTAGGTTGGATCATTTTTGATGGAATGAAAATGTTTGCTGTGAAAAAGCGATTGCAAGTGAATGAAGAAGTCTCATCCGTCGCTTTAAAAAAGCAGATGGAAACCTTGGTTTACAATGTGATCCTGAATTATTACGATCTGGTTCGAATGACGCAATTGATCAAAGCACAAGAGATCAATATTTCCTTGTATACAGAGCGAAGGAAAATAGCAGAATTGAAACATCAAACGGGAAGTGATTCAAAGGTGGATCTCTTAATGACAGAAATAGATGAGAGCAAGGCGAAAAATGATCTCTTGCAACTAGAGAACCAAAGGATGATCGCTGCAGTGAAATTGAATGAGTTATTGGCCCGTTCCGCCGACCTTAAGATCGAAACTGCTGATACCATTCCTTTTGTGTTTGAGCCAAGCGAAGAGGATCTGAAGAAATTCATTGAAAAGAACACAAGCGTAAAACAATCCCGTTTAAATGTGCAATTGGCAGAACAAATGATGAATGAATCAAGATCTGCTTATCTGCCACAAGTGCAGCTGAACGGGGCCTATAATTTTACGCGTTTAAAAAGTGAAGCCGGATTTTTATTCAAGAATCAACAGAATGGAATTGCATTGGGTGTAACTGCAGGCTGGACCATTTTCAATGGAAGTAAGAATAGCAGATTGGTGAAAGAAAGGCAAATTCAATTGCTCGATAAAAAGTGGTTAGAGGAGCAAGTAAAACAACAGGTGAGTGCCCTCAGTTATATCAATTATAGGATCTTTCTTAGCACAAAGAAGATCTCTGAAAATGAAAAAGAGAATTTGAAAAAGGCTGGGGAACTTTATTTCATTTCAATGGAGCGATTCAAGATCGGCAAAACAGGTTTATTGGAGACAAAAGAGGCGCATAAAAGTCTCGAAGAAACAAAAGTTCGTTTGATCAATTCAAATTACGCTCTCAAAAAAGCAGAGACGGAATTGTTGTTAAGCAGTGGAGATCTGGTGAAGTGATCATTTCGAAAATCTCATCTGAAGCACACCCCAGAAAGCTTCCTTAAAGATCTTGGTACTCATTTTACTTACTCCTTCAATACGATCCACAAAAGTGATGGGAATTTCAACCAATCGGAATCCTTTTTTAAAGGCCGTGTATTTCATTTCGATCTGAAAAGCATATCCCATGAATCGGATCTTATCGAGTTCAATGGTTTGAAGTACTTTTTTACGATAACACTTGAATCCGGCAGTGGTATCCTTTACATTGAACCAAAGGATCATTCGTACATACAAAGAAGCAAGGTAAGACAAAAGAATGCGTTTAAAATCCCAGTTGCTTACATTTCCTCCATTCACATAGCGTGAACCAATAGCCACATCCGCACCGTTCCTGCAGGCGCTTAACAGGCGTTCCAGATC
>Ga0268298_10005406_pt1 | contig 11980 bp, 9 predicted proteins | sample WWTPWeurt_MetaG_FD_194462 | JGI IMG/M metagenome (GOLD analysis project Ga0268298, IMG submission 194462) | Activated sludge microbial communities from WWTP in Nijmegen, Gelderland, Netherland - WWTP Weurt | ecosystem: Engineered > WWTP > Aerobic digester > Activated sludge | place: Netherlands...
CAGAGACAGGGCAATTTTAGAGACCTTGTATGCCTGTGGGCTAAGGGTAAGCGAATTAGTTAACGCTAAATGGTCGGACCTCATGGAAGATCTGGGAATTCTTAAAGTTATTGGAAAGGGAAACAAGGAGAGGTTAGTTCCGATAGGAGAGCAAGCGCTGCATCAATTGTTTATTTATAAAGAAGGTTTCAGAAGAACTCTTCCGGTCATAAAAGGTCATGAGGATTTTATTTTTCTGAACAAATTTGGTAAAAAATTATCCAGAATTACTGTGTTTAGTTTGGTGAAGGCCTATGTTGCCAAAGCAGGGATACATAAAAGTGTCAGTCCCCATACTTTCAGGCATTCGTTTGCAACACATCTGGTTGAAGGTGGGGCAAGTCTTCGTCTGGTGCAGGAGATGCTTGGTCATGAATCCATTACCACCACAGAGATTTACACGCATTTGGATATACATTATTTGAGGGATACGATCCTGCGTTACCACCCAATGAATCAATTACGAGAGCCGGTTCAATAATTTGATTTTATTGAAATAAGCTCCAGAAATTCATCAAAGATTTCAAATCCCGGATGGATTTTATTGGATATTTTAAGTAATCGGACTTGAATTTTAAGAGTACAGCTATATTTGAGCCGATTTTTAACATTTAATCTGGATAATGTCTAACACAGCTCATTCTCATAAACTAAGTGCTGCAGGTTTATTAATCACCCTTGGAATAGTGTTTGGGGATATTGGAACTTCACCATTGTATGTTATGCAAGCCATAACAAAGGGGAAGGTTATTTCTGAAGAATTAGTGCTCGGAGGGGTTTCTTGTGTGTTTTGGACACTGTTGTTATTGACTACACTTAAGTATGTCTATTTAGCTTTAAATGCGGATAATAAGGGAGAAGGTGGAATATTTGCTTTGTATGCATTGGTTAGAAGGTACAAGAACCCTTATGTAATTTACCCGGCCATCATTGGTTGTGCTACATTGATTGCGGATGGATTTATCACGCCACCTATATCGATTTCATCTGCCATTGAAGGTTTGGTTATTCTTTATCCGGACATAAAAACAGTCCCCATCGTAGTTACCATTATTGTTGGAATATTTGTTTTCCAACAAGTAGGCACCCAGGTAGTAGGAAAAACGTTTGGCCCTGTAATGCTCATTTGGTTTGGAATGCTCGCTATTTTAGGCCTCAATCAGGTAGTTCAACATCCTGAAGTACTGGCCGCTTTGAATCCTTCTTATGCCATCAATTTGCTGGTGAAATATCCAGGGGGGTTTTGGTTGCTGGGTGCTGTATTTTTGTGTACCACCGGAGGTGAGGCATTATATTCTGACTTAGGACATTGTGGAAAAGCGAATATCAGGATTTCGTGGACTCTTGTGATGTTTTGTCTGGTACTCAATTATTTTGGACAAGCCGGTTGGCTGATTGGTAATTTGAATGGTCAGGCCATACAATCGGATACTAAAATTTTCTATGAATTAATGCCGGATTGGTTTTTACCAATTGGAATTGGAATTGCTGCTGTTTCTACAGTGATTGCCTCGCAAGCATTGATTTCGGGTGTTTTCTCTCTGGTGAATGAAGCAATGAAAATGCACCTTTGGTTCCGAATGAAAGTCAATTTTCCTTCAACTCTTAAAGGGCAAATTTATATTCCTGGTATCAATTGGTTTCTAATGTTTGGATGTATAGCAGTGCAATTGATTTTTCAAAACTCCGAACACATGGAAGCTGCATACGGAATGGCCATAATTTTGAATATGTTGATGACTACATTATTGCTGGCCTACTACTACAAGATCAGGTTTCACAGGACATGGCTTGGAATATTAATTTTGGTGGTATTTATTTCCATTGAAATTATATTTTTCCTTTCAAATCTGGACAAGCTGGCTCATGGCGGATGGTTTACCCTGGTCATTGCCGTATTCATCGCCATTTTTGTATTTGTCCTTTACAAAGCCCAGCAAATACGACAGAAGCACACCATGTTTGTCGAATTCAAAAATTACATACCCATACTGCAAGATCTTCAACACGATCAAACCATTCCAAAGGAAGCCAGTCATTTAGTTTATCTGGCACTTGCAGAAGATAAGCGACTCATTGATTCCAATATCATGTACTCTATTTTGCGCAAGCGCCCCAAGCGTGCGGATGTCTATTGGTTTGTACATGTTGAAATCGGAGATGAGCCCTATAAAAAATCTTACCATGTGGATACTATTGTTCCAAAAGAAATATTTTTTATTCACTTAAAATTTGGATTTAAAGTTCCTCATCGTGTGAATGCAATGTTTTATGAAATCGTGGATCAGATGGTAGCCGCAGGTGAGGTGGACACCATAAGTCCTTACCCTTCTCTTAGAAAACACCAGATGCCTTCAGACTTTAAATTTTTATTATTGCACACCAGGGTTTCAGCAGATACTGAATTGAATGCTTTTGAACGTTGGGTGGTAAGATCTTATCGATTAATTAAAAGATTCAGTTTACCTGCCTTTGAAGATTTTGGTTTGGAAGTTTCCAATGTAGAAGAAGAAGTAGTTCCAATATTGGTAGGGCCTAAAGCGGAAATGAAATTGAAGAGAGAAAACAGCAAAATTTTTTAATTCTGTATTGGATTCCAATCAGTTTAAAACCATCTGTCGCAGATTAAAATCAAAATTTAAGATGTCTTACGGTCTGGGCATTGGTGATGAGTTTCTTCAAGGAATCAATCCCAATTTTAAGATGTGTAACTAAAAATTCTTCCGTAACTTTTTTATCACTCTCTTCCGTTTTAACGCCTTCCGGAACCATAGGCATATCGGAGACCAATAAAAGTGCGCCTGCAGGAATTCTATTTTTAAATGATGCAATAAATATGGTTGCGGTTTCCATGTCAATCGCCAGAGCGCGAAGTTCCGCCAGATATTTTTTAAAATCTTTGCGGTGTTCCCATACTCTTTTATTAGTGGTGTAAACGGTTCCGGTCCAATAGTCTTTTTCGTATTCACGAATCGTTGTGGATATGGCTTTTTGTAAAGCAAATGCAGGCAATGCCGGAACTTCAGGAGGTAAATAGTCGTTTGATGTTCCTTCTCCCCTTATTGCAGCAATAGGAAGAATCAGATCCCCGATTTTATTTTTTTTGATTTTCAAACCTCCGCATTTACCAAGGAATAGAACTGCTTTGGGCATGATCGCGGTAAGTAAATCCACTACAGTTCCTGCGTTAGGACTACCCATTCCAAAATTGATGATGGTGATATTATTTGCTGTGGCGTTTTGCATTGGGCGGTCTTTACCATTTATCTTGACCTTATGCCATTTGGAAAACAGATCCACATAATGACTGAAATTGACCAGAATGATGTATTCCCCAAAATCTTTTAATTGGGTACCCGTATATCTGGGTAACCAGTTTTCTACAATCTCCTGTTTGGTCTTCATTCGATAAAGATACTGACCGAATAGAACTTTAGTAAATTCTATCTATGATTTTATTGAACTGCATCGCCTCTCAGCTTGCGAAACCGTTGTCTTGCTTCAATGGCAAGTACACTGCCGCTGTAATCCAGAAACAATTTTTCATAAAGTGACATCGCCTTTTCTTTTTGTGCCAATTGATAATCATAAATTTTTGCCAGTTCAAAAATGGCATTGTCTGCTCTGATTTCCTCTTTATGGTTTTCTATGATCTGGTTGTATTTTTGAATGGCCAAGTCTGTTTTTTTCTGCTTGTTCAGAATGTTGGCCTGCAGATAAAGAACATCATCCAGTAAACTATTTTCTTTATATTCAGAAAGTATACTGTCCAGCATTACCATCGCTTCATCGTATTTGTTTTGAAAAACCTTTAGCTCTGTCTGTGCATAATCAGATAATGCCAAACCAAGGGTATCCTGATTCAGATTGTCCAGAATAAACACCGACATATCGATGGCATCATTACTGATTAAGCGCGTAGTGGCTTGCTTAAGGATGTCAAATTGTTCCTGAGCCCAACTGAAATCTCCCGCAAAATAAGAAAGCCTGGCATTTTTGAATCGTGCCAATTCCCCCAACTGATCTTCCTGAAAATCTTTGTCCACCTGAGAATAAAGCAATGTAGATTCCCATCTTTCACCCTGTATCAGGTAATAGTCTGCAAGATCCAACTTTGCCATTGCTTTGGTATGTGGCTCAATAACGGGGTTCTTAACAATGGAAAGGAGGATTTCAATGGCTTTGTCTACATTATTTAAATACCTTGCCTCTAATTCTGCAAATTCAATCATTATGGGTGCTGCCAATCTGCTGCCGTTGTATTCATTGCTGAATTGTTGGTAATCCGATTCCAGTGCTTTTAAATCTGTGGCAGTGTAATTGTTCTGTTCTACAATTTGTTTACGGCGACTGATCAGCAATTGTCTGTAAGCTTCCAGATAATATCCGCCCGACTGACCGAGGTTTTTTACATAGTCATAACCATCGATTGCGGTCTTGTAGTCTCCTTCATTTGCAGCAATATTCGCTATGTACATGACTCTGGAACCATTTTCACCCGTTCTTTTGTCCAGGGCTTTTCCCTGACGTAGGGCATTGAGAAAATCTTTTGACTGGATAAAAGTCCATTGGAGAATTTCTATCACCGGGATGAAGTCAGGCTTTGATTCCAGTTTTTCATAAAGCAGTGCCTGTAGATCTTTATGCTTATCTGGTTCCAGATAAGCAGCCAGTACATTCTGCAAGCTCATTGAGTTAATACTACCATCTTCTAATCCATCTACATAATATTTCAGCATGGTCATAGTCTCTCCTTTCCTACGGTATAGGTCTGCAAGATTGTAGGTAAAATGAAACTGACCTTTCATTAGTTTTTCTCCCTTTTCGTAGGTGGCAATAGCCAGATCATATTCTGATTGTTCGATGAAAACATTGGCAACCCGGTGGATGCTGATTACATCTGCGGGTAGGTTGTCGAGCGCATACTTATATTGCTTTTCCGATTTACCGGCTTCTCCACGTTTGGCTAACATCTTTCCATATACGATATAAAGGTAGGAGTCCTTTGGTCTGCGGGCTAATTCCTTTTTGACAAGGGCTTCTGATTCTTCTGTTTTACCGAGGGCCTCCATGCAACTTAAGAGGTTAGTAAAATAGGACTCACTTTCCGGGAATTTTTGATAGAGGGATTGGTACAAAGCTGATGCCTTTTCAAACTCTCCATCGCTATAGTATTGCAAGGCAAGTCGGGGGTCCTGGGCATTTACCCAAAGAGGAAACAGCAAAACGACCAAACCAAATAAAAATCTCATGGTGTATTAACTGATTTATGACAAAAATAGTTTTTGGAGCGGAATAAATTTGAAGTGTAAAGATAAATACAGAATTCGGCTGTAAAATGTCAAAGATTTCGCAAGCCTACCGGGCTGTAAAGACAACTGGCAAGGTGTATTGTACCCTTACTGCGGTTTGACCCTGAAGACCGGGAGTCCATTTGCGATTCATGCCATTCATGAGCTCGATCACCCGTCTTGCTTCCTGGCCGCAGCCATCACCAATATCCTGAAGTATTTTAATGTTACTGACCGTACCGTTTTTCTCCACAATAAATTGAACCATTACTGTACCCTCCGTTTTATTTTGTACCGCAAGATTTGGATAACGCAGATTGGTTCTCAGGAAATCCCGCAAACTTTTTTCTGCACATTTTCTTCGTTCTGCATAACTGATATCCAGTTGTTCGCATCCCGGAAATAAAGGCATGTGACTCACATAACGAAATACTTCCTCTGTTCCGGTACCTTCTCCTGCCTGTCCGGGAGATTCTTCTTTTCCGTTATTCAATCCAGTGTCCTTACTGCTTTCTTCTATCGGAGGAGTTTCCTCTTTGACCACTTTAGGGGTCGAGCTTGCACTAAAGTTTTTATCTTTTTTAACAAGCGTTTTTGGTGGAATGGACTTTGGTTTTTCAGATGATTTAGTTTTGCTTCCTGATGGTTCAGGAATATCAAAATTTGGTGTTCCAATGGAAACTTCCCTCATCAATAAATCCGATTCCTTCAAAGGCTCCTCAGAGTCCCAGAAGGAAACTATTTGAGGCCAAAAAAGAAAAAATAGAATCAACAAAATGGCTATTATGATAGCCCTTGACATATGGTGGGTATAGCGCCTTCTCAACAGGTAAGCACCATAATTTTTGTTGCGTCCTGCAAAGACAATGTCATCCATTTCGAGTCTGGAGATTGGGGGCGATTTTTTTTGCTCAAAACGGTTCATGACAAGAACTTAACGAAATTTATCCGGGCTTCTTACCTGTAAAGCTGATTTTATCATCATTGGTTCAAGTCCTGTTGTGCTGATGGAAAATCGAAAACATTCCATTTGAAAAGGATTAAAGCAAAAAGCACCCCGATAACATTGGCCAGCATATCGAAATAATCAAAACTTCTTCCAAGCAACGTTGCTGCCTGGAATAGTTCCATAAGTAATCCAAGTAAAATCAAAGGGAGACAAGTTCTAAATAATAAACTCCATCCACGGTAATCATTTGACCTGCCGAGAAGAAAGAAAAAACAGGCGTTGCCATAAAAGAACAAATGGCCCAACTTATCAATACCTACAAAATCTTTGAAACTAAATTTGGGTAAGCTGTTGGCCGGAACCAAAGACAGCAACACAATGGCTACTGTAAATGACCAGGCAATTTTTAATGCGTATTTTCTGATTTTTATAAAGTGCGCAAGCAAGGCAATATTTATTTGCCCAACAAGGATTTATAGGCTGCGGCATCCATTAATTCATCCAATTCAGATGGATTGGTCAATTGAATTTTTACAATCCAGCCCTTACCAAAAGCATCGGAATTAATTAAAGTAGGATCGTTTCCTTCTTTTTCATCGAGGTCCGGATTAAATTCCAATATTTTACCACTCACCGGCATAAAAAGATCAGAGGTAGTTTTAACAGCCTCTACAGTTCCAAAAATTTCATCCTTTGGAACTTCTTCACCTACAGTATCCACTTCGACATATACGATGTCACCTAATTCGGATTGGGCGAAATCAGAGATTCCTACATAAGAGATATCGCCTTCCACTCTTACCCATTCGTGTTCTTTGGTGTAGCGGACATTTTCAGGAAATTGCATGATGGTTATGTTTTAGTTTGAAGAATTTTGAATAAACTTTTGAATTTCCTCAGTGGTGAGGGATTTTGGTCTCTCCAATGGTAAATTAAGTGCTCTGTCCCAACAAAGCTGAGCAAGTACACCCAATGCACGGGATACGCCGAACATCACAGTATAAAAATTATGTTCCTTGATGTTAAAATGCTCTAACAGAGCGCCTGAATGGGCATCCACATTAGGCCAAGGATTTTTAATTTTACCGATGCTGCCAAGTATAGGTGGTACCACTTCGAAAACATTCCAGACAATTTTTACCATGGGATCGTCTGCGCAGTATTCTGCAGCAAATTCTTTCTGTGCAGTAAATCTTGGATCCGGCATTCGCAACACGGCGTGGCCGTAACCCGGTACTACGATTCCCTGGGCAAGTGTTTTCTTAACGTAGTCTGCAATTTGTTCTTTGGTAGGCTCATTGGTTCCCAAATCCCGGATCATGTCATAGATCCAATCCATCACTTCCTGATTGGCAAGACCATGCAGGGGACCTGCAAGAGCATTCATACCTGCTGATAGCGAAAGGTAAGGATCGCTCAAGGTGGAACCTACCAGGTGAACTGTATGAGCAGAGGCATTACCCCCTTCATGGTCTGCATGAATGGTGAGGTATAATCTCATCAGATCTTTAAAAACAGGAGATTCAACGCCCATCATGTGGGCAAAATTCGCACTCCAGTCCATGCTTCTGTCCGGATATAGGAATTCGCCTTTAAAAAATACTTTTCTGTAAATGTAGGCTGCCACAATAGGAACCCTGGAGATCAGGTTCATGGCATCTTCGTACATATATTCCCAGTAGGAAGATTTAGAGACTCCCTCCTCATATTTATGAGCAAAAATACTGTCGCATTGCATGGCCATAATGGCGATGCTGAATTGAGTCATTGGATGGATGCTGTTGTCCAGGTGATCAATTGAGTGGATCACATGATCGGGAACCTCAGACCTTCTCATCCATTCACGGCTGAGCCATCTCACGTCGTCGTCCGTAGGAATTTCTCCGGTCATCATCAACCAGAACAAACCTTCGGGAAGGGGTTCTTTAGCGCCATCAATACATGGAAGCTTTTCTCTTAACTCAGGAATGGAATATCCCCTAAATCGGATGCCCTCCTGGGCGTCCAATGAAGAAGTCTCCCAAATCATGGATTTGATACCACGCATCCCTCCGTAAACCTGTTCGATTTGAACCTGGTCTATCACTTTGGTGCCGTGCTCCTTTAAAATTGTCTTGATCTCTTCAGATGCAACGGTAAACTTTGCCTTAAATAACTCTTTTAGCCTGTCCATAGGACTCAATAATTCTGGTAAATCTATTTTCAAAAAAACGTCTGCAAAACTATAATTTTTTATTCCAAACCAAATAAATTTTGGTTCATTAACAAGATGTTAGCGCGGAGGGTTTAAAAAATCGCTATTTGACCTGATTTTTATTCAAAAGTCATATGTAGGTTAATGATTATTTAATCCCCGGTATGAATCCATAAAAAAGCTAACTTTGCCCACCATTTAATATCAAAATCAGGTATTATGAACCTTCAAGGTATCCTACCCAAGCAGGCTTCAATAGAGTCTTCCGGGGTCCAATGCAAGAAAACAGTCTTTGCCAACCTCAGCCCGGCCGAGTTAGTGCAAATCAGTTTGGACCGCCAGTTGGCAGTTTTAAGTGATCAGGGAGCACTGGTGGTGAAAACCGGAAAATTTACAGGACGTTCACCGGAAGATAAGTTTACCGTTGACAATGAGATAACCCACCACAGCGTTGATTGGAACAAGTTCAATAAAGCATTTCCGGAAGACAAATTTAACTTTCTCTATAAGGACTTGGTTTCTTACCTGGAAGACCGCGATATTTTCGTTCAGGATAATTTTGCTTGTGCAGATCCTGAATATCGCATTGGAGTTCGCGTCATTGCAGAGATCCCCTGGAGCGCTCAGTTTGCCGGCAATATGTTCATCAGACCTAAGGCCGGTGAATTAGATCATTTTGTACCGGATTGGACCATCTATTGTGCACCGGGATTTCACGCGGAGGTGGAACTTCACGGCACACGTCAGGAAAATTTCAGCATCATTGATTTCAAATCAAGGAGAATACTCATCGGCGGTTCTGCCTACACCGGAGAAATTAAAAAATCCATTTTCACCATCCTTAATTTCATACTCCCTCACGACAAAGGTGTGTTGTCCATGCACTGTTCAGCCAACAAAGGTAAGGAGGGAGACACCACCATTTTCTTTGGCTTAAGTGGTACGGGTAAGACAACCTTGTCCGCAGATCCTGAGCGAAGTCTGATCGGTGATGATGAACATGGATGGAGTGACAAAGGCGTTTTTAATTTTGAAGGAGGATGTTATGCTAAATGCATAGACCTTACCGAAGAAAAAGAGCCGGATATCTACCGGGCCATTAAGCCCGAAGCCATTCTGGAGAATATTGTATTTCACGAGGGAACCAACATACCCGATTTCAGCAAGGCACACATCACAGAAAATACCAGAGTATCCTATCCTCTGGGGCATATCAGAAATTCGTTGATCCCCTCCATAGGTGGCCATCCCAAAAACATCTTTTTTCTGACCTGTGATGCCTATGGCATTTTGCCTCCGATCTCCAGGCTTACCAAGGCTCAGGCCATGTACCATTTCATTTCCGGCTATACTGCAAAGGTAGCCGGGACTGAAGCCGGAGTTACGGAACCAAAAGCAACTTTCTCTGCTTGCTTTGGTGCTCCATTTTTACCCCTTCATCCTACCTTTTATGCAGAGATGTTGGGCGAGAAAATCGAAAAACACAATCCCCACATTTGGTTGATCAATACCGGTTGGACCGGTGGACCCTATGGCGTTGGATCCAGAATGAAGCTATCCTACACACGTGCCATGATCACCGCGGCACTGAAGGGTGAGTTGGATCATTTGTCCTACGACACCCACGGAATTTTTGGCTTGCATTATCCAAGCCATTGTCCTGGAGTACCTGCAGAAGTTTTAAATCCACGAAACACCTGGAACGATCCTGCAGAGTATGACAGGAAAGCTGCAGACCTTGCCAGAATGTTTGTGGAAAATTTCAGCAAGTACAGCAGCAAGGCATCAGAAGAAATTCTGAATGCGGCACCAAGAGTGTGAGGTATCAGTTTTCTGATGTATTTTCAAGGGATAGCCTCAACATTTGTTTAAGGGAAAATTTTTAATTTATTTTCTTAGATTTATTAGTAATTTATTGTTCTACTCTAGTGGAAATAAATAACTTTAGATATATTTTGAATCTACTTAATAAATTATTATATTTGATTCTGAAGTAAATGCATTTTATTTTTTCTTTATCTGCCTTTTAGCAAAAATTAAATTAGTTAATCGACATTATTCATTCTGGTTTGCTTCAGGTAGATGTGTAGAATTAATTAAATTATACAGATTATGGATCAATGCATAGCTGAAGAATTACTAGAAGTTAATGAATCATTAGGAGCCACACTGGATTGTGAGAAGAATGAAAAATTCCTCAACAGAATTTATTTAAATCAGATACTGGGTCAAAGTCCATCAGCTTACGAGATGGATACGTTGGATAGTCTGGCAAGAAGCTGTGTAAATGAAGTCGGCAAAGCTGCTTTATGGGCACATACATTTTTACCGGATTCAGTTAATTTTTACAGGGCGCCCTTGATGTTTTGTGAAGAAACTGAGGAATTAACCACTGGAACGAATAATGATAAAAGTGGAGAGGAATTGCAACTTTATCCTGTGCCATGTCAAGATTTGATACAAGTTCATTCACAAAAAATTGATGGTGTGAACAAAGTAGCCATTGTAAATGTGGATGGGTTTGTAGTGTACGAACATTTCGTCAACCATTCAAATGTATTTGAAATGGATGTACATCATATTTTACCAGGTGTGTATTGGATAAAATTCATATACAATAATGGCAAGACGATTATCAGAAGAATTGTGAAAGTTTAATTCAATCCTGACTCAACATTCATGAAATTTATTTTTTCTGTAGGACTTATAATGATTTTAAACTGTATTCTGACAGCTCAAAAATACGATCATATATGGCTGCTGGGATATGGTTCGGAAGACCCTATGTATGTCCCAAAATTTGGTTTTTCCTTTTTGAAATTTGGGGCAAATTCTTTAGAAATAGAATATCAACTTAAAGGAAATGAAAGAGCAGACAATTGGTTAAATTATGTAAACGTAAGTAATCAAGAAGGAGAGTTTGCATTTTACACCAATGGGGCCTGTGTATTTAATAGAAATCACGAAGTAATGGTAAATGGAGATACTCTTAATCCAGGTAACATCTGGAATGGATTCAGAGGTTTAGAATATCCTGTCCAAAATGGATCAATCGTGCTTCCGCATCCCGCAGACGATCAAAAATTCGTAATCATTCATAAAGGAATAAAGCTAGGGGGAACCGTTAAGGAGGGATATAATTACTCCGATGTCTTGTATTATTCCATCGTGGACATGACTTTGGAAGGTGGAATGGGTGCTGTTACAACCAAGAACCAGGTGCTTATCCGGGATACCTTAAACGAAAGCCAGACTGCTGCGTGCAGACATGCCAATGGTCGGGATTGCTGGATACCCATCCGTCATGGTGTGTACAACCTGTACTACCTATTTTTGCTGGATCCTTCAGGTATTCATCTGCATCATCAACAAGCCATAGGCTTGGCAGGTCCCGGACCGGGCGATACCTTTAATGGCAATGCCTGCTTTAGTCCGGATGGCACAAAATATGCGAGTTGTTTGCGAGAAGATCATGCCCAGATATTTGATTTTGACAGATGTACAGGA
>Ga0268298_10005407_pt1 | contig 11980 bp, 10 predicted proteins | sample WWTPWeurt_MetaG_FD_194462 | JGI IMG/M metagenome (GOLD analysis project Ga0268298, IMG submission 194462) | Activated sludge microbial communities from WWTP in Nijmegen, Gelderland, Netherland - WWTP Weurt | ecosystem: Engineered > WWTP > Aerobic digester > Activated sludge | place...
GCCGGCAGAGTTCGCCCGGTGGGCGGTGGTGCATGGCACGGTGGCCACGGTGTCGGACCCGCACGAGATCGCCAACGTGCTCGGCGTGGCGGGCGTGGACTACATGGTGCGCGACGGCCGGCGCACGCCCTTCAAGTTCCACTTCGGTGCCCCGTCCTGCGTGCCAGCCACGACCTTTGAAACGGCGGGCGCCGCACTGGATGCCAGGGCCGTGGCGAAACTGCTCGCGCGGCCGGAGATCAAATACCTCAGCGAGGTCATGAACTTCCCCGGCGTGCTGGCGCGCGACCCGTCGCTGATGGCGATGATTGCCGCCGCGAAGAAACTCGGCAAGCCGGTGGACGGCCATGCCCCCGGCCTGCGCGGAAAAACCGCCGCGCGTTACGCCGCGGCCGGCATCACGACGGATCACGAGTGTTTCACGCTGCCGGAGGCGCGGGACAAGCTGGCGGCCGGGATGAAGGTTCTCATCCGCGAGGGCTCGGCCGCGCGGAACTTCGCCGCGCTCGAACCGCTGCTCAGGGCGGATGCCGCCTCCTGCATGTTCTGCTGCGACGACCTGCATCCGGACCTGCTCATGGTGCGCCACCTCGACGAGCACGTGCGCCGCGCGATCCGGGGCGGCGCGGATTTGTTCGAAGTGCTGCGCTGCGCCTCGGTCAACCCCGTTGAGCACTACAAGCTGGATGTCGGCCTCCTGCGCGCGGGCGACTCGGCGGACTTCATCGTGTTCGAGGGCTGGGAAAACCTGAAGGTGCGCCGCACCTACCTGCGCGGCGAGCTCGCGGCCCGTGGCGACCGCAGCCTGCTGCCGCGCCAGCCGTCGAAGACGCCGAATGTGTTTCGCGCGAGGCCGCGGCGCGAGGCTGAGTTTGCAGTAGAGGTAGGGCGCGTTGTCCCAACGCGCCGCGGCGGATTGGGGACAATCCGCCCTACCATCAATGTCATCGAGGCGCTCAACGGCCAGCTCATCACGCGCCACCGGCGCGCGGCGCCACGGGTCGTGGGCGGCAACGTTGTCGCCGACCCGTCGCGCGACATCCTGAAGATTGCCGTGGTGAACCGTTATGGCTCCGGGGAACCCTTGCTTAATAAGCAAGGATTCTCGGAGATCGCGGTGGCTTTCATCAAGGGCTTCGGCCTGAAGGCCGGGGCCATCGCCTCGTCGGTGGCGCACGATTCACACAACGTCGTGGCCGTCGGTGCGGACGACGCGTCGCTGTGCGCGGCGGTGAACCTCGTGATCAAGGCCCGCGGCGGCATCAGTGTGGTCGGTCGCGGCCGGCGCGCCGTGCTGCCGCTGCCGATCGCCGGCCTGATGTCGGACCGCGACGGCCGCGTCGTGGCGCGGCGTTACACGGAGCTCGATGCCGCGGCGAAGCGGCTGGGCTCGAAGCTCGACGCGCCGTTCATGACGCTTTCGTTCATGGCGTTGCTTGTCATCCCCGACCTGAAGCTCAGCGACCGCGGCCTGTTTTCGGCGGCGCAGTGGGGCTTTGTGCCAGTGACGGGGTAGGGCCGGTTTGTCATCCTGAGCGAAGCGAAGGATCCATCGCGAAGCGCGCCACGCGAGAATCAGGATGGCAAGCGTGGCCGCGACGGCGACGGCGACCAAGCCGAGCGCGGCGGCCATAAAGACCCCGGGCGCAAGCTCCAGGCATTTGATCAAGACCTCTGCAAACCTGCTCGATCCTCATGCAATCCGCACTCAATCCCGTTCCACCACCAAGCCGAAGCAAGCCTCGGGGTATCGGACCCACAGCGAATGAAAAATCCGCGCAGCCAGCAGCGGCACGGATCAGCAGCCGCCTCACCGGCCGCCTCAATACTTCACCTTGTCCACCTTGTCCGTCCAGCGGCGGAACGTCGTCAGCCCTTCCTTGCGCAGCACCTGCCGGATCCGGATGGCGCGCTTTTCCAGCGGCAGCGGTATCTGGCGGTAGATGAAGTCGTCGTCGAAGCCGATGTCGGCGGCGTCCTGCCGGGAGTTGGCGAACCAGATCTGCGGGATGCGCGCCCAGTAGATGGCCGAGAGGCACATCGGGCAAGGCTCGCAACTGGTGTAGAGTTCGCAGTCGGTCAGCTGGAAGGTCTGCAGGCGCGCGCAGGCGTCGCGGATGGCGGTCACTTCCGCGTGGGCCGTCGGGTCGTTGGTGGAGGTGACGCGGTTGTTGCCGCGACCGACGATCCGGCCCCGGCGCACGATGACGCAGCCAAACGGGCCGCCGCGGCCGGCGGCCATGCCTTCTTCCGCGAGCTTGATGGCCGCGCGCATAAATTTTCCGTGACTCATGGGACGGCATGAGAGCAAACCGGATGAAGGGAGGCGAGGCGGAAGCGCGGGAGCGGGTGCAATCTGGTGCTGACACCCGCCGGAGCATCGGCTTTGCTCGCCCTCCAACCCATGAGTGCCCATCCCATCATCAGCGGCTTGGAGATCCGCGGCCCGATGCAGCCCGGCTATGCCGGGATCCTGACGCCCGAGGCCTGCGCGTTCCTCGCCGGGCTTTTCGAAAAATTCGGCGCCCGCCGCCTCGAGTTGCTGGCCAAGCGGGTCGAGCGGCAGCGCGCCATCGACGCCGGCCAGCTGCCTGACTTCCTGCCCGAGACCGCGGCCATCCGTGGCGGCGACTGGCGGGTCGCGCCCATCCCGCCCGACCTGCTCGATCGCCGCACCGAGATCACCGGCCCCGTGGACCGCAAGATGGCCATCAACGCCCTCAACTCCGGCGCCCAGTGCTGGATGGCGGACTTCGAGGACGCCAACTCGCCGACCTGGGAAAACTGCATGGAGGGACAGGTCAACATGCGCGACGCCGCCCTCCGCACGATTGCCTACACCTCGCCCGAGGGGAAGCAATATGCGCTGAAGGACAAGATTGCCGTCATCATCGCCCGCCCGCGCGGCTGGCACATGGAGGAGAAGCACGTTCATTATCGCGGCGCGCGCGTCTCCGCCTCGCTCTTCGACTGGGGTCTGCACTTCTTCCATTGCGCCAAGGCGCTCATCGCCCGCGGCAGCGGCCCGTATTACTACCTGCCCAAGCTCGAGAGCCACCTTGAGGCGCGCCTGTGGAACGACGTCTTCATCCACGCCCAGGCTGCGCTCGGCATCCCCCGCGGCACGATCCGCTGCACGATGCTCATCGAGACGATCACCGGCGCGTTCGAGGCCGAAGAGATTCTCCACGAACTGCGCGAGCACGCCTCCGGCCTCAACTGCGGCCGCTGGGACTACATGTTCAGCATGGTGAAGAAGCTCCGCAACCGCCCGGGCTACATGTTTCCCGATCGCACGCTCATCACCATGGAGGTGCCGTTCCTCCGCGCCTACGTCACCCACGTCATCAACGTCTGCCACCGCCACGGCGCCTACGCCATGGGCGGCATGGCCGCGCAGATCCCGATCCGCAACGACCCGGCGGCCAACGCCGCTGCGCTCGCCAAGGTCCGCGCCGACAAGACGCGCGAGGTCAAGGCCGGGCACGACGGCACCTGGGTCGCGCACCCCGGCCTCGTGGCGACCGCGCTCGAGGCCTTTGGCGAACACATGAAAGGGCCGAACCAGCTCCATGTGATCCACGACACCAAGGTCAAGGCGTCCGACCTGCTCGCGCCGCTCAACGGCCCGATCACCGAGGCGGGCGTCCGCTGGAACCTGCACGTCGGCGTGCGCTACCTCGAGGCCTGGCTGGGCGGCTCCGGCGCCGAGCCCATCCACCACCTGATGGAGGATCTCGCGACCTCCGAGATTTCCCGCTCGCAGCTCTGGCAGTGGCTCAAGTTTGGCGCGAAGCTCGACGACGGCCGGCCGGTCACGGCCGAGCTTTACGACCAGCTCCTGCCCGGCGAGCTGGCGGCGATCCGCGCCGAATACGGCGACGCGCGCTACAACGGAGGCCGCTTCCCGGAAGCGATCGAGCTCTTCATGCGCATGTCGAAGAGCGCCGAGTTCGACGAGTTCCTGTCGCTGCCCGCCTACGAACTCCTGCCTTAGTTTATCTGGAACTCAGGAAATCAGGAAAATGTCAGCCGATCCTCCTGGGTTCCTGATTTTCAGATTTTCAAATGTTTGATGTGACAACCATCAACCGCCTCGACCGCGCTGCGTTCACTGCGGCGCTCGGCCACTTGTTTGAGCACTCGCCCTGGGTGGCGGAGGGGACGTGGGCGCAACGTCCCTTCGCCAGCGCCGAGGCCCTGCACGCCGCACTCTGCTCCACGATGCGTGCCGCGCCGCGCGACCGGCAGCTCGCCCTCATCCGCGCGCACCCCGACCTTGCCGGCCGGCTCGCGCAGCAAAAACGGCTGACCGCCGAGTCCACGCGCGAGCAGGCCAGCGCCGGGCTCGACACCCTGACCGACGCCGAACTGGCGGACTTCACGGCGCGCAACGAAACCTACCGGGCGAAATTCGGCTTTCCCTTCATCATCTGCGCGCGCCTCAACGCCAAGGCCGCCATTCTGTCCGCCATGCAGGCGCGGGTGAGCAACCCGCCCGACACCGAGTTCACCAACGCCCTCGGCGAGATCGAGAAAATCGCCCGGCTCCGGCTGCAGGACGCTTTGAAGCAGACTTAACCGCGGATTACGCGGATGGACACGGATGAACTAAACTCTACACTGCCTTTATCCGCGATCATCAGCGTTATCCGCGAAGAATTTCTCCTCTCATGGCCAAGCTCAGCACCCACGTCCTCGACCTCACCACCGGCAAGCCGGCCGCCGGCATGCGCATCGAACTCTGGAACCTCGACGGCAAGCCACACCAGCTCAAGGCCGTCGTGACCAATGCCGACGGGCGCACTGACGAGCCGCTCCTCAATGGCGAGACGATGGCTGTCGGCACCTACGAGCTGCTCTTCTTCGTGAAGGACTACTTCGTCACGCATCACCGCGACAGCACCTTCCTCGACCGCGTGCCCGTCCGCTTCGCCATCGCCGACGCCGCGGCGGCCTATCACGTCCCGCTGCTGGTCACCCCCTGGGCCTACCAGACCTACCGCGGGAGCTGAAACCCGGGCTTGTGGTTCCTGCCGCCAGCGATATCTTCCATGCATGAGTCAAAGTGTCGAAGCCATCATCGATGAACAGGGCGAGGTGCGCCTGCTCCGGCCGTTGCGCTTTCCGACGGCGCGCCGGGCCATGGTTGTGATTCTGGATGATGATCCGCTGGAGTCGGCCCGCGTGAGCGAACCGGCGTTGGCGACGGATTGGAACCGGCCTGAGGAGGATGCCGCGTGGTCACACCTGCAGCGGGGTCGGTAGTGCTGGTGCCGTTCCCGTTCTCGGATCTCAGCCGGAGCAAACTCCGCCCGGCGGTCGTGCTGGCCGACGCCGGGAAGGGGGACTGGATTCTCTGCCAGATAACCAGCAAACCTTACGCCGATACCGGAGCCGTGCTCCTGCGGGATTCTGATTTTGCGACGGGTTCACTGCGGGTCGAAAGCTACGCCCGCCCGGGAAAATTATTCACTGCCCACCAAAGCCTGTTGGCGGCGGAAGCTGGAAGACTGAAGACCGAATCGCGAGAAAACGTAAGCTCCGCAGTGGTTCGCCTCCTGCGTGCAGGCATTGCATACCCATGAGCAAGGTGCATGACGTCTTTTCTGCCGCCCAGCAGGTTGTCCGTGAGTGCTTGGTCTTTGAGTCGCGCGGTCAGGGCGCGGGAAATCGGATAACCAACCAGGCTATGATCCGGATCAATGAGATCGTTGCCGTAAAGCACGGCCGACAAACCGTAGAGCAGGTGTTGTCGCCCTTGAATAAGCAATCGGTGGATTTCTATTTCGAAGACGAAAAGACTATCGTCGAGGTCGAGTTCAGTTTCTCAAATCCATATCCTTGCTTAGAGAAGGACTCCTTCAAGGCACTGCTAGCGCGTGAGCAGGGGCATCCCGTGGAGCGGCTGGTGATCATTGGAGACCCTGGATCGCTTGGACGCAGTTCGGCCGCTGCGCCGCAGGCCATAATGGCCTGGCTTAAAGAACATCAACAACTCCAAGTTGATGTCATGGAATTGATGCCATGAGCCGCGCGGCACAGCTCCTCGTCTCGATGCTGGACGAGCTCGGCCACATCACGGACGAGCCGGGCCGGCTGACGCGCACCTTCCTGTCCCCCGGCATGGAGCGGGCCAACCGGCTGGCGGGCGATTGCATGGCCGCGGCCGGGCTGGAAGTGCGTGAAGACACCGTCGGCAACCTCATCGGGCGGCTGGAGGCAGCTGAGGTAGGGCGCACCGGCCCGGTGCGCCGCGGCGGAGCGAGCCGCTCCGCCCTACCCAAGACCCTTCTCCTCGGTTCCCATCTCGACACGGTGCGCGATGCCGGCCGCTTTGACGGCCCCCTGGGCGTGTTGTTGCCCATCGTCGCCCTGGCCGAGCTGAAGGTGCGCGGGGTGAAGCTGCCCTTCGCCGTCGAGGTGCTCGGCTTTTCCGAGGAGGAGGGCGTGCGCTTCGCCAGCGCCTATCTCGGCAGCAAAGGCTACTGCGGCAAGCTGACCGCCAAGGATCTGGCCATGCGCGATGTCGATGGCATCAGCGTCGGCGAAGCGATTGAAAGATGGGGCGGCTTGTCTTCAAGCCGTTCAGGCAAACACGCTGGTAATCTATTAGACTACCAACGTGCTCGTGACCTAATCGGTTACTTGGAGGTGCACATCGAACAGGGACCGGTGCTGGAGGCGAAGAATCTCGCCGTGGGGGTGGTCTCGGCCATCGCCGGACAGAGTCGCTTCAAGCTGACGTGGATCGGCAAGGCCGGTCATGCCGGCACGACGCCGATGGCGCTGCGGAAGGACGCGCTCGCCGGCGCGGCGGAATTCACCCTGGCGGCCGAGAAGCTCGCGCGCGGCACGACCGGGCTCGTGGCGACGATCGGTTCACTGACGACCTCGCCCGGCGCGGCGAACGTCATCCCCGGTTCGGTCATGCACACCCTTGATGTGCGCCATGCGAAAGACCCGGTCCGTCGCGCAGCCTTGTTCAAGCTCGGTCGACTGGCGGCGCAGGTCGCGAAGCGGCGCGGCCTCAAGGTCGCCTGGCAACGCACGCAGGACAACGGCGCCGTGGCCTGTTCGCCGACGCTGACGGCCCGGCTTGAACAGAGCGTGAAGGCGGTGCAGGGCAGGTCGCTCTCGCTGGTCAGCGGCGCCGGCCACGACGGCGTCGTGATGTCCGCGCTGTGCCCGATCGCGATGCTCTTTGTGCGGTGCCGCGACGGCCTCAGTCATCATCCGGATGAATACGCCTCGCCGAAGGATCTGGCGGTGGCGCTCAAGGTGATGATCGATTTTCTCGAGCGTCTGGCGGTGGAGCACCGCAAATGAAGCGGCGCGGCAAAAATCTTGTCGAGGCCGCGGAACCGGAGGTGCTCGATCTCGTCGTCCGCGGCGGCCGGGTGGTGACGCCGGACGGCGTGCAGGACGCGGAGATCGGCATCCTGCACGGCAAGATCGTGCGCGTGGCCCCGGAGGTGACCGACCCGACGCACGCCGAGTTGGATGCGGCCGGGCGCCATGTTTTCCCGGGCATTGTGGATGCCCACGTGCATTTCAACGAGCCCGGCCGCACGGAGTGGGAGGGGCTGGCGCACGGCTCGCTCGCCCTCGCGGCGGGCGGCGGCACCTGTTTCTTCGACATGCCGCTCAATTCCGAGCCGCCGGTGCTCGATGCTGCGGCGTTGCGCGCCAAGCGTGAGCTCGCCGAGCAGCAGTCCTGCACCGACTTCGCGCTCTGGGGCGGCCTGGTGCCGGGCAACCTCGACAAGCTCGCCGGCCTGCGCGACGCGGGGGCCATCGGCCTGAAGGCCTTCATGGCCAACAGCGGCATCGACAGCTTTCCGCGGGTTGATGCCAAGTCGCTCTACGAAGGAATGAAGCGCGCGGCCAAGCTCGGCCTGCTCGTCGCCGTGCACGCCGAGGACGACGCGCTCGCGGCGAAGTTCACCGCCGAGCAAAAGGCCAGGGGTAGGAAAGACGCCAAGGCCTGGCTGGCGTCGCGCCCGGTCGAGGTCGAACTCGCGGCCATTCGCCAGGCGATCGAGTTCGCCGGCGACACCGGCTGCGCCCTGCACGTCGTGCACGTGAGCAGTCCCGAGGGCGTCGCCCTCATCACCGAGGCACGGGGCATGCGGGTGGACGTCACGGCCGAGACCTGCTCGCATTACCTGCTGCTGAACGACAAGGATGTCGCGAAGCTCGGTGCGCCCGCGAAATGCGCGCCGCCGATCCGCGACGAGAAGCGCCGGCAGGCGCTGTGGGCGGAATTGCGTGCCGGCAACATCCACACGGTGGGCTCGGACCATTCGCCGTCGCCGCCGGAGATGAAGACCTCGAAGGATTTTTTCGAGATATGGGGCGGCATCGCCGGCGTGCAGCACGGGTTCCAGCTGTTGATGAACGAGTGCGCCGCCACTGCGGACAAGGACCTGCCCCGGCTCGCCGCCGTGCTGGCGCGGAATGTGGCGCGCCGCTTCCGGCTCGATGATCGGAAAGGCCTGCTGGCCGTGGGGCGCGACGCGGACTTCACGCTCATCGAGTTTGGCCCGAAGCACACCATCAAGGAGGACGAACTCTGGACCCGCCACCGCCTCAGCCCGTATGTCGGCCGGGCGACCAAGGCGCGTGTAACCCACACTTATGTCCGCGGCTGCCCGGTCTGGTCCGACGGCAGGGTTGCATCCGGGTCGCCAAAAGGTCAGTTTTTGCGCCCAACACCCCTTTGAACATGTCCGACCTTTTTGGCCACACCCGCGCCCGCATCGCCGCCCGCCACGCGCTCATCACGCCGGGCAACCACGTCAACAGCTCGGTGCCGGGCATCACGGGTGCCACGACGGTGATTCTCATCAACGAGGCCATGGGCGCGAAATTCGCGCAGGTGCAAGTGACCTTCGCGGCCGAGGGCCGCGCCGCACAGCCCGCGAGCGGCACGCAGACCTTCGGCTATGTCATGCACGGCGGCGGTGCGCTGACGGTGGGCAAGGACAAGGCGAAGATCCACGCCGGCGGATATTTCTACGTGCCCGCCGGTCTGTCCTGGAGCCTGACCGCCCCCAAGGCCGGCACGCAGCTCACGCTCTTCCAGAAAAAATATGCGGCGCTGCCCGGCGTCGCCCTGCCCAAAGCCATCATCGGCGACGTTGCCAAGGTGAAAGGCACGCCCTTCCTCGGCGACCCGGCGGCCAACCTGCAGGTGCTGCTGCCCGACGAACCCGCCTTCGACATGGCGGTGAATGTCTTTGCCTACCAGCCCGGCGGCCACCTGCCGTTCGTCGAGGTCCACGTGATGGAGCACGGCCTCCTCATGCTCGACGGCGCCGGCGTTTACCGGCTGGAGGACAACTGGTATCCGGTGCAGGCGGGCGACGCCATCTGGATGGCCCCGTATTGCGCGCAGTGGTTTGTCGCCATGGGCAAGACCCCGGCGAGCTATCTCTATTACAAGGATGTCAACCGTCCGGCCATCTGATCCGTCGGCCCCGGCCAGTCTCGACCTCATCGTCAACGGCCGCGCCGTCTCCACCGCGGGCGTGGCCCCCACCACCACGCTGCTGGCGTGGTTGCGCGCCAACGGCCTGACCGGCTCCAAGGAAGGCTGCGCCGAGGGCGACTGCGGCGCCTGCTCCGTGGCACTCGTGGACCGCGACGCGCAGGGCAAGCCGACCTACCGGGCCTTCAACAGCTGCATCGCGCTGGTGCCGATGTTCGCCGGCCGCGAGATTGTGACGGTCGAGGGCCTCACGAAGTGCGGCGCGGATGGCAAACAGCTGCACCCGGTGCAGGCGGCCATGGTCGAGCACTATGGCTCGCAGTGCGGCTATTGCACGCCGGGCTTTGTCGTCTCGATGTTCGAGGCCTACTACCGCGATGGCTGCAAGGAGCCGTGGCAGATTAGCGACCAGCTCTGCGGCAACCTCTGCCGCTGCACCGGCTACCGGCCGATCCGGGATGCGGCTACTGCCGCGCTGGCGCAGCGCGGGACGGGTTGTGGCACGGGTCTCCTGACCCGTGAATCCCCCGCCATGGGTCAGGAGACCCATGCCACGCTCGATCTCTTCGCCGCCCGCCTGCTGGCGCCGGTGCCTCCGCCGACCGCGCTCAACTACGGTGTCGGGGACCGGAAATTCTTCCGCCCCACGTCGCTGCCCGGGCTGTTCACGCTGCTCGACACCCACCCGGCGGCCCAACTCGTGGCCGGGGCGACCGAGATCGGCGTCGAGCTGAACAAGAAGTTCAAGGCCTTCCCGCTGCTCATCTCGACCGAGGGCGTGCCGGAGCTGACGCGAATCACGAAGACGGATGGCACCTGGCGCATCGGTGCGAGCGCCACGCTGAGCAACATCGAGGAGGCCCTGGGCGGCGAGTATCCCTCGGTCGCAAAGATGCTCCGGGTCTTCGCCGCCCGCCAGATACGCAACCGCGCCACGCTGGGCGGCAACCTCGTGACCGCCTCGCCCATCGGCGACAGCGCGCCGGTGCTGCTGACGCTCGATGCGAGCGTGGTGCTCGTCACCGCCAAGGCCGAGCGCACGGTGCCGCTGGCGGACTTCTTCACCGCCTACCGCCAGACCGTGCTCAAGCCCGGTGAGATCATGAAGGAAATCCTGCTGCCGCGCGGCGGCCCGGCGCGCGGCCTGACGCGCCGGACGGATTTCCTCAAGGTGTCCAAACGCCGCGAGCTCGACATCAGCATCGTGGCCGGGGCGTTCTGCGTGGACCTCGACGCAGACGGCGTCGTCCGCAAGGCCCGCATCGCCTACGGCGGCGTGGCGGCGATGCCGATGCGCGCGTTGAAGGCAGAGGCGGCACTGGTGGGAAAAAAACTCACCGAGCCGACCGTCGCGCACATCCTCCACGACACCTTCAAGCCAATCGATGACGCGCGCAGCGGGGCGGAATACCGGCGCGGGCTGGTCGTCAGCCTCTGGGAAAAGTTTGTCTCGGGTGAGAAGAGCCAGGCGCAGGATGCCGACCTCGGTTTCGCCGGCGACCAGCGCTGGCCGGTGGCCGATGCCTCCCGCAACCTCGGCCACGAGAGCGCCGTCGGCCATGTGACCGGCCGGGCCCTGTATGTGGACGACACGGCGCAACGGCGGAAGATGCTCGATTGCTGGCCGGTGTGTGCTCCGCACGCCCGGGCGAAGATCCTGCGCCGCGACGCCACCAAGGCCCGGCAGGCACTCGGCATCCACGCCGTGCTGCTCGCCGAGGACATTCCCGGCGAGAACAACACCGGCCCGGTGCGGCACGACGAACCGTTGCTCGCCAGGGATGAGGTGCTTTTTCACGGCCAGATCGTGGCTTGGGTCGTCGGCGAGTCGCTGGCAGCCTGCCGGGCCGCGGCGGCGCTGGTCGAGGTGAATTACGAGCCGCTGCCCGCGGTCATCGGGCTGTCGGCGGCCATCGCGGCAGGGAGCTACCACACCGAGCCGCACACGTTGAGGCGCGGCGATGTCGCGACGGCGCTGGCGGCGGCGCCCGAGAAACTCGAGGGCGAGTTCGAGTTCGGCGGCCAGGAGCATTTCTACCTCGAGACCCACGCGGTCTGGGTCGAGGCGGGCGAGGAGGGGACGGTGCTGCTCAATTCCTCGACGCAGCACCCGTCGGAGATCCAGGCCATCGTGGCGGAGGTGCTGCACCTGGCGCGGCACCAGGTGGTCGTGCAGGCCCCGCGCATGGGCGGCGGTTTCGGCGGCAAGGAGACCCAGGGCAATGCGTTCGCGGCGCTGGTGGCGCTGGCGGCGGTGAAGACCGGCCGGGCGGTGCGCGTGCAGCTCGATCGCGACCTCGACATGAAGCTGACGGGGAAGCGGCACCCGTTTCACGCGAAGTTCTCCATCGGGCACGACCGCGACGGCCGGTTGCTCGCGGCGCAGGTGCACCTCGTGTCGGACGGCGGCTGGTCGCTCGATTTGTCCACGGCGATCAACGACCGCGCGCTGTTCCACCTCGACAACGCCTATTACATCCCGGCGGT
>Ga0268298_10005409_pt1 | contig 11978 bp, 10 predicted proteins | sample WWTPWeurt_MetaG_FD_194462 | JGI IMG/M metagenome (GOLD analysis project Ga0268298, IMG submission 194462) | Activated sludge microbial communities from WWTP in Nijmegen, Gelderland, Netherland - WWTP Weurt | ecosystem: Engineered > WWTP > Aerobic digester > Activated sludge | place...
CGGCGCTCTTGAGCATCGACAGGTGGTGCCAGCGGCGCAGCCGGTTGTAGATCCACGCCGGCACCGGCGCCTCGTGGCCGAACTCGACCTGGTACTTCGAGCCCTTGCCCAAGGCCGGCGCGACGATCGCGTCGATCATCCGCGCGTCGAACGCGTCGCCGGCCAGCGCGACGCCGCTCTGGGCCAGCACCCGCGCGCCGATCGTCGGCCCGGCCTCGACCACCGAGAAGTCGCTGGTGCCGCCGCCGAAGTCGGCGATCAGCACGCGCTCGTCGCGATCGAGCCGCGCGGCGTAGGCGTGGGCGGCGGCGATCGGCTCGGCGGCGAAGGTGACCTCGTCGAAGCCGGCCAGCGCCAGCGCGGCGCGCATCCGCGTGACCGCGCGCTCGTCGTCGGCCGCCGTCTCGGCGCCCCAGTAGCGCACCGGCCGGCCGCACACCACGCGGCGGCCCAGGTCGAACGGCGCGGCGGCCCGCAGCGCGCGCAGGTACACCGCGATCAGCTCCTCGACCTTGTACCGCTTGCCGAAGATCGTCGTGTCGACGAACGACGCGGCGGCCAGGTGGCTCTTGATCGACTGCAGCAGCCGCGCGATGCCCTCGCTGGTCGCGTAGCGCGCGATCGCCGGCGCGCCGGCGCTGATGCGCAGCGGCTCGCCGTCGCCGGCCGGCTCGAAGCACAACACGGTGCGCCAGTAGCGCCGGCTGCTGCCGTCGGGGGCGGGCAGCGGCACCACCGTCGCGGCGCCGGACGCGTCGACGGTGGCGAGCGCGCTGTTGGTGGTGCCGAAGTCGAGGCCGAGGGCGAACGGGCTCCGCATGGGAGCCGCGCATTGTGGACATCTCGCCAGGCTTTACAAGCTGGCGGACCGCGCCTAATCTCGGGGAGCCAATCGGGAGGCGGTGGTGGTGGTCGTCGTCGTCGCGGGCCGCACCGCGCGCGGCCGAGCGTCCTCGTCGGGGCGGCCGTCGGTGACGAGCAGCCACAGCCCCGCGCCGAGCAGCGCGACGCCCGCGGTGGTGATGATCGCGCCGTCGCGCAGCTCGCCGCGATCGGTCGTGCAGGTGCTGCCGTGGTGGTAGCGGCTGTCGCACGACATGCCGTCGGCGATCGTGGTCGCGCCGAACAGCGTGGCCACCGCGCCGACCGCGGCCAGCCCGCGCTCGTGGTTGCGCGACAGCGAGCTACACCCGGACAGCGTGGCGAGGAACAGCAGCGAGGCCGTGGCGGCGCGAGACATGGCGCCGCGGACTGCAACGGCTGCGCCATCGCCGCGCGGCGGCATCGTCGCGATCGCTGGTCGGTCGCGCGCGGACATCGATGCGCAGCGGGGACGCGACCCCCGATCGATCGCCCCAGCGAACCGAGGTTCGCGGCTACGACGTCACGCGCTTCATGATCCGGCCGGCGGCCTTGGCCGCGACCGCGCGCGGCACGACGCGCAGCGCGGCCACGCCGGCGCGGTTGACGGCGCCGGGGACCACCAGCGTGCGGCGGCCGAGCGCGGCGAGCGCGGCGGTGACGACCGGGCCGACCGGCATCAGCTTGACCGGCACCTTGGCCGGATCGACGCCGGTGTTCATCGGCCCCTCGGTGTCGGTGCCGCCGGGGCACAGCGTCACGACGTCGACGCCGGCCGGCTTGAGCTCGACGGCGAGCGCCTCGCCCAGCAGCAAGTCGAACGCCTTGGTGGCGCCGTAGACCGCGCTCCACGGCAGGCCCTGGAACGCGCCGGTCGACGACACGATCACCAGGCCGCCACGGCCGCGCGCGGCCAGCCGCGGGCCGAGCGCGCGCGTCACCGCGACCGGCGCCTGGCAGTTCACCTCGATCATGCGCCGCTGATCGGCCGGGTCGTGCTCGAGGAACGCGCCCTTCCAGCTGGTGCCGGCGTTGCACACCACCAGGCCGAGGTCGAGGTCGGCGACGTCGGCGGCCAGCGCGTCGGCGGCGCGCGGCGACGCTAGATCGTGCGCGCACACCCGGGCCTCGACGCCGTGGTCGCGGCCGAGCTCCGCGGCCAGCGCCGCCAGCCGATCGGCGCGGCGCGCGACCAGCACCACCGACACGCCGGCGGCGGCCAGCTGCCGCGCGAACTCGGCGCCGATGCCGCTCGACGCGCCGGTGACGACGGCCCAGCTCCCGTAGCGACTCGCGAAGTCCTTGCGCAGGCGCGGCATCGCGCCAGTGTAGGCGATCAGGCCAGCACCATGGGCAGCCCGGCGGCGATGGTCATCGCCGCGTTGGCCAGCGCGGCGGGCCCGACGCGACCGCCGCGCAGCCGGAGCGCACCGAGGAGCACCCCGATCGTGGTGGCGGTGAGCAGCGTCGCGACCAGCGCGAGCATCGGCGCGACGGCGGACGCGGCGGCGACGCCGAACGGCACGTACCCCAGCGCCCACGCGACCGCGTGGATCACGAGGCCGCGCCGCCGGCCCCAGCGCGCGACGGCCCAGTCGAGGGCCGCGCCGCGCCAGCCGTGCTCCTCGAGCGCGGCCTGCCCGAGCAGGATCGCGACCGCGGCCAGCGCGCTCGGCGAACCGATCACCACATGGGCGCCGCGCGCGCCGGCGAGCCACGCCACCAGCGCCGCCGCCGCGGTGCACGCGGCGATCACGCCGAGCGCCTCGAGCGCCGGGTGCGCGGGTCGCGGCGGCTGCGGCGGTGGCGGCGGACCGACGCCCAGCCAGCGCAGCGCCGCGGTCACCGCCACCGGCTGCCAGCCCAGCGCGCAGGTGTAGCGGATCGCCGCGTCCAGCGGCGCCGTCGTCGACGTCGCCAGCGGCCCGACGATCGCGATCGTCAGCCACGACAACGTCAGCGTCGCCACCACGAACGTCAGCCACGGGACCGCGGGGCGCGCTGGTCGTGGTCGCCCCGGCCGTGGTCGCGGCGGCGCGACCGGGGGGCGCGCGCGGCGCCGGTGCAACGTGCCGCCGACGCCGAGCCACAGCGGGCCCGGCATCAGTCGATCACCTCGGCGCCCGGCACCAGGCGCCCGTGCTCCTCGCTCTGGCCCATCACGAACGACTCGAGCGTGCCGTCGAGCGCGGCGCTGATCGCCGGCACCAGCCCGAGCGCGGCCTCGGTCGGCGCCCGGAACACGTGGTCGGCGCCGGCGGCGCGCAAGGTCGCGGCGTCGGACACCCGGGTCGCGCACGCGATCACCGCGGCGTCGGGCGCCAGCGCGCGCACCTGCCGCACCACCGCGAGGTTGGTGACGCCGCGCAACAGCTCGTCGGGCACCGTCGAGACGATCACCGCGGCGCGCTCGATGCCGGCGTGGCGCAGCACCTCGGCGCTGGCCAGGTCGCCGTAGACGACGTGGACACCGCGGCGGCGGAGCTCGTCGTGCAGCGGCGCGTTGATGTCGATCACCAAGGTCTCGGCGACCAGCGACGGCACGGTGCGCTCGAGCTCGGCCAGCAGCGCCGAGGCGACGCGGTGGAAGCCCAGGAGCACCAGCCGCGGCGGGGTCTCGCTCTCGGCCTCGGGTTGGACGCCGCGCGAGCGGATGCCGAGGCGATCGAGCACGCCGCGCAGCCGCCGGTACAGCTGATCGGAGGCGTCGAACAGGAACGGCGTCGCCAGCGCGGTCAGCACGAACGCGAAGATCACGACGCTCACCTGATCGCCGCCGATGTGGCCGAGCCGCGCGCCGAGGTACGCGATCACCAGGCAGAACTCCGACACCTGGGCCAGCCGCGCGGAGGTGCCCACCGCGTTGCGGCGGTCGAGGCCGGTCGCGTACAGGAGCGGCAGGAACACCAGGAAGCGCACCGCGACCGCGACCGCGGCGACCGCGACCGCCAGCGCGACCACCGCGCCGCCGTCGGGCACCGGGATGCTCATGCCGAGCCCGACGAAGAACAGCGTCACGAAGAAGTCGCGCAGGTGGATGACCCGCGACACCACCTCGTAGGCGAACGGCGAGGTCGCGATCGTCGCGCCGGCGATCAGCGCGCCCATCTCGAGCGACACCGACACCTCGGCGTGGATGCCGACCGCGTGGGCCAGCCGGCCGAGGTTGGCGCCGAACAGGCCGACGCCGAAGCACCACGCCAGCGCCAGGCTCACCACCAGCTCCGGCGAGCGCGCGACGACGTGGAAGCCGCGCCGCAAGATCAGCCGCGCGCCGACCACCGCGATCGCCGCGACCACCGCGGTGCCGACGAAGGTCAGCGCGATCGGCGCCAGCGACGGGTTGGCGAAGCTGGGCTGGACCGCGAGGAACACGATCGCCCAGACGTCCTGGAAGATCAGCAGGCCGATGCACAGCCGGCCGCTGGTGGTGTCGACCAGGCGGCGCTCGTGCAGGTACTTGGCGACCAGCAGCGTCGACGACAGCGCGCCGGCGACGCCGAGGTACAGCGCGCCGTAGCCGCCGCCGATCGCGGTGACCCCGAGCTGGCTGGCGGCGAGCAAGAGGCCGGTGCCGACCGCCAACGACAGCGGCACCTGCAGCGCGCCGGTGACCAGCAGCGTCCGGCCGCTGGCCAGGAGCGCCCCGAGGTTGACCTCGAGGCCGATGACGAACAGCAGGAGCGTCAGGCCGAGGCTGGCGATGGTGTCGACGCTGGCGCGGTCGCTCACCGCCTCGAAGCCGGCCGGGCCGAGCGCGACGCCGGCCACCAGCAGCGCGGCGATGGCCGGGATGCGGACGCGCACGAACAGCGCCGCCAAGAGGCCGGCGGCGACCAGGCACAGGCCGAGATCGCGGACCAGCGGGCTGACGCCGCCGGCCGAGGCCAGCGCCAGCGACGCGTGCTCGCTGATGGGCGAGCTCGAGAACAAGATCATTGCGGACTCCCTCCGGCGCACCGCCGGGGCACGAGTCGAGGCCACGCGCGCCCCAAGGACGCGCCCGATGCGACGCCGCGATCAGCCCGCGCGGGGCGGGGCGCGGGCGCGAGCCGTGCGTGGGGCGGCGGCGCCGCGTGGGAGGGGCGGAGCCGAGCGCGCGAGCGCGGTGACGCGGCGGGGCGGCGCGGTGGCGTGGTCGACCGGCGCCAGGGCGTCGGGATCCGCCTCGGCCCGCGGCCGCGCGTCGACCGCGGCGCCGACCCGCAGCGTGCGCACCGTCTCGTGGCGCTGGTCGGCGTCGAGCCGGCGCTCGGCGGTCAGCGGGCGGGCGATCGCCGCGCCGGCGACGAAGCGCACGACGATCAACGCGAGCGCCAGGGCGCCGGTCATGATCGCGCGCGCTCGCATCGCGCGACCGTAGCACGCGCCCGCCGGACTCTCGCCGATGATCAGCGCGCGCCGGGCGGATAGATCGTGAAGATGGCGTGGACCTCGCTGGCGCTGGTGGCGAGCTCCGACCAGCCGCGCACCGCGACGCCGTTGCGCCCGAGCACCGCGCCGACCTCGGCGCGGAACGTCGCGAGCTGCGCCGCCGGCCCGGTGATCTGCACGTCGACGTCGACGCCGCGCAGGCGATCGAGCGGCAGCACCCGCGGGTCGATCCGCACCTGCACCAGGCCGCCCAGGAACACCGCGCCGAGGCTGACGTCGATGACGATCGGGCGCGGCGGCGGCGGCGGCGTGATCACGACGTCGACCTGGCCGCCACCGGAGACGCTGCCGCCACCGGAGACGCTGCCGCCACCGGAGACGCTGCCGCCACCCGTGACCTCGCCGCCGCCAGTGACCAGCGTCGGGTCGGGCGGCAGCGGGGCCACCGGGGCCGGCGGCGGCGGGGGCGGCGTCGGCATGTACGCGATCGGCCCGCGGTCATCGACGGCGGGGCCGCAGCCACCGTGGCCGTCGCCCGCGCCGGCGCCCCACGCCACCGACAGCACCAGCGCGCCGGTCATCACGTCGAGGCCGCCGTCGAGCTGGCTGCGCACGCGCACGCCGGGCGACACGCGACCGTTGCAGCCGCGGAACGCCACGCCGAACTCGGCGTCGAGGAACGCGTGGCGCTCGAGGCCCTGATCGGTCGCGACCAGCCCGGGGCCGGCCTGCACCTGTAGATAGAGCGGCGCCGGCGCGGGCCACGCGGGGCCGAGCCGCACGCCGCCGAGCGCCGCGACCGTGCCGTGCAGGCCTTCGATCTCGACGGTGTCGGGCGCGCGCCCGAAGACGTAGTTGCCGCTGCCGACCAGGTGCAGGTTGTCGCCGAGCTTGTAGCCGAGCGACGCGCCGACGCCGAACATGAACGGCGACGCGAACAAGTCGGCGCCGCTCCACGCGCGCCGCGACCACGGCTCGTCCAGCTGATCGGCGTTGGCCGGCTCGGCGATGTTGAACTCGAAGCCGACCCGCAGCGACGCGGTGACGGTGTCGACGGTGTCGGCGCCGAGCGTGCGCGCGTAGGCCAGCTCGAGCGCCGCGACGCCGGCGTTCTCGTCGTCGATGTACAGCCCGACCTCGCGCGACAGCGACGCGCGGGCGACCGGGGCGTCGTCGCCGATCGCGTCGGCGGCCAGGCCGTATCCGGCGCCCAGGCCGATCGCCCAGGCGTCGCGATCGACCTCGTCGGTGAACGCCCGCCACCGCGCCTGGGCGAAGAACCGCTGGGCGCGGGCGATGGTCACGTCGTCGGGCGTGGTCCGCAGCCCGACGCCCATCAGCTCGTAGCGGGCGCCCAGCGCCAGGTGATGGCCGAGCGTGAAGTCGAGCTCGACGCCGAGCGCCTGGGCCGCGCCGGTCGTGGCGTCGTTGCCGAGCGCGACGCCGTTGGTCCAGTCGAGGCCCCACCGCCACTGCACCGGCTCGGGGTGCGCCGCCGGCCGGCACGGGATGCGCTCGCCGGGGCCGGGCATGCGCTCGCCGAAGCGACACGCGCGCAGGCCGCGCAAGGTCTCGAGCGACACGCCGGTGGGCCAGCCGTCGTCGTCGACCGGCGACCACGGCGCGACGCCGGGCAGCGGGGTCGGCATCGTCGGCGCAGGCGCGGGCTGCGCCGCGGCGGGCGCGGCGACGAGGAGCAAGGACAGCGAGGCGAAGCGAAGCGAGGACATCGAGGTAGTGCCGGGCAACACAGCAAGCCTCGTGCCGCCGGCGCCGCGACGCAAGCGCGCGGACTCGTTCGCGTGCTCGCTCTGGCGCCGACGCAGCCGCGCCACAGCTCGCCCGAGGCCCCGTCAACCACCGGTGACGGTCGCCGGACTTACTCAGGGCAGACTTACTAAGTCTGGACTTAATAAGTCTCGCCTTAACAAGTCGTCTCGAAGTGACGACCGCTCGTGGAACACGGCGGTCCGGTTCGTCGGGATCATCACGACCTCGACTCGCTCTACGGCGATGGCGTCGGCCGGTGAGGCGCGTCCACCGCTTCCGAGCGCGCGCGCTGCGTGTCATCGTCGGGCCGTGACCTTCTCCGCCTGGTTCCAGTGCATCGCCGGCTGCGCCGGTCGGTGGTCGCTCACCGAGGTCCGCTACCGCTGCCCGAGCTGCGGCGAGCTGCTCGAGGTGGCCCACGATCTCGACGCGCTGCGCGCCGCCCACGACGGCGCCGGCTGGCGGGCGCTGTTCGACGCGCGCTGGCGCGGGCCGGCGTTCCCCGACGCGTCGGGCGTGTGGGGTAAGCGCGAGGTGGTCGCGCCGCACGTGCGCCCCGAGCACATCGTCACCGCGGCCGAGGGCGGCTCGGCGCTCTTGCCGGTGCCGGGCTACGCGCGCGCGCTCGGCCTCGGCGACGTGCGGGTCAAGCAGTGCGGCGTCTCGCACACCGGCTCGTTCAAGGACCTCGGCATGACCGTGCTGGTGTCGACGGTCAAGCAGATGATCGCCGACGGCGCGGCGATCCGCGCGATCGCGTGCGCGTCGACCGGCGACACCTCGGCGGCGCTCGCCGCGTACGGCGCGGCGGCCGGCGTGCCCACGGTGGTGATCCTGCCGGCCGGCAAGATCTCGACGGCGCAGCTGGTGCAGCCGCTGGCCAACGGCGCGCTGGTGCTGGCGCTCGACACCGACTTCGACGGCTGCATGGCGATCGTCCAGGAGCTGGCCGAGAAGGAGGGCGTCTACCTCGCCAACTCGATGAACTCGCTGCGGCTCGAGGGCCAGAAGACCGTCGCGATGGAGATCGCGCAGCAGCTCGGCTGGGAGCTGCCCGACTGGGTGGTGATCCCCGGCGGCAACCTCGGCAACGTCAGCGCGCTCGAGGCCGGCTTCCGCACGATGATCGAGCTGGGCATGATCGATCGCGCGCCGCGCATCTGCGTCGCCCAGGCGGCCAACGCCAGCCCGCTGTACCAGGCGTACCAGCGTGGCTTCCGCGACTTCGCGGCGGTGCCGGCCCAGACCACGCTGGCCTCGGCGATCCAGATCGGCAACCCGATCAGCTGGCGGAAGGCCGTGCGCGCGCTCGAGCGCACCGACGGCGTGGTCGCCGCCGCCAGCGAGGCCGCGCTGGCCGACGCCGCGGGGCGCGCCGATCGCTACGGGCTGTTCACCTGCCCGCACACCGGCGTCGCGCTGGCCGCGCTCGAGCAGCTCGCCGCCGCCGGCACGATCGCCGCCGGATCGCGCGTGGTCGTCGTGTCGACCGCGAGCGGGCTGAAGTTCGCCGACTTCAAGATCGGCTACCACGAGGCGCGGCTGGCTGCGGCGCCGGCGCCGCGCTGGCGCAACCAGCCGGTCGCGGTCGCGGCGCGCCACGGCGAGGTCCGCGACGCGCTGTGGCGCGGCCTGGACGCGCGCGCGTGACCGACGTCGACGCGCAGCTCGCGCTCGGCGCCGACGCGATCGCGCGGGTGACGCGGGCGCTGGCCGAGCTGCACTACAACCAGGCGATCGCGCTGACCGCGGCCGCTCGCCTCGACGACGCGGTCGAGCACTACCAGCGCGCGCTCGCCTTCGCGCCCGGCTGGCCGGAGGCGCTCGACAACCTCGGGGCGCTGCACGCGCAGCGCGGCGAGCCCGAGGCCGCGGCGCTGGTGTTGCGGGCGGCGCTGGCGGTCGACGCCACCCGCGCCGACACGCTCTACAACCTCGCGACGGTGGAGTTCATGATCGGCGGGTACGCCGACGCGGCGGCGCACTTCGCGGCGGCCGCGGCGGCGCGCCCCGGCTTCGCGCTGGCGCTGCGCGGCGCGGCCCAGGCGCGGGCGGCGCTCGGCGAGACCGCCGCGGCGATCGCGCTGGCCACCGAGGCGGCGACGCTCGGCGACGACGCCGACGCCTGCGCCTACGTCGCGATGCTGCACCTCGCGGCCGATGCGCCGAACGACGCGCTGCCGTGGGCGACCCGCGCCGCGGCGCTCGTCGACGACGCCGGGCCGCAGAGCCTGGTCGGCGCGGCCCACGCGGCGCTCGGCGATCACGCCGCCGCGCTGGCCGCGTACGCGCGAGCCGCGGCGCTGGCGCCCGATCGGCTCGAGCCGCACTACAACTGCGCGGTGATGGCCGAGGCGCTGCAGGACTTCGCCGCGGCGATCGCCCACTTCCGCCGCGCCCACGCCATCGATCCCGATCACCGGGCGGCGCTGGTCAACCTGACCCGGCTGCTGATCGACATCGGCCACGACGAGCCCGGCGAGCTGGCGGCCTGCCTCGAGCGCATGCTCGCGCTCGACCCCGACGATCCGATGGCGCGCCACCTGCTCGACGGCGTCCGCGGCCACGTCAGCGCGGTCGCGCCGCGCCGCTACATCAGCGAGATGTTCGACGCGGTCGCCGGGGAGTACGACGCGATGATGCTCGACCGGCTCGGCTACCAGGGCCCGAGCCTCCTGACCGAGGCGCTGGCCGCGGTCGGGGCGGCGCGGTTCGGTCGCGCGCTCGATCTGGGCTGCGGCTCGGGGCTGGTCGGCGCCGCGCTGCGCGCCCACGTCGACTGGCTGGGCGGCGTCGACCTGGCGCCGAAGATGCTCGCGCAGGCCGAGGCTCGTGGCGTCTACGATCGCCTCGACCACGGCGACGTGATCGAGCACCTGCGCGCCGGTGACGATCGCTTCGAGCTGATCGTCGCCGGCGACGTGATGATCTACCTCGGCGATCTGGCGCCGGTGTTCGCCGCGGTGCGGGGCCGGCTAGCGCCCGGCGGGATCTGGCTGTTCACCGTCGAGGAGTCGGTCGACCACGACGTCCGGCTGCACCCGACGGGCCGCTACGCCCACCACCGCGACTACCTCGCGCGCACGCTGGCGGCGCAGCAGCTCGAGGTCGTGCGGATCGCGGCCGGCGTGCTGCGGCACCAGGCCGGGCAGCCGGTGGACGGCCTGGTGGTCGTGGCCCGCGCGCCCGCGTGATCAGCGCAGGATGCTCAGCCACGGGCTCGGCGCCGGGCGCTGGGTCGCGGCCTCGCACACCGTGCGCGGCGCGCCGGCGATGGTCATCGTGAAGCAGCCGTTCGGGTCGCGATCGGTCGCGAGCACCAGCGTGTCCTGGCCGACGAGCGTGATCGCGCCGCCGTCGGCCGGGATCGACGCGCCGTCGATGGCGGCCTCGCCGAGCGTGTCGACGCCGATCCACGCGCCCTCGTAGTGGCACCGCTGGTCGGCGTCGCACGCGAACGTGCCGTCGGTGTGGGCGCGCAGGTTGCTGTCGGCCAGGTCGAGCGCGGCGGTGATGCGGAAGCCGCTGTCCTCGACCGTGCTGTCGATGCGGACCTCGACCACGCCGTCCATCGTCTGCAGGTCGGCGCCGCGGCTCGCGCGCAGGTCGAACGCCTCGATCGAGCTCGGCTGCGCGGGATCGCGGGCCGGTTCGGTGTCGAAGCCGAAGTTGGTGATGACGAGCTTGCCGCTCAGGGTCCAGCCGTTGGCGGTGGTGCAGTCGGTGGTGACCGTCGTGACCTGGCCGGTGGTCGACACCGCCGGGCAGCCGGCGCTGTTGGCCCCGAACAGCGCGTCGGCCACCTCGAACATCAGCCCGGCGTCGCGGAACCGGGCGACGTCGGCCACCCGCAACAGCTGGGTGTCGGTGGCGGTGGCGAACGTCGCCGACTCGTGGCTGTCGTCGGCGCAGGCGGCGGCGAGGAGCGAGGTGGAGAGCGTGGCGAGGAGGGCGAGGCGCATGAGCGTGGCTCCGAGGAGGGTTGGTAGGCGCCCCGGGCCTTTGCAGCGGGTGTGCCATCCGGCCGCACCCGCCGCCGCGCGTCGACGGCGGCCCGGTGTCAGGTCCCCACCGGCGCCGGCGTCAGCGATCGTCGGATCCGTCGACGCGCTCCGACACGTGGCAATCCGCGGCACCGGTTGGCGGCGGTTCCTCGTGCCGTCAGCGAGCGTTTGATCTAAGGTCCGCGCCCATGGGCCGCGCCTTCGAGAAACGCAAGACCACGATCTTCGCCCGCGCCGACCGGATGTCGAAGCTGTTCACGCGCGTCGGCAAGGACATCGCCATCGCCGTGAAGTCCGGCGGCCCCAGCCCCGACGCGAACCCGGCGCTGCGCCGCGTGCTGGTCAACGCCCGCGCCGCCAACATGCCCAAGGACAAGATCGAGGCGGCGATCAAGAAGGCCAGCGGCCAGGGCGCGGCCGACTACGAGATCGTCAACTACGAGGGCTACGCGCCCCACGGCATCGCGGTGCTGGTCGAGTGCGCGACCGACAACGTCACGCGCACCGTCGCCAACGTGCGCATGCACTTCCGCGCCAACGGCGGCAACTTCGGCGCCACCGGCTCGGTGGCGTTCCTGTTCCAGCGTATGGGCGTGTTCCGGCTGGCGCCGATCGAGGGCGACACCTCGGAGCTCGAGCTGGCGCTGATCGATCACGGCCTGCAGGACATGGGCGAGGGCACCGGCGACAAGGGCGAGCCGCAGCTGGTCATCCGCTCGGCGTTCGCCGACTTCGGCACGCTGGCCGCCGGCATCGAGGCCCAGGGCCTGAAGGTGATCTCGTCGGGCTCCGAGTACGTCGCGCCGACGCTGGTCGAGCTGCCCGAGGACAAGGCCAAGGAGGTGCTCGAGCTGGTGGCCGCCCTCGAGGACGACGACGACGTGCAGGCCGTCTATCACAACCTCGGGTAGCTCAGTCGGCCCAGCCGGTCGATCAGCGGCGCTTCTTGGCGGCGGGCTTGGGCGCGGG
>Ga0268298_10005410_pt1 | contig 11977 bp, 10 predicted proteins | sample WWTPWeurt_MetaG_FD_194462 | JGI IMG/M metagenome (GOLD analysis project Ga0268298, IMG submission 194462) | Activated sludge microbial communities from WWTP in Nijmegen, Gelderland, Netherland - WWTP Weurt | ecosystem: Engineered > WWTP > Aerobic digester > Activated sludge | place...
GGAGTTAACTCAGCTTTTACAAATGGTTTTGGTCGTTCGCGGTTATCTTTCTTAAAATTACCTCCGGCATTTCCACCAAATTGTGGTCGTGGATTCGCAGGTAATACAGGTCGATTCGGTCCGGTATTCGGATCAAAACTATCGGTTGAAGAGGCGCCACCTTTGCGAATACGCTTTCTTTTCTTTTTCGATTTATCCAAATCAAAACCTGAAGAGGAAGCAACGGGTTTTTTGCGATCGTCCTTAATTGGAAGTTCTATTTTTCCAAGAATGGTAGGACCTTCCAGTTTTTCGTAATTGGTTTTATGGTGTTCAATTTCGGGAGCTGCCGGTTTTTCTTCAACCGGAGCAGGTGGAGTCTCAACAACTACAGGAACTTCAGGAGTTTCAACAGGATCGGCAGCTTTCTTAGCGGATTTTTTCACCGGTTTTTCTTCCGGAACTTCTTCCTCTTCAACTTTTTTCGTTGCCTTTTTAGTAGCCTTTTTCTCTGCTGCAGCGTCGGCTTCTTCTTTTTCCTTTTGAGCTTTTGTTTTCTTTACCGGTTTGGTTTTGCTGTTGATCGTCGATAAATCGAGTTTCCCTAAAACCTTAGGTCCTTCCAATTTCTCTTCGGATTTTACACTTACCACTTCAGGCTCAGGAGTAGGCTCTACAGCTTTCTTGGTAGTTTTAGCTTTTGCAGCTTCTTTTGGTTTTTCAGCTTCCGTCGGTTTTTCCGGTTCTGCTTTCGCAACAACAGGTGCAACTTCAACCGGTTTTACCTCAACTTTTTTCACCACCACCGGAGCTTCAACAGCTTTTGGCTTTTCTTCAACAACTTCTTTTTTAGACTTAACAATGTCCAATTTTTTGGAATCGTCTTTTGCCTTTTTATCCGAAGCATATTCATTTAGCAACAAAGCATAGGCCTGTGCAGAAATTTTCACATTCGGATTTCTTTCAATTGTTTGGCCTTTACTAGCTAAAAATGCTATGGCATGATCGATACCGACGTTAAATTCCTTCAGTGCTTTGGATAATCTTATTTCTCCGTTTTCCGACATATTCTGCGTTGCTCTATTTTATTCTAATTTAAAATTCTAAAAAATATTATTTATTCGAATTCAGCTTGTAAAATTTCTTTTACTTCTTTGATTGTTTCTTCTTCTAAATCGGTACGTTTAACCAAATCATCAGTAGTTAATTCAAGTACACTCTTTGCAGTGTCGCATCCTACAGCTTTTAATGCATCGAGTACCCATGCATCAATTTCATCTGCAAATTCTTCCAAATCCACGTCATCGGTATCCACATCACTATCGCGGTACACATCAATTTCGTAGCCGGTAAGTTTACCCGCTAATTTAATATTGTGACCCCCTTTTCCAATAGCCAAGCTTACCTGATCGGGTTTTAAAAACACTTCAGCACGTTTGCTTTCTTCATCAATTTTTACTGACGTTATTTTAGCCGGGCTAAGAGCACGAGTAATAAACAAACTTGTATTGGTGGTAAAATTAATTACATCAATATTTTCATTTTTCAACTCACGCACTATACCATGAATACGTGAACCTTTCATACCTACACATGCACCAACCGGATCAATACGATCGTCGTACGATTCAACAGCCACTTTTGCTCTTTCGCCCGGTTCGCGTACAATCTTCTTAATGGTAATTAGTCCGTCGAATACTTCAGGAACTTCCATTTCAAATAAGCGTTCGAGGAACACCGGAGAAACACGTGAAAGCACAATTACCGGAGAGTTATTTTTCATTTCTACCTTCGATACAACCGCACGAACAGTATCTCCCTTTTTGTAGAAGTCAGAAGGTATTTGTTCTACTTTAGGTAGAATTAATTCATTTCCTTCATCATCAAGAATTAAAATTTCACGTTTCCAAATTTGGTAAACTTCGCCGGTAATAATATCTCCAACACGTTCTTGGTATTTTTTAAATATTCCGTCTTTTTCTAAATCCATGATACGAGAAGCAAGATTTTGACGAACTGCAAGTACAGCTCTTCTTCCAAAATCTTCTAATCGAACAGGTTGAGTAATGTCTTCACCAATTTCAAAATCAGCATCTATTTTTTGTGCATCGGTTAAACTGATGTGTTTATTTTCATCAAAATCGAAACTATCTTCGGCAAACTCATCGTCAACAATTTCACGGTTTTGCCAAATTTCGAGGTCACCCTTATCAATGTTTATGATGATATCGAAATTTTCGTCGGAGCCATATTTTTTTGACAATGCACTACGAAACACATCTTCCAAAATGCTCATCATAGTTGGTCTATCGATGTTTTTAAATTCTTTAAACTCTGAAAACGACTCAATTAAATTTATACTTTCCATTGTTATTAATTTTTATTTAAACGAAATTGTTGCTTTAGTTTGCTTTATTTGATTGTAGTTAAATTGTACTATTTCTGTTGTTGCTATTTTTTTATTGCCTTTTGAAGCTAACTTCATTTCGAGTTCAAACTTAGTTTCATCGGAGGCAATGATTCGCCCGTTTATAACTTTATTTTCGGTCGTAATTACTTCCACATTTTTACCCTCATACTTTTTATACTGATCGCGCACTTTAAAGGGAGCATCAGCACCGGGAGAGGAAACCTGTAAGTCAAAATCTTCACTTTCTCTGTCGAGGCTAAACTCAATGTGTCTGCTAATTTTTACACAATCGTCAATTGAAAGTCCACATACTGCATCAATGAGCACCACTATTTTATTTCCGGGTTTCACGCTCAGGTCGACCAGAAACAAATCGGTTCCCTCAATTTTTTCGTTTACTAATGTGTGTATTGTACTTTCGCTAATCATTTTTTTCAAATAAAAGAGGGGACTATCTGTCCCCTCTTTCAAATAATTCTGCATAAAATCGGCTGCAAATATAAAAAAATTTTCAATTGATACATAAAAAAATACCACTCATCGAACTGTTAGTTAATTTTATATCCCTAGGATTTGGATAATTATATTATTTTTGTATCATTGAAAATTGAAAAAACTATTTTCAAACCAATCCTTTTTGTATGATTTACGCTAAGATTGATTATCCCAGCCTAAAGAAGTCTACTTCATTTTTTACTTTAATTGCGCTTTTTTTATTGGTAGCATTAATTAGTTTAAGTCCGGTTGCTTTTGCACAAGCTACAGACTCTGCTGCTTCGGCTACTAACACTGAAGTGCAAAAAACTGATACAGCCTTCAACAATAAAACCATGAAAAGTGTTTTTAAGGAGTTGAAGCACATTACAAAAACCGGAAACGCTACCTTAAATTCTATTTTGATGATTTTGGGTGTTGTTTCGGTTGTAGCTATTGCCATGTGGTTAAGCTTTCGAAACGATCCTGAAGAAGAGAGCGCTTAATAACTTATTCTTCTCGTTCAATTTTTCCGCGTTTATAATAAACGGTTGAAATAAGCTTCCCATTTTTATCAAAGCTTTGCCATTTTCCATCCATCCTATCGTTTACAAATTGACCTTTTTGCCATACACCACCGTAATTGTACCAGGTTGTTTTTTTACCTTCTTGTAATCCTTTTTTGAAGTTTATTTCGGCAAATTTGTTTCCGTTCTCATAGTAAAAAGTCCAAGTACCTGTTTTGCGATTGTTTTCATAGGCGCCGGTTTCTTTAATTTTTCCGTCATCAAACCACTTGGCAGTTGGCCCATTGAGAATTCCCTTTTCATAACTTTCCTCCTTAACTTTTTGTCCATTTTCGTTCCAATTCGACCAAAATCCATTTTTTACATTTTCTTTATATGCTCCGCTATAACTTTGCTTAGCATTGGGGTACCAACCTTTCCAATCGCCGTTCATTAAACCTGCTATAAAATCGCCTTCGTCCTTTATTTGACCATTTTGGTACCATGCAATCCAATGACCTTCTTCTTTATTATTTAAATATTTTCCCTCCTGAAGTTTCTGTCCATTTTCAAAAAATGTGGTCCACAAACCATTTTTTAAGTCGTTTTCAAACTGTCCTATCTTCCAAACTTCACCGGTAGCGTAATAGTAGGTCCAAATGCTGTCGTGTTTTCCATCTGTGTACCTTCCTTCAAACTCCTTTTTTCCATTGTCAAAAAAATAGGTCCAATGTCCACTTTGTTTGTCATCAATAAATTCGCCAATCATATCCTTACTTCCATCTTGCCGAAACCATTCCCATGTTCCGGTTTTATTGTTATTGGAATACTTCCCTTGCTTCATAATCTTACCATTTTCGAAATAGTAGGTGCATTGCCCTTCCTTTTTGCCATCCACATAATTTAGCATGTATTCCAATTTACCATTTGGTAAATAATAAGTCCATTGTCCATTTTCTACACCGTTCTTGTAGTCGCCTTCAAATTTTTTGATAGCTCCCGGATAATACACGATGTGATGACCGTTACCATTTAGTATAGTTTGCTTTCCATTCTCCTCCCAAAAGTTCGTTAAAAAATAGCTACCTCGATGGTAATTGGCTTCATCTTTAATTTTTCCGGACGCATAATAATTCGTCCATTTTCCATCCATGGTATCGTTTAAAAAATTTCCTTCTTTCTCAATTTTTCCATTTTCATACCAAGCTGTGTACAAGCCATTTTGAAGGTTGTTTTTAAATATACCTTCATTTTGTTTTTGTCCATTCTCAAAATAATAGGTCCATTTTCCTTCCTTTTTTTTCTTTTTATAAAACTCCTCACTTTTCAATTTCCCGTTTTCGTACCACGACTTGCAAGTACTATCCAGCCAATTGAACTTATAAAAACATTCTTGCGCCTTTGTTCCGTTGTTGTAATAATAAGTCCATACCCCATTTTTATTTCCGAAAGTATAATTTTCAATACCTTTTATTTTTCCGTCTTCGTAGTAACGTGTTAAGCTTCCTTCTTCCTTACCACCTTTATAATTCGCTTCTTTGGCAACTTTACCGTTTTGGTACCAGTACGTAGATTTTCCCTCTTGAATTCCATTTTTAAAATTCTCTTCACTTTTTTTATTTCCATTTTCCCAGTTTTGAATTTGCGGCTGAGCCAATAGTAAGTCTACGTGAACTATAATTAAAAAGATAAAAAATAGCTTTTTCATGAATTAATTTAATGATTAAAATAGTTGGGCTAAAATACCTTTAATTAAAAAAGTTGTGCCGGCATTTGTCACATCAGTTATTACAAAAATATGAACAGGTAGAACAAACTGACGATTATCAGTTCAATGCGTGATTGCTATCATGTACGTTTTAGTAGTGATAGAGCATCTTTGTAAGAAAAAAAATATGGAAAAGCACGATATCTTACACGAATTTCCTGAGAAGAAGGAAATGATACATGAACTAAAAATTAACAATGTTCATTTTCGAAAATTATTTGATGAATACCATGAAAACGATCATGCTATACATCGTATTGAAAGTGGCGCTGAGATTGCCAATGATGACTTTTTAACTGAGTTGAGAAAGAAGCGTGTGACATTGAAAGATCAAATTTATTCGTATCTAAAATAAGTTTATTTTTTCGCAAATTTTACAGAGAAATACTCGACTAATTTTATTTTATTGTTGGGGTGTGATGGCATTTTTGGTACTGAATACTGGCTGATAAAATGACTTTTCGCAGGCAATTATTTGTTGCTTATCTTGCCGCAAAATTGCAGTATTCAAATGTCGCACATAACCATTTATACAGATGGCGCATCACGCGGAAACCCCGGTCCGGGAGGATTTGGTGTGGTGTTGTTATCCGGTAAGCACCGCAAAGAAATTTCAAAAGGTTACTCTTATACTACCAATAATCGCATGGAGTTGATGAGTGTAATTGTGGGATTGGAAAGTTTAAAAAATCCCGGTTCATCGGTGGCTATTTATTCTGATTCAAAGTATGTGGTTGATTCGGTTGAGAAGAAATGGGTATTTGGATGGCAAAAGAAAAATTTTAGCGGCAAAAAAAATCCCGATTTGTGGAAACGTTTTTTGCAGGTTTATGTGCAACACAAGGTAAAATTTATTTGGATAAAAGGTCATAATGAAAACCCGGAAAATGAGCGCTGCGATGAGCTTGCTGTTGCTGCTGCCACGGGTGGAAATTTAGAACACGATTACGGATATATATCCGAAAAATAACTCGTAACTATCCTCTTTCTCTTCGCTGATTTGTTATTTTTAGTGGGTTTGCGACTAAACCAGCCTGTTGTTTTCGTTGATGAAAAAGATCGCATGCTAGGTAAACTGCTTGTCGAAAGGATGATTCAGATGCTTTGTTTTTACCGGCAATATCATAGCCCGTTCCATGATCGGGTGAGGTACGAATAATTGGAAGTCCGGCCGTAAAATTAACTCCGCTTTCAAACGCCATTGCTTTAAAAGGTATTAATCCCTGATCGTGGTACATGGCCATTACTCCATCAAATTGATGGTACACTTGTGAACCAAAAAAACCGTCGGCAGCATAAGGGCCTATCGCCATTATTCCTTCCGACTTTAATTTTTCGATGGCAGGAATGATGAGTTTAGTTTCTTCTTCACCTAACAATCCGTTATCACCTGCATGCGGGTTTAATCCCAACACGGCAATTTTAGGTTTACGAATTCCAAAATCCTGAATCAAGGAATTGTTTAGCAATTTTATTTTAGCGTAAATTTTTTCAGTGCTTAGTGCCGATGCTACCTGATTTAACGGGATGTGGCCGGTAACAGTTCCAATTCGTAAATCGTCACTAACCAACAACATTAAATAGTCTTTCACATCAAATTTTTCAGCCAAGTATTCTGTATGACCGGGAAATTTAAAGTTGGCGCTTTGTACATTGTTTTTGTTAATAGGAGCAGTAACCAATACATCTATTTTACCACTTTTGAGGTCGGCAATTGCTAATTCTAATGAAGCAATGGCTTTTTCACCAGCCAAGTTGGTACTGGTTCCAAGTTCCATTTTTATTTCTTCATCCCAGCAATTAATCAGATTGGCCATTTTAGGATTTGCTGCATCTGCGTCACGGATAATATTGAAACTAAAATCAGCTATGCCTAAAGCCTTTCGATGGAAAGATGCAATGCGTGAGGCGCCATAAACAATAGGAGTACACAGCTGCATCATTCTGTTGTCCATAAACGTTTTAATAATTACTTCCATTCCAATGCCATTGAAATCGCCCATTGAAATACCCACTTTTACATGATTATCTGATTCTATCATTTCTTTTCTTGAATTACTTTGTAATAATGATGCGCCTTGTATATTGCTTTTGTGCTTGTTTCAAACGAATTAAATACATCCCTTCTGAATAGTTTGATAAATCTATCTGTTTGCCATCAGCAGCAAGTTCTATTTTTGAATCACTATAAATGCGATTCGATAAAGCATCAAAAATTTCAAGAGATTCAATTTGATTTTTCTCCCCATTAAAATAAACTGTAATTAATCCATTACTCGGATTTGGCTTTACGACTAACTGAGTTGAGTAATTATTTTCGACAATGGAATTAGGTGCATTGAGCGTAAAGTTTACAGTTTTAAAGGCACCAAAATCACCTGTATTTGCAAGGTAAGAAGTTCCTGTTAATCCTTGTATCAATCGAAAAAAACCATTTCCATTGTAGCAACACATCCCATCACCAAAACTATCGTACATGGTAAATGAATAACATCCATTTGCCAAATAAAAAGTATCGCGGTAAATTAAGTTGTTACCTGCATAAGAGCCATGGGAATAAAGTACATTTCCTGCCACATCTTTTAAGTCGTAGGAAGATTCATTTCCAGTATTATCGGTACGAACCAGGAGCCTAATTACGTTGGTAGTATAGACGTTTGTAGAATTGAAATTTGCTTTCTGAAAATTATCCGTTGGAAATTCATCGACTTGTCCATTGGGTAAATTTGCGGTGACTTCAATACTATGTGTTCCGGTAGCTATCGTCAATACTGGTAATGCAACGCTGGTGGTGTCTAGAAAAGCTAAATTGCCAGTCCAGGTATAATTTGGTTGAGCAACACCATCCACTGTTATTTGAAATTCAACCGAAGTTAGGGTCGAAGCACCATTGTTTTTTATGAGCACTATTGGATTTGTACCACTGCAAACCGGATTAGTTCTGCGATAATCGAAAGCACTGTTGGGCTGTTTGATTGCTTGCAGTTCAACATTGTTGGTATAGGAAGGTGGGTGATAATATACCAATTGGGTTTGTATCCAATATTCAGGTGCATAGCTGCAATTTGGGCCACCGGTATTGGTATAAGGTACCAAATCGTAATCGATTACGGCGTTTGTGCCAGCAGCCGCTAAGGTGGTAATATTGTAATCGTGCGGACGCACCCAGGCACCCGGACACCAATTGGCCCGATTGTAAAACCAGGTACTTATTGCTGTGCCCGACATGGGTTGAGGATACAGCGGATTCGCGCCACAATCGTCGCGCCAGAGATGTTGTTGTAAGGTGTTTCCATTTACCAGTAGGGTATGTGTAAGGTCTGAAAACTCTGCTACATTCGGATCGGGGTCGCAATTAAAACCGTGACCGGTAGTTACAACCCGCAATTTTGTTTGGTTTGCCAGCGAATCGATGGTAACTGATTTGGGTTGTAAATGATTGTCAATGGGGTCGCTGGCATTTCCATATTGAAAAGTACCTGTCCACAAATTTTCGATGCGGTAAGCTTCGCGGATTGGATTTCCTTTTATCATGTAGAAATCAGCAGTTACTGACCATCCGTTCGCATAGCCACAAATAATGGTGCTCATTTTTACTGAATCGTTTAACAAGCTGCGGTAATCGCTCACATCCACCCAAAGTGTAACCCCCATGCCGTAAGGAGTAATCATGCGCATAATTTCGAAAGGCTCCTTTATTTCAGTTCCGGTGCTATCAAAAATTCCTGTGTTCTTAAATGCTTTTAAAATTCCAATACGGTCGTAAGGGTCGCAACCAATTCCAACCGGGCAGGTTAATTTATAATTGAGCATTATTTTCTCATACTTATTGGTATCGGCAGGAAATAAAAATGTTTGAATTATGGTATTGCAATTTTGATGAACCGCATTCGAAAATGTGTGCACAACAAGCGTGTCGCCGGGATTGGCCTTGGAGGCAAGTAAGCTCAGCAAGCAAGCACACAGTGTAAGTAAACCATTTTTACTATAGACCATATTAATTAAATTGAATTTATTTTTACTACTTCAAACGATATAAAAGCCTTGCAAAGTTAACTAGATTAATAAATTTCAACTGCATATTCCATGCGCATTTGAACTGTGTTATTTGCTTTCGCAAATGAGCGCAATTGCTGCAAGTAGTTGTAGCTTTGACCCAATTCTTTTTTAATCACTTTTGTTTCTACATCTCCTGAAATGTCGTTTACCAATTGTTCCAGTGCATCTTTTTGTTTGGGCAAATTATAAATTCGGTACTCCTTTATTTTAGCCAATTTCGCTGCTGAAGCAATTGCACTTTCAAGTCCACCCAATTCATCAATTAGGCCTAAACGCAATGCATCAACTCCGCTCCAAACACGTCCTTGGCCCATACTATCAATTTCTGCTTTTGTTTTATGACGACCTTCGGCTACTTTTCCGATAAAATCATCGTATATTTTTTCAACTGATTTTTGCATAAAAGCTTTTTCTTCAGCACTACTTGGTCGAAGGGCAGTGCCTGCGTCAGCATGATAGTTAGTTTTTACGGTATCGATGGTAATACCCAATTTATTGTTGAGCAGTTTTTGAGCATTCATCATTACACCAAATACTCCAATAGATCCGGTAATGGTTGTTGGGCTAGCAATAATTTTATCGGCAGCACAACTAATGTAATAACCGCCCGAGGCAGCTATATCGCCCATGGAAACAACAAGCGGTTTTTGCTTTTTAGCAAGCACGGTTTCACGCCAAATAACATCGCTTGCTAATGCGCTTCCACCTGGTGAATTCACACGTAAAACAATTGCTTTTACTTTGGAATCATTTCGTGCTTCTCGAATGGCAGCGGCTAATTTTTCTGAACCGATTGTTTTTTCATCGCCTTCACCACTTTCAATATCGCCTTGAGCAAAAATAACAGCAATTTTATCCATGCTTAATCTTTCGTGCGCTGAATCTGCTACCTTGTGGTATTTAGACAAAGAAACCAATGACACTTTATCATCTGGCTTTTGTTTCAATCGTTTATTTAATTCAAGTTGTACTTCATCATCATACATTAGCTTGTCGATTAATTTCGCCGTAACAGCATCTTCTGCACTATTAACAGTCATGTTATTTGCAAGCGCATTGAGCTGATCAATTTCTATTTTGCGTTGCTTCATAATTCCTTGTAGTAAGTGGTTCCAAATTGAACCGATGAATGCTTTGGTTTGAATGCGATTAGCGTCGCTCATTTTATCTAAAATAAAAGGTTCTATTGCACTTTTAAATTTTCCGTGACGAATTATTTCAGGTTCCACTTCAAGTTTTTCGAGCATTCCTTTGAAAAAAAGCAGCTCGGCACTTAGGCCTTTCCAGTCCATATCACCAGCGGGATTGAGATAGATTGCATCCGCTACAGTTGCAAGGTAATACGCCTTTTGTGTGTAGTGTTCACTATAACTGATTATAAATTTATTGGAACTTTTAAAATCAAGAAGGGCATTTCTAATTTCCTCAACTGTAGCAATACCAGCAGGTATAGCGGATAATTGTAAATAAATACCTTTTATATTGTTGTCGTTTTTCGCCTTTTGAATATCCTTCAAAATCTCATTTAAGCCATGTTGATGATTCGATTTGAGTGAGGAGAAATTAAAATTATCGAAAGGATTTTTCGATGCTCGGTCCATTATTTCATCATCGAGTTTAAGCACCAGTACAGAGTTTTCCGAGATTTTAAACACTTCATCTTCACTCGATTTAAGCATCGTACTAATTCCTGCAATTAGTAGTGCAGCAACAATAAAAAAACAAATTAAAAAGCCAAGCATGGAGGCAAACATGAACTTAAAAAACTGTCGCATTGAAAAATAGTTAAGGGTTAATTTCAATTAAAAGAAACAAGCGCGATTTGTTATTGGTGTAAACTCGACAAAATAAAAGGATTCGTGCAAGATTTACCTAACAAATTTAGGCGCTGCAAAATAGGCATTACTATTAGTTTATACAAATAGCGAGGCGATTCTAAAGCAAAAATAAGTACCTAAATTTTTTGTTGCAAGGAGTGGGAAACAGAATGAGAAACAGAATGAGAATGAGGTAATACAGAATGAGAAACAGAATGAGAATGAGAGGGAGAAACAGAATAAGAAGGGTCGCTCTTCGCTCTCATTCTCATTCTGTTTAGTGGAGAATACCGGATTCGAACCGGTCACCTTCCCGATAGATCGGGACGCTCTTGCTGAATGGGTATTTCGATTGAATAAATTAAACTTAATTTACTCCAATACTATGTTCGAAAATATTAATATTAAATCCTTGTTGGAGCTGAAAAACAGAATGAGAAACAGAATGAGGTAATACAGAATGAGAAACAGAATGAGAAACAGAATGAGAAACAGAATGAGAATGAGAGGGAGAAACAGAATGAGAAACAAAATGAGAATGAGGTAAAAGAGTATGTGAATGATTGTTCTTCGCTCTCATTCTCATTCTCATTCTGTTTAGTGGAGAATACCGGATTCGAACCGGTCACCTTCCCGATAGATCGGGACGCTCTTGCTGAATGGGTATTTCGATTGAATAAATTAAACTTAATTTACTCCAATACTATGTTCGAAAATATTAATATTAAATCCTTGTTGGAGCTGAAAAACAGAATGAGAAACAGAATGAGGTAATACAGAATGAGAAACAGAATGAGAATGAGAGGGAGAAACAGAATAAGAAGGGTCGCTCTTCGCTCTCATTCTCATTCTGTTTAGTGGAGAATACCGGATTCGAACCGGTCACCTTCCCGATAGATCGGGACGCTCTTGCTGAATGGGTATTTCGATTGAATAAATTAAACTTAATTTACTCCAATACTAT
>Ga0268298_10005412_pt1 | contig 11975 bp, 11 predicted proteins | sample WWTPWeurt_MetaG_FD_194462 | JGI IMG/M metagenome (GOLD analysis project Ga0268298, IMG submission 194462) | Activated sludge microbial communities from WWTP in Nijmegen, Gelderland, Netherland - WWTP Weurt | ecosystem: Engineered > WWTP > Aerobic digester > Activated sludge | place...
GCAGGGCTGGCCCGACTTCATGAGCACGCCGAGCCTCCTCGAGCCGGTGTTCAACAACCCCACCGGCACGCTCACCGGGCAGCTCGTCGCGGCGTTCTCGAGCGGAGGTGGCGTCCGGTCGGCGGCCGTCATTCGCGGCACCAATCTCCAGTTCCAGGTGGGCCGATCGGCGTCGCTCGGTACCTGGGAGACCATCAACGCCATGCTCGTGACGCCCTCCAAGGCGATCCGGGTCGCGCACGTGCGCTCCGGCACGTCGCAGAAGGTCTTCGTCGCCAACACCGAGTTCAACGCCGGCTCGAACGTCGGGCGCATCGACGTCTTCAACGGTGGAAGCAGCCTCGCGACGGAGTTGGGGCCGACCGCGCTCCAACCAGTGACCGGGCTCGATCTGCTGCGCAGCGAGGCGGGCGAGCACGTCTACTTCGCGGCGACCGTTCAAGGCGTGGGCGTGTCCGTCTCCCGGCGTGCGGGCGCGACCACGTGGGAGCCGGTGACGAGCTTCCCACTGACGATGGGCGGCTGCGAGGTCGCCAACCCGGAGCTCGCGATGACGGAAGACGAGGGCCTCTTCGTCACCTGGACCGAGTCGTGCGGCGCTCAGAACTGGTACGTGTGGCTGGCGAAGATCGACTGATCAGGGCGTGCGCACGCAGTCGAAGGTGAGCGGAATCTCGGCGCCGAGGTCGACCACTTCGAAGTTGGTCGGCGCGATCGCGTTGTAGGTCTGCGCGGTGATGCCGAGCGTCGCCCACTTGGCGGTGGTGGTGCGGTCGTCGGCGAAGGTGAGCGCGATGTTGCCGCCGTCGGAGAGGATCATTCCGTAGGTCTTGAGCGCCTTGAGCACGACCCGCTGGTTCGCGGTGAAGGGCGTCTCGTCGAAGCTGGCCTTCAACCGAAAGCGCACGCCGTACGGAGGCGCGTCGGCGTTGGTGCTGGTGGGGCCTCCCGCGTGGGTCGCCGGGCGTACGTAGACCTGCCGCTTCATGCGCGGGTTGGGGAGGATGAAGCGCAGCGCATGGGGAATCGTTCCCGAGGCGACCTCGTCGGCGGTGGGGAGGAGCGCGGCGATCGGGAGCCCTGCCGCGTCGGCCGAGGTGCATTGGTCGCCTCGCAGCTCGGCTGGGTACTGCTTGGTCAGGTCCCAGGTGAAGGCGCCGAGGGCCGCGAGGTCCTGACCCGAGGCCGTGGCGTTGTAGAGCTCGTAGAGCTTCTTCTGGGTGCGCTCGACGACGAGCAGGTGACAGTCCTCGTTCGCCACGTCGCAGGTGAAGCCCGGGTTGCCCTCGATGTTCGCGTTCGCCGGCACCGGCATCTGGAGCGGCACGGGATCGCAGTCGGTCGAGGTCGTGTCGTAGCAGTAGGTGCCGGCGACGGGGCCGACGATGGTCTTCCGAGGCGTCGTCGAGTCGGCGAAGAAGAGCGGAATCGAGAAGTCGATCTGCAGCTTGTTGCCGTTGCCCCAGCCACCCATGCCCACCAGCGCGGCGATGATGGCGTCGCTCCGGGTCGCCTTGGGGAGCGCGGTGACGTCGGTGTTCCAGCCGTGCTGCCGCTCGAAGAGGCCGCCGACGACCGCCGAGCCACCGCCCGACGTCCCTCCGCTCGTGCTCCCGCCGCTGGTCGCGCCCCCGCCGGTGCCGGCCGTTCCTCCGCCCGTCGCGCCCCCGTCGCTCGTCATCGAGCTGCTGCAAGCCACCATCACCAGACTCGACCAGACCACGAGTGCGCGCATGAGCGGCGAGTGTTCATCGTTCGAGCCCGGAACTCAACGAGCCGTGGTCGCGTTCTCTCGGTGAGGACCGCGGCTCAGTGCCCGTGCGCTTCGTTGACGTTCCTGGGGCCGGTGCTGATGCGCTCGCAGCCCTCCTCGAGGCCGCCGTAGCACGCAAGCCGGTACAGCTTCTTCGCGGCTTCCACGTCGGACTTCCCCACGAGGCCCTGCTCGAGGAGCTGCCCGAGCGTGACGCACGCCCGCAGGGAGGGGTAGGGCGTGCCCTTCTTCACCGACTCGCCGCACGTCTTCTCGAGCAGGTCGGCGCCGCGCTTGGGGTCCGACTTGCCGCCCACGCCCTTCACCAGGTTGGTCGCGACGTTGGTGCACGCAGGAAACACCTTCAGCGCGCAGGCCTTCTCATAGGCGACGTTGGCTTGGGCGAAGTCTCCGGCCGCCTCGCGCACCAGGCCCCAGTGGAGGCAGCCCGGCGCGTTCTTCCCCTCGCACGCCTTCTTCGCCACCGCCGTCGCTTCCTCGTAGCTCTTCGGCGCGCCCCTCGCGTCTCGGAGCATCAGCGCCAGGTTGCTGCAGGCCGGGAAGTTGTCCTTCGCGCAGGCGGCTCGGTAGACGCTCACCGCCTTCGCGGGGTCGCTCGCCTCCAGGTTGAAGCCGTAGTCGACGCAGCCTGCGGCATCACCCGCCGCACAGGCCTTCTCGAGATCGGCCAACGTCACTGCAGGCGGCTCGGCGGCGAGCGACAGCGCAGGCACGAGGAAGAGGAGGACACGCATGGACAGCCCTCGTAGCGTCGGCGGCGGGAGGAGAGCAACTGCTTGAAAAGTCGGCGCCTCGCGAAAAAACGCGGGCCGACCGAAGAAATTCGAACCTGCCGGGTAACAGGCGCCACATCCCGCTGTTCATCGGAGCCTTCACCCATGACCCGCCTTCTCCTCTCGTTGCTCCTCGCCTGCTTCACCGCCTGCGCGTTCGACGCGCGCAGCAGCCCCACCGCGCCCGGAGAGGGCATGGTGTTGCGCACCTTCGAAGTGCCCGCCGGCCAGGCGCAGCGCATTCGTGGGGTGCTGATGCAGGTGCTGTGGATCGGCTCGGAAGGGAAGGACGCGCAGAAGTACGTCGGGCGCGCCGACGTCACCCCCGATGGCCGCTTGCTGGTGCTGGCGACGCCGGAGCTCCAGGAGGGCGTCAAGGCGCTGGTCGACTCGCTCGCCAAGAACCCGCCGAAGGAGCCGGAGTCGGTCACCCTGACCTACTGGGTGGTGACCGGCGTTCCGGGGAGCGAGCAGACCAAGCCCTTGCCCGAGGAGGTTCAGCCCGCGCTCGCCGAGGTGCGCAAGGCCGACGGAGCGCAGGACTTCTCCCTCGTCGAGCGGCTGTCGGTGAGCTCCCTCGCTGCCGAGCGCGGCACGCTCAACGGTCGCGACACTTCGGTGGAGCAGTGGGTGACGAGCAGCGGGAACGAGCTGACCGCCGACGTGCGCCTCGAGCGCTTCGGCCAGAAACTCAACACCCGCGTTCGCCTCGCCGCGGGGAAGGTGCTGGTGCTCGCGTCGTCAGGCTCGCCGGCTCGCGACCCGAAGGATCCGCCCTCGACGGTGTACTTCATCGTCAAGGCGACCCCGAGCAGCGGCGATGGGCGATGAGGCGCTCTCTCGCTCCGCCTTCGAGGCGCTCTACCTCGAGCTCGAGAAGCCCGTCTTCAACGTCGTCTACCGCTGGGTGTGGAACGCGGAGGAGGCGAGGGACGTGATGCACGAGGCGTTCTTGAAGGTCTGGGCGGCGCGCGCGCGGGTGCGGGTGGAGACCGTGCGGCCCTTGGTCTTCAAGAGCGCGCTCAACGTGGCGGCGAACCGGCTGCGGGTTCGACGGCTGCGGCGCTTCCTGAGGTTCGACTCGGCCGAGCAGCTGAGCGATGGGCGAGGGACTCCCGAGACGTCGCTCGAGCTCGCGCAGCGGAGGAAGGCGATTCGTGACGCGGTGGAGGCGCTGCCCGAGAAGCTCAAGAGCGTGGTGATGCTCTGCGAGTTCTCCGGGCTCTCGACGCAGGAGATCGCCGAGGCGCTCTCGGTTCCACCCGGCACCGTGGGCTCGCGGCGGAGTCAAGCGATGGCCAGGCTGGAGACGATGCTGGGGCCGTTGAGCGAAGGAGTCGCGCCATGAAGCGGAGCGAGCTCTTCGAGCAGCACGAGCCACCCCCGTTCGGGCTCGAGCGCCTGCGCGCACGGATGACGGAGGACCGGCTGGCCTTGGCGCGGCGCCTCGTGTTGGTGACGGCGCTCGCCTCGGGCGTGGTGGTCGCAGTGCTGGCACGGCCGCGAACCAAGCCGATCGAGCTCACTCCTTCGGCCGAAGCGCTGCTGCGCTCGCCGAACGACGTCGAAGGCCTGGCGGGAACGGTCGTCGCGCCGATGGCGTCGTCGAACCCGAACGTCGTGCTCGTCCGGGTGTCGACGCTGGAATGACTACTTCGCCGCGAGCGAAAGGCAGGCCTTCATCACCGCATCGCGGGCGGCCTTGCTCGACTCGTTGCGAGTGCACTCGATCGCCTTGCCGCCGATCTTCTTCCGCACGGTGGCGCCGTAGATGGGCGACTTGTCCATCATGCTCTCGCCCTCGAACTCGAAGACCCAGCCGTCGGCCGTCTTCTCGTTCTTGGTGAACGACTTGAAGCCGTTGGTGAGCTTCTTGACCTCGTCGACGGCACCCTCGTAGGTCGACGGGTAGGCGTCGGTGACGGTGCTCACCATCACGGTGAAGGCGTAGTCCTCGGGCGCGACCGAGTAGTTCGGCGCATCAGCCGAGGTGTCCTCCGCCTTGGCGCCGGCGGGCATCTCGATCTTCGCGCCCAGCTTCTCGAGCGTGACCCACGAGCTCGCCGCAGGGGCGGGCGCAGCCGCCGGAGCAGCCGCTGCTGCAGGCGCCGCCTTCTCGACGGCCTTGGCGGCAGGTTCGGAGGCCGCGTCCTTCTTGCAGCCCACGACGAGGGAAACGGCGACGACGGACGAGATGATCAGCTTCTTCATGGAGAGCCCTCCCGGCTCGGTTGTGCGGGGAGAACCCGCGGGGTTGGAATCAAGTGCAGTTCGAGCAGGAGACGCCTCGAGGCGTCGCGATTTTGCGTCAGCGCCAGTTGCATCCACACCCGGACTCACGCGAAGAAGGAGCCAGTGCGACGTCTGACGTTCATCCTCCTCCTGCCCCAGCTCGCCCTCGCCTGGGGCTTCGATGGGCACCGCCGTCTGGCGTCGATGATGCACGAGCCGCTCCCCGCCAATCACTGCCTCGCCACGTGGTACGCGTCACGGCAGACGACCGCGCTCCAAGACCGCGCCTGCGATCCCGATCGCGAGCGCGTCACCGATCCCAACGAGGCGCCGCACCACTTCCTCGAGGTCGACTGGGTCACGCCGCTCTCGAGCTACCCGCGAGACTGGCAGCAGGCGATGGTTCAGCTCCGCCAGAACGCGACCCGAAATGGCACGGTGCCCTGGCACATCGAGGCCCAGTACGCGCTCCTCGTTCAGGCCTACCGCTCCCAGGACCCCGCGCAGATCCTCGATCGCGCGTTCTACCTATCGCACTACGTGACCGATTCGTTCTCGGTCCTCCACGACACCAAGAACTTCGATCCCAACGACGGCCTCCACAGCCGGTGGGAGTCGGACATGTTGAACATCGCCGCGTACATCAACGGCATTCGCGATCAGGCGCGCACGCTCTACGGCACGCCCGGCCTCCTCGACCCGCGCAACGCGACCTTCGATATCGTGATGGTGGGCAACCCGCTGGTGACCGATCTGATCGCGGCTGACGTCGCCGCGGGTGGGCTCGACGCTGGCGGGGGCGGCTACTCGCGGCTCACTCTCTACAACCAGTCGAAGGACCTGACCGCGAAGCGCTGGGCCGACGCGTTGACGGTGATGGCCTCCATCTTGTGGATGGCCTGGGTCGAGGCCGGCTCGCCCACCTTGCCTGGCTTCGTCACTGGCTGCTCGCGCACCGCGCCGCTCACCCCGCTCATCCTTCGCGGCTACCCCCCAGCGATGTGGACGGTCGTGCCTGGCCCCTTCGATGGTGGGCGCCCCGGTGGAGGAACGGCCGGTGGTGGCACTGCCGGTGGCGGGACGGCCGGTGGCGCAGTCGCGGGAGGCCGTGCAGGTGGCTCCTCCGCGGGTGGCTCGGCCGCTGGAGGTTCGGCCGGCGGCTCGGCGGGCGGACGTGCGGGTGGCGGCTCGGCGGGCGGGAGTGTCGCGGGAGGAAGCGCGGGCGGCACTGGCGGCGGTTCGGCTGGTGGCGGCGTCTCGGGCACTGGCGGCGGCGAGCCGATGTTCAACGTCGATGGGAGCCTCTTCCAACCGTTCGACGCCGGGGTGACGCAGCCTCCCGATCCGCTCGGCTGCCAGTGTTCCTCGGTCGACGGCGCTTGGGTCGCCCTGCTCGCCTTCGTGATCGCCTCGCTCGCCAGGCGCCGCTCGGCGAAGGTCGACTGAGCATGTCGCTCGTCGTCGCGCTCGAGGTTCGACTCGACGGCCGTGAACGTCGGCCTCGCCGGGTGCGCCTCGCCGACGAGAACGACGCCAGCGCGGCCTGGGTGGCAGGGCGATGAGGCGCGCCGGGTGGCTCGTGCTCGCCCTCGTCGGTTGCTCCGATGACGCCGCCAAGCACTACCGCCATGCCAAGGCGGCTCACGTCGCGCTCGTCGAGAAGGGTGAACGCCCGCAGTCGAAGGCCTTCGACGAGGTGCTCACCGAGCTCGCCACCGTGCCGCCGGGACACCGCGACTACGCCGACGCGCAGCAGCTCAAGGCAGCCATCGAGCGGGCCCGCGAGTTCGTGCGCCGGCCGCTCGCGTCGGTGCACTCCAACGAGGCCGATCTCCCCGACGACGTTCGCGCGCAAACCAGGGCCTGCGCCGCGCTCGCCGAGCTGCTCGCTCGTGACGGAGGCGCGACGCCCAACGTGGTGAAGGCTCTCGACGACTGCCGCAAGCGCATCGAGAAGCTCGACAAGGCCTACCACGACGCGCACGAGCCGCCCGAGAACGACCTCACCCAACGCGCGCGCGCCGTGTTCGACGCTGGAGTGCCTTGAGCGGTTGTGTTTCCTTCCGTGCATGCTTCGCCCAACGTCTCGGCTTCGAGCGCTCGTCGCCCTCACGCTCCTCCTCGGTTCGGCTGGACGTGCGCAGGTCCCCGCGTCCGACGTCGAGCAGGTCTGGCTCGAGCCTGGCGGTCGCGGCTCGGCGTGGGTGGGCAACGGTCTGACGCTCAAGGGTGGGCAGTTTCGGGCGGGCGCTGCGCTCACCTTCGGCTACGGCGTGCTGCGAACGGCCAACACCTCCGTCGCGCGGACGCACCTGAGCGATCGGTTCGGGCTCCAGGTCTTCGGCGCGGTGGGCGTCTTCGACTGGCTCGAGCTGTCGGCGGTGGTGCCGGCGACGTTCTACCAGCGTGGCTCCGACGCGCTGCCGGTCGGCTCGGGAGGGTTGGGGAACCCGTGGTTCAACGTGCGCATCCCCATCTGGACCGATCTCGAGAAGCCGGTGCTGCTCTCCGCCGGCCTCGGGGTGGCGATTCCCGTCGGCACTGGCGCTGCATTGGGCAACGGCGGCATCGAGTTCGCGCCTCGCATCACCGCGGGCCACGTGTTTCGTGACGTGCAGTTCGGAGTCGAGCTCTCCGGCGTGCTCCGTTCCCCGGTCGACTACTCCGCGCAGACGGGCGAGCGGCTCGACGTCGTGGGCTCGCAGGTGGCGCTCGCGGCGATGCTGACCTCGGTCGCGCCAGAGGGCCCACGCGGCGAAGGCTCGGTTCGGGTCTTCACGCCGCTCACCGGCGGCCGAATCGGCGTCGAGGCGCTGCTCGGGGTGCGCTGGCCGCTGGGTGACGTCGAGCTCTTCGCCGCCGCCGGCCCTGGCCTCTTCGGTGAGCCGGCGACGCCTCAAGCGCGCGCCTACCTCGGGCTCGCCTTCTCGAACGCGAAGCCGACCCGCCCCGCCTGCATCGAGGGCATGCCCTACGAGCTGGCCGAGTGCCCCGACCTCGACAAGGACGGCGACGGCGTGCCGAACGCGCGCGACGAAGCGCCGCTCCAGGCCGAAGACCGCGACGGCTTTCAAGACGACGACGGCAAGCCCGACGACGACAACGACGCCGACGGCGTGCGCGACGAGAAGGACCGCTGCCGCAACGAGCGCGGGCCGGCGGAGAACGAAGGCTGTGCCGACCGCGACACCGACGGAGACGGGTCGATCGATCGCCTCGATCGCTGCGCCACCGACGCCGGCCCCACCGAGAACGGCGGCTGCCCCGACGGCGACAAGGACGGAGACGGGGTCGTCGATCGCCTCGACCGCTGCCCCGAGGGCCCTGGCGTCGCCGAACAGCAGGGCTGTCCCTGGCCCGACTCCGACGCCGACGGCGTCATCGATCGCGAAGACAACTGCCCCACCGACTCCGGCACCCGCCTCAACCAGGGCTGTCCGGTCGAGAAGAAGCAGCTCGTCGTCATCACGCCCGAGCGCCTCATCATCAAGGAGAAGGTCTTCTTCGACACCGGCAAGGCCACGATTCAGGCCCGGTCGAACGCGCTGCTCGACAACCTGGCCACCGTGCTCGTCGCCCACCCCGAGCTCGCGCACCTCCGCGTCGAAGGGCACACCGACTCGCAAGGGAACCCCGCGAACAACCAGAAGCTGTCGCAGGCGCGCGCCGACGCGGTGAAGGCCGCGCTGATGAAGCGTGGAGTCGGCGAGGCCCGCCTCGAGGCCAAGGGCTTCGGCAGCGAGAGCCCCATCGAGCCCAACGACACCGCGGCCGGTCGTGAGGCGAACCGTCGGGTTGAGTTCATCGTCGCGCCGTAACAGCATGGCGCCCATGGCCGAGGTCGATCTCCTCGACAGGAGCACCTTCGTCACCCGCTTCGGGGCGAACGACGTGCGCGAGCCGGTGCTCGGCCGACTGCACTCGCTCCTCGCCAACCAACCGCTGGGCGATCAAGACGCGGTCATCGAGTGGCTCGAAGACGTCGTCGGCTGGGTGTTCGAGCGCGGCCGGGTGCCCAGCCGCCGACCAGGCGAACAGGAACGTGACGCGCGGCTCCGGGTGTTGCTCGAGGTCTTCGACGAGGTGCCTCGAACCCGCGACTCGGTGCGACGAGTGCTCGGCGAGCTGGTCGGAAAGCTCTCGTCGACCTCGCTCCTCTCGAGCGTCGGGCTGCCACGAAAGGGCAGCATGCTGCGGGAGGTCGTCGCGCGCGTCGCGGACAACGTGATGCCTGCGCCGCCCGTCGAGAACGATCTCGCCCGGCTCCTCTCCCGCTTCTTCACCCATCGCCCCGCGGTGCGCTGGTTCCTCGACTTGCCGCAGCCCGTGCGCAACCGGCTCGAGCTGGCGCTGGGGCTCGACGCAGCGCCGATCGAAGCGATGATGAGCCAGGGCTCGAAAGAAGCCGCGCTCTCGATCGCCACCCAGGCCTCCGCCATCGGCCTCGACCCGATGATTCAGGAAGCGTCACGGGTCTCGCCCTCGGAGTCACCGTTCGTGCGGCTCGCCTCGGTTGTGTTCGCCTTCGTGAACGCGCGCCTCGAGGCCGCGGTGGTGGACGAGTGCATTCGCGACTGCCGCGAGGTGTTGGCGTTGGTGCATGACGGGCTGCACGAGACGGGCATCAGCCTCGACCTGGTGTTCGATCTCGAGCGCGCGAAGGCGCTCCTCGGCCGACTGGAACGGCTCGTCTCGGTGATGAGCGCCGACGAAGGACGCCGCGAGGTGGCCTGGACGCAGCTCGAACGCGAGCTCATCTCGGGCCTGGTGGCGCAGAAGAGCCTGCGCGCCTTGTTCCAGTCGACGACGACCTTGCTCGCGCGCCGCATCGCCGAGCGCTCGAGCACCTCGGGTGAGCACTACCTGACGTCGTCCGCGAAAGAGCAGCACGCGATGTTCGACTCGGCGGCGGGCGGTGGCGCGCTCACCGCCTTCATGGTGCTGCTCAAGTTCTTCATCACCTGGGTGAAGCTGCCGCTGCTCCTCGACTCGCTCTTCATCGGCCTCAACTACGCCTGGGGCTTCGTGGCGATGCAGTTCGCGCACTTCTCGCTGGCGACCAAGCAGCCGTCGATGACCGCCGCGACCCTGGCCGGTGGCATCGAGGAACGAAGAGACGGAGCGTCGCTCGAGCCCTTGGTCGATCTCGTCGCGAGAGCGTCTCGAACCCAGCTCGCCGCGCTGGCGGGCAACGTGGGCACCGTCTTGCCCGTCGCCGCCATCATCGACGTCATCGCGCAGCTCACCGTGGGCCGGCACGTGCTCGACGCCGAGACGGCCGAGAAGGTCGTGCGCGTTCACCACCCGCTCACCAGCGGAACGCTCGTCTTCGCCGCCGCGACGGGCGTCTGTCTGTGGCTCGCGAGCATCTTGGCCGGCGCGGTCGAGAACTGGTTCGTGGTGAACGAGCTGAGCGGTGCCCTCGCCTCCAACCGGGTGCTTCGACGTCTGGTCGGCCGGGAGCGCGCGCGGGACTTCAGCCGCCGAGCGACCGCGCAGATCGCCGCCTTCGGAGGCAACGCCGGGTTCGGGTTGATCCTCGGCTTCATGCCCTTCTTCTTCCGCCTGGTGGGCATCCCCATGGACGTGCGGCACGTCACCTTCGTGATGGGGCAGCTCACCTACGCGGGCATGTTCCACGGCGCATCGGTGGTGCACGTGCCCGGGTTCTTCTGGGCGCTCGCGGTGGTGCCGATGGTGGCGGCCATCAACTTCGGCGTGAGCTTCGCGCTGGCGCTCGTGGTGGCGCTCCGGTCGCGTGGCCTCGGCTTGCGCGCGCAGGTGTCGCTGGGCCGCGCGGTGCTCGGTCGGCTGCGGCGAGATCCCCGCCCCTTCTTCCTGGCGCCGAGAGAGGGCGCCGACGCCGCGGTGGATGATTCGTCGCGCTGATCCGTCGAACGCCCGAGCCAGAGGAGGCCGTCATGAAGCACACGTGCTGGTTGGTGGTGGTGGCGTCGGTGGCCATGGCCGACGTCGGACCGCGGCCTGCCTGCCGGAGCGACGGCGACTGCGTGATGGCGTCGTTCGAAGGGTGTTGTGGGAGCTGCTGCCCGGTCCCCGCGAGGGCGTGGGCTCGAAGCGAGCTCGAGCGTGCGCGGCAACGGTGCGCGGCGGTCGACTGCGCGGAGAAGCGCTGCGACGTTCCCTGCCGGCTCTCGCCCGAGGTCGCCCAGGTCGCGGTGTGCGTGCGCGGGGCGTGCGAGGCGCGGCCTGCGAGTCAGGCCGACCCCGACTTCTGCAGCTCCGACGGCGACTGCGAGTCGTCGACCTTCGCTGGGTGCTGTGGTTCGTGTTGCCCGGTCGCTCCCGTCGCGGTGACTCATCGGCGCGCCGAGCTCGAGCGCCAGTCGTGTGCGGCGGTGAAGTGCGCGGCACGAGAGTGCGCCGGCATCGCGTGCATGCAGATGGTGCCCGCGCCGATTCGGCCGGTCTGTCGCGCGAACCGCTGCGTCGCCGAGCGCACCAACGTCATCGTTCCGCCGCCGCCGCCACCGCCTCCCGAGTGCCGCAGCGATGCCGAGTGTGGCGTCGACTTGAACCCGCCTCCGGGGACTGCGTGCTGGTCGACGCCGTGCGGCTGTTGTCCCTCGCCGCGCGCGGTGCCCGTCGAGCAAGTGCGCCCGCCTCCCGTCCGCCGCCAGTCGGCGCAGGGTTCGCCGTTCGGGTTGTCGCAAGGCAACTCAGGTGCGGCGTGCTCCGCCTGTCCGCCCGTTGGGCGAATCGGAGCAGCCTGTCGTGCAGGTCGCTGTTCGTTGCGATGAGCGACACGGTTGTCAGGGGCAGCCTCCCCGCGAGCGAGAAGCCCCGCACAGCTCCTCGGTGAATCGCTGGTTCGTCGATTGCACGGTGGGGGGCGCCGCGACGAGCTGCGGCTCCTGGGGAGGACCATGTCATCTCGATCACGTCTGCTGAGCGGAGCCGTCCTCGTTCTCGTGGCAGGGTGCGCGGGACCTCCGGCGACGGCCCACGCCGTCTTGGGAGGCCAGGAGCCTGGGCTCATCGAGCTGGGGGAGGTGAACCTCTGGGCCCTGCCGATCACCCTCGTGCTCGAGGGCACCATCGTCATTCCGCCGAACGAGGCGCCGACGCTCGACCTCGTCATCGACGGCTCACGACCGATTCCCATCGGGCGTCCGCTCATGGCGATGCCGGGCCCCCTGCGCTCCGACTCGTTCTCGGCGCTCGTCCAGGTCCCA
>Ga0268298_10005413_pt1 | contig 11973 bp, 10 predicted proteins | sample WWTPWeurt_MetaG_FD_194462 | JGI IMG/M metagenome (GOLD analysis project Ga0268298, IMG submission 194462) | Activated sludge microbial communities from WWTP in Nijmegen, Gelderland, Netherland - WWTP Weurt | ecosystem: Engineered > WWTP > Aerobic digester > Activated sludge | place...
TTACCAAGCGTTAACCATAGGTTTTGATCCCTGTCCTCAAAAATACTTTTCACTTCATTGGAACGCATGCCTTTGCTGCGATCAATCCGTTTGATGATTTTACCAGACTCATTGATAATTAAAATCCCGTTTGTCAACGTTGCAAGAGCAATACTTCCCTCAGATAAGCGCAACGAACCAATGATTCCAAATTGATTTAACAAAGCACCTTCTGCAACCAGTTCACGTGCAACTCCGTTTTTCCACTTCCACAAACCAATTTCCTGACTAATAAAAAGCAACGAGTCATCACTGGTTTCAAACACTCCAAACAATCCGTAATCTTTAAACATCTCTGTACCCGGCAATGTAGTTAACGCTCCGTTTTCCAATTTCTGAATACCGGTTTGACGGCCTCTCAGATACAATTCATTATTCACCATAAAACTCAGGTGAAAGGAATTTTCAGGATAAACCGCACTCATTTTTTTTGATGCCAGATCGTAAATAATGAGCGATTCATAAGACTGAAAATAAACCTGAGTTTGTGTCGCATGAATTTTCCAAACGTCAAAAAAGAACAGGTCTTCTTCTTTCAATTTTGGAAGTAACGATATAAAACTCATGTTGCCTGTAGAGTCTGGTGCCAGATAGCCAATTTCACCTGATGCGCCGGCGTAAATTACACCGGTGCTGTCAATAGCCAGTGAGCGGACATAAGCTCCGGTTTGAACTTTTATAAAATGCCATTGCTGACCATCAAATTCCAGCACACCATTTCCGGTTCCAAAATACATGACACCGCGTTTATCCTGAACGGCACACATGATCTCCGGATTTTTGTCTTTACCATATTGCTGGGTAGAATAATTGACAATGGGTGGATAATATTCCTGCGCAAACAACAGATATTGACAAGCGAAAAATATTGTTAGTAAAAGCAAACGCATGAACACGGGTTTTTAATGGTGAAGATTTATCTTTATTCAAAAATAAGAAAAATGAGCAAAGAGATTACGCTTAAAGAGGTTATTACGCATGTGGAGACATTTCATGACGCATTTGGAATTAAAAACAATTACTCACCAACCGCAGATTTAACTGCAGATGAAGTGATGTTACGGTATAAATTAATGCGCGAAGAAAATGAAGAATATTTAGAAGCCGCTCAAAAAGGAGACATTGTAGAAGTGGCAGATGCGTTGGGTGATCAACTGTACATACTGTGCGGTACAATTTTAAGACACGGTTTACAAGATAAAATTGCTGAAGTGTTTGAAGAAATTCAGCGCAGTAATATGAGTAAATTAGATAAAGACGGTAAACCCATCTACCGTGAAGACGGCAAGGTGCTGAAATCAGAATTGTATTTCAGACCGGATATTAAGGGGGTGTTAGGTGTTTAGACTTCGTCTTCGTTTAGAAGGTCTTAGTAAATAAAAATGAAGGTTTATCTGTCCCAACAAAAATCACCTGTTTTTGGTAAACAGTATGATTTATTCAAGGATGGTAGGAACATTTATTCAATAAAAAAAATTTGGTATTCAATTATACCTACTTACGCTGTTTTTGAATTGAGAAGTGGAAATAAGATCGGTAAAATCACAAACAAATTCCTTTCGCTCAAAGCAAACGGTCTAATAAAGTTAGGGAAAAGGGAATATTCATTCGTTCAACAAAGCTTTAATTCGAAAACACTAATTGGAAAAAACTTGAATGGGCAAAATCAAAATTACGAGATAACCGCAAGATCAGGACTTGAACATTCCATTTACCAAGACAATATTCAAATTGGGTATTCAAAAAAGAATGCCGTGGTAATTTTCGAAGGAGATCGTTATGAATTTGTACTAAATCACGATGCAGACTATTTATTATTGGCATGTATGTATGTCTTATTGGATACTTATCGATTTTCAATTAAACTTGGAGGTAGTGATATTGGTTTAGATATAGGAAATCTAAGCAAGGGTATTAACAAACCAAATTCAAATTGGATTCCAAAAGAAAAAGCAGATTCTTAGAAATTATTAAAATACACAATTTTAGGCGCATAGACAATTTATTACACCACAAAGAAGTTTGATTTTTTTAGCAAATTAGCAAATTATCAATTCATGGAAATAATACAAATGCTCAAAAAACTATTAATCATCTTCACTTGTATCTTTTGTTACAGTTTGGTCTATGGACAAAAACATAGTACATTCTCATTTGAATTAGCTGGTTCAGGTGGATTTGGTTCGTTTAATTATGAGAAAAATATTTTTTGGAGACAAAAGCTTGAACCTATTTTAGATGAATTGGCCAGTCCAAAAAAAATTGGAAATGAAGTTGATTTCAGAGTTGGTTTGAGTTTTACACCCGTTGATCCAAACAACGGAATTGTTTTGATTTTTCCGTTTATGTTGCATTATCATTTCTACAAAGAGAACCATGGTTTTGATATAGGTTTAGGTCAGACTTTGTCAATGACAACGAAAGGAAACTTTTTTATTCGTATGCCTTTTTCTGCGGGATACCGGTTTCAACCATTAGACAAAAACTATTATTTACGATTCTCATACACGCCAATCATGTCTTATTTGCTGGATCTTCAATACCAGCACTGGGTTGGTATTACCTGGGGTTATAAATTGAAAAAACATGAAAAATAGCTGGTTGGTTTTTGCTGTTTTGGTAGTAGCATTTAGTTCCTGCAACAAAGAAAAATATTTTGACGGACCCGATTATTATATGGATGATTTCGAATCGTATTCCATCGTGGACAGCCTGGTAGATGGAGATAATCTTCGCTGGTCATTTTTTCAGCAGACACTAGAATCCAATGATGCGGAAATTGACACTGTAATCTTTCACTCCGGAAATCAGAGTATTCGCTTCAATGGAACGGTATCTGATGAAACAGTATCTAAATCAAGTATAATAAAACAAAAAATGGCATTTTATGAAGGTGAAACAGTTGAAATAGAAATGTGGTACTTCATAGAGGGTAATGATCCTTTAGAGTGGTTATTTCTTTTCGATTTGGAAGAAAATGCCGCTATCGGTGCCGGACCAGGTATGCGAGTTGCTTTGGTAAACAATCAATTGCGAGTTGAACACAAATACAATAATCCAGATATTCTTCAAAAAGCAGGAAATGAATTAAAAGTTCCACGCAACAACTGGTTTAAACTAAACTTTGAAGCAAAACTTTCTCAAAAGGAAGACGGACACGTGAAAGTCTGGCAAAACGATACTTTAATTATTGAACAATACAACTGGGTAACTTTACCATCTGATTTTTTATATTTTCAGCAGGGCACCAAAGGAATGTACACGAATGTGGAATTTGGAGTTACTGCAAATTCTTCAGATAATGATGCGGTGGTTTATCTGGATGATGTTATTGTGAATGTGAAATAATATTAAGGGTACGTGACCATCGAATCAACCTCTCCTGAAATATTATAATACACCCAATCTCCACTTTTTTCATCATCAACATAATTGCCTTCTTCTATTTTACTTTCAGACGGATATCCTGAATCAGGATCATCTTTTCCATAAACTAACCAATAGCCTTGTTTCATACCGGCTTCATCTGTTTTATTGATGCTTTTTTCAGCTCCGGTGTTTTGCGTATCAGGCTGTGTTTGGGCGATTTCGTTATGTTGAATTTGATTACACCCAAAGCAAATAAAAATTACGGTAAAGAACACTATCGATTTTGTCATAACTTTTTTATTCAATTTAGGGAGAAATTGCCATACGTGCAAAAAAAAATCGGCCGGTAAATTTTTCCAGCCGATTTTAAAAATTGAGGAAATCTGAAAATTAATTTTCCATTTTATCCATGTCTTCTTCAATCATAGCGTCCATATCAATGGTTTCATCGCTTAACTCAAAACCATTAGCTTCAGCATAGGTATATTGCATATCAACCCAGCGGTTATCCACTTCATAATATGCTTCCAAAGCAACCAAATATTCATCATACAAATCAAAATCAGCATCTTTCCATTTGTCATCAGGAACAGACATTGGTTTAGCTAATTTGTATAAATAATCATTTACCAAACCGGCAACAGCATCTAACCATTCAATGGTAAGGTCTTCCAGATCTTGTTGCATTGGCCAGCCTTTTCCATCATAAAGATTCATTGCTTTTTTGCAATTTTCAATCATCACCAGCATGGTATCATAGTGAATATTGAATTCTTCTTCAGATGCATCAATTTCATCAAAGTTGTCAACTTCACGCAGCATAACATCAATTTCTACTACTTCAGCCTGAACACCAAAGAAATACTCTTCACCGTTTGTAGCTCCACCGTCTTCAAAGCTAACTGTTGCTTCTTCAAAATCTTCTTTGTCTTCCATTGGAGTTTGAAGTGCTGTATTGTCTACAGAATTGCCACAAGAAGCAAGAAATGCTAAACCAAGTGGCATTAAAAATAATTTTTTCATTGTTTTAGTTTATTTATTAAGTCGATTCGAAATTAATAATTTTTAATTACGCGCTGATATAAAACGATTTGATTCTTATAAAATCCCTAAAAATATAAGACTAAAACTGCACGCGGTAATTGAAGATGGGAATAAAGCCCAGCTGATAAATTGTTTGGATCTTTTGTTCTTCCACGTCATAATATTGTGTAAAAACATTTTGCTGGTTTGTGACATTCTGGATATCCAAAAAGAAATAATGCGTAGACTTTGCACCGTATCTGCGGTAACCCAGTTTAAAGTCCAACCGGAAAAAATCAGGTGCCTGATTAGCGTAGCGCTTGTCCAAATCAAAAACCGTTGTTCCCGCCGCAATACTAGCATCCAGATCAATGGGGGTAAGTGGCGTTCCACCTGACCAAACAAGTTTTAAATCTGTTATAATTGCATTGGTTTTACTTTTTCCAACCGGAAATTCTTTACCCGCAATGGCATTACAAATAAAATTATTATTGTACCGGCTGTTTCTTTCAACGCCATCCAGCGCAATGTATTTTGATTCGTAGAGTGAAGCTGTGAACAGGTAGTAATAGTTTTTTTCCAGAAATCGTTCAAGTGTAAATTCCAATCCATAATTTGTTCCGGTTCCATCATTGATAAATGGCACAGATGCGTTATTATCAATCGATGAAAAAAATGAAACACTGTAATTAAGAACTGAATAACCACTTGCGCTGTCATTTTCAACCGGAATGTCGTATAAATACTGGTAATAAGCTTCTACTCTGAATCGCACAAATTCGGTGATTTGAAAATCATATCCTGCAATGGCGTGAAGTGCTTTTGCCGGTTTGAGATTCTGATTAGGGGTAGTAAAAGAACCGTCAGTTTGCTGGATTTCTGCGAAATAAAAGGTGAGTGGTTCAATCCGGTTATGTTTACCAGCACCAATTGACATAGTGTGCCTTGGAGCCATATTCCAGCTAAAGCTGATGCGAGGATCAAAAATTGGTTCCGGATTCAAACCAAACCAGGTAAAATGAAATCCGGTATTTAATGTAATTTCTTCCGTGAATCTGTGTTTCCACTGTGTATATCCCTGAAAAAGATCTGTTGCGCCATCACTGGCCAAATAAACAATATTTTTTGCCAGATCTTCTGACTGAAGATTGTATCCTACACGGCTATAAATGATTCCGCTCCGCAAAGTATTTTTTGCATTAAACTTAATGTTTAGCATGGATGAAACCCGAAAAGCAGATTCAATAAAAGAAGATCTTTGAACTGGCTGAAAATTGTAGTTATTGTCCAGAGAATCGAGATCAGCTCCCAATTCACTCGCAGTAATTGCAATATACGAGTTCAGATAAGCTTTTTTACCAATAAATATTTTGTGATTAAATCCGGCTGCCCCCATGTTTGATATGCTGATTTGTTCATAACGGTCATCCTGATGAAGCCACAGTAAAGAATCTTTTTTGGCCGCAACAGAAACCTGACTCAACCCGCCGATCCCATAAAATGTAAAAACGCCTGCTTTTTTGGTTGGAAAGTTGAATTTATAAGTGAGATCATGAAATAAAGGAAGGGTATTACCTGCTACATCTAATCCAATTTTTTCAAATACACCTGTTGTTGAGTATCGGTAATTAATCAGGTAAGATGATTTGCTTTTTTTGAAAATTGGTCCTTCTGTGTTAGCTTCCAAACCTATGAATCCCGCCTGAAAAGAAAACTCTCTTTTTTCTTCATTTCCGGTTCTGAGTTTGACATCAAAAACACCTGACATGGCGTTACCATATTCAGCTGGAAAAGCGCCCGTAAAAAAATCTGAATTACGAATCACATTTATACTCAGTATACTCATTCCGCCTCCGGAGCTTCCGCTGCTTGCGAGGTGATTTAAATTCGGAACTTCAACTCCTTCGAGTCTCCATAAAAATCCTTTGGAAGAATTTCCCCGAATAACCATGTCATTAGAAATTCCGCCGCCGGTAACTCCTGCATACGATTGCGCAGCGCGTGAAATATCTCCATTGAAACTTCCTGAAAAACGACTTGCTTCATCAATGGTAAAGGAACGCGCACCCGGCCCGGCCATTTCATTGATCGGTTCCCCTTTTTCCGGATTTGCTTTCACTTCTACCTCTCCCAATGATTTTAATGATTCAGTCAATTCAATCGTGAGTGTCACTTCTTTTCCGGCGCCGACCAAAATTTCATTTAAAACTAACTCTTCATAACCGGTGTATGTCACACGAAACGTGTGTCGCCCAACCGGAACATTTTCTATTCTGAAATTACCTTGCAGGTCAGATGTGCAACCCAACAACGGATCAGTTGTAAGAATAACCACTTTAGCGCCAATCAATGGTAATTTTGAATCTCTATCAATAACAGAACCTCTCACAGTTTGTGAAGACTGTGAAAAGGCATTGAAACCAAAAAAAATAAAAATTATTCCGGCAAAAAATAATACCGGTTTTTGAATTTGTGCTTTAAAAAAATTCATGTGAAATTTTAGGGAGTAGACAATGAAACCGGAATCACTTTTCCATTGATCCAGCGATTGGCATTCAAAGCAAAATCTGCAATAAATTCGGCCATTTCTTTTGCACTCACCGGCGCTTGATAACCCGGGAATGCCTCACTGAGCATTTCTGTTTGTGCTGCACCAAGTGCCAGACAATTCACCGCTATTTTTTTTTCTTTAAGTTCTTCGGCCAGACATTCTGAAAACGAAGCCACGGCAGCTTTGCTCGAGCTGTAAACACTTAAGCCAGGAAATTTTGCACTTCCCTGAAATCCTCCCATGGAACCGATATTTACAATGTGTGATCCGGCATTTAAAAAAGGAATGACAGCCTGACAAACTTCCATTAAACCAAAAACATTCACGCTATAAACGGCTTCCATTTCTGTTCTGGAAATTTCTGTGAAAGGTTTGTTTACCAATTGCCCAGCATTATTAATTATAATGTCCGGTATAAAATTCAATCTTTTTAAAACGGAAGAAACATCAGTGCAAACCGAATTTGAACTGAGATCAAATTTTTCAATTATCAGATTTTTGTTTGGGTCCTTAGAAAGGGAATTTGTGTTGCGTGTTAAAACGAGCACGTGATTTTTTTCAGAAAGTAACCTTGCAAGTTGCTCACCTATTCCTCTGCTTGCACCGGTAATCAAAATATTTTTCATACATCTTAAATTACCGCAGGTTGATTTTAATATTCATCAAAAGAGATCACCACATTTTCAGATGTCGGGTGTGCCTGACAAGTCAGAATAAATCCTTCTTCCACTTCATCTGGTTCAAGTGCGTAATTGAGATCCATCTTTGCAGTTCCTTTCATTACTTTGGCTTTGCATGTACAACAAACACCACCTTTACAAGAAAATGGCACGTCTGCACCGGCATCCTGCGCCGCCTGAAGGACAGATTTGCCAGCAGTATTTAATTTAAATTCAAACGATTCATCATCCATAATAACCGTTACAGACGCTTCAACATTTTCAGCTGGTTTAGTTTCTGCAACCGGTTCAGCTGCGGTTGCTGAAAATAGCTCAAAATGAATCTTTGCGGCCGGTATTCCTTTTGACAGAAAATAGTCTTTCACCGTCATGATCATTTCCTGTGGACCGCAGGAATAAATTCCGTCAATGGATATGCCTGAAAGCGGACCTGAAAAAATTGCTTCACATTTAGCCTTGTCAACTCGTCCGGTTGCCAATTCATTCTCTCCGTTTTGACGCGTATAGATAAATGTCAATTTAAAATTCTGATTGGCAGCAGCAAGTTGTGAAAGGTCATTTTTGAAAATCACGTCACTCTCCTGTTTATTGGAATAAAACAGATATACGGTACTTTTCTTTTCAAGAATGAGAATGGATTTAATCATGGAAATTACCGGAGTAATTCCAGAACCGGCGGCAAAAAACACATAATTTTTCTGATTAAATGGTTCCGGATTAATCATAAATGAACCCATTGGCGGCATTACATCCAGCATGTCCCCTACCTTCAGATTTTTAGTTGCAAAATTGGAAAACAAACCATTTTCAATAGCCTTCACCGCGACCCGCAATTCTTTTTCTGACGGACTTGCACAAATAGAGTATGAACGTCTTACATCCTGTCCTCCAATGTTCGTACGCAAAGTAAGGTACTGCCCCGGTTTAAATTTGAACTCAGGCAGCAATCCAACAGGCAAACTGAACGCAATGGAAACCGTATCTGCGGTCTCTTTTCTGATATCTTGAACTTTAAGTGAATGAAATTTTGTGCTCATGCCTGATTTTCTCTAAAAATTTGGATGCGAAATTAACAATTTATAGGGAAATATCCGGCAGTTGATTTTTCTTATCATTCATGCATGAATCGGGACACCAATAAAATCAGCTGTTTGCGGACGGATGTCCGAATTGTTAATCATTAAAAACCGAGCACATTATTGTGAATAAACTAATTCTGAATTTTCATATCAGAATAGTTAAATTTGATACCATAAAAAAACCCAAAATCACTTTACACTCATTGCTTAATTTTAAGTATTCAATGACAAAAAAAATTGTATTTTCTATACTCATTTATTCCAGCTTAATTTCGGTCTACGCTCAAAAAGAAATCGACTTAAAAAGTTATCAGCAGAAATTTAAAAATGACATGGGGGTGGTGCTTAATCACACTCAGTCAGTTTCTATTAAAGTAAATGCTAAAACCGGTGAGTTGGACATCTTTGAAACTGACCATGAAGACATTTTATATCTGCAAAACAGTGCACGGTTTTATACGGATCAGAGTATTTCCCTGTCAGAATTTTTTGAAAGTATTGAAAGTATAAGCGCCACGCTGATAAAGGCTGACGGAAAAAAAGTCAAATTAAAAAGCGATGCGTTCAGAACTGTTGATTCCCCCCCAAGCAGCTGGGTTTTTCATGATGATGATAAGGAAGTTGTATTTGATTTTATTGAATTAAGAGAAGGATACCGGACCATCACGGATTATACTAAAAAAGTAAAAAGGCCTGAATTTTTTGATGTATTTCATTTTTTAGGCGGATATCCGATTGAAAAATCAGTTATTAAAATTTCTTTTCCTTCATCTGTAAAAATCAACTTTCATGAAAGAGCATTTAAAAACGCAGGAATAATAAAAACAGACCTTACAGATAAAAAAGGAACCAGAACAATTACCTGGGAGTATAAAGATGTGCCGGCCTATAAATCAGAAAGTGGCAGCACTACGATCAGCAACCACATTCCCCACATCGTAGCACAAATTGTTTCTTATGAATATGAAGGGGAAACAAAAAAACTGATAGGCTCGGTAGAAGAATTACACCGATTTTATCAAGAGTTTTTGTTGTTGAAAGAAGATGAATCCAATCGTCGAGAAATCAATGATGTGACGCGTTCGTTAATTGAAGGTAAAACAACCGAACTGGAAAAAATGGACACCATTTATAAATGGGTTCAGACGCATATTAAATACATTGCTTTTGAAGACGGTATCAATGGCTACGTTCCCAGGCCTTGCAGTATGGTGATGAAAAATAGATTTGGTGACTGCAAAGACATGAGTAATCTGCTGGTTGAAATGCTGGCTTTTGCTGAAGTCAAAAATGCTTATGTTGCGTGGGTGGGAACAAATGATATTCCGTATCAGATGAGTGAAATACCATCTCCGCTTACTTGTAATCACGTCATTTGTGTAGTAGTAAAACCTGAAGGCGGATATTACTACCTCGATGCAACCGGATCAGAAATGGGATATCTTACACCGCCCGAAGCAATTCAGGAAAAAGAAATCTTGATTCACAAAGGCACCGGAAAATTCGAATTATACAAAGTACCTGCTGTTGAAGCTGATAAAAATTATTTCAAAACAAGAATTGAATACACGTATATTGAAGGCGACTCCATTCGTGGAAAAGGCATTGATTACCTGGGTGGATATGAACGTGAATCACGCAGTTATGATTTAAAAAACCTTGAAGAATCAGATTTGTATGATTATGTAAAAGACATTTGTCTTGGTGGAAGAAACAGATTTACATTATTGAATTATGAAATTAAAAATCTGGAAAACAACAATGACGAATTGCAGTTGGAGTATTCATTTTCGGTAGATAATCTTTTAATTCAGAACGGGAACGATTACTATCTGAATCCGATTCTGTTCAAACCCAGAGTCACACAATTTAATGAGGGCGACTTTGTTTACGACCGGGCCAAAGAACATCATCGCACAGTGGATTATGAATTCCGTTTCACCATCCCTCAGGGATATCAGTTAAAACACCTGCCGCAAGGAAATAAATATGATCACAAAGATGGTTTATTTACTTTCACCTCGGATTTTAGGGTTGAAAATAACGTAGTTATTGTGTCACTTCAATATCAATATCATTTGCTGGTAATTCCGCCTTCACTTTTCAATGACTGGAATGCTTTCTCAGACAGCATCAACCTGGCCACCACTCAAAATATTGTATTGACAAAAATGTAGTTTTATGCGTCTGATCATCACCTTGTTTTTAATTTCATTTTTTGTTAAGGCACAAGCCCAAAAGTTTCCACTTTTTGAAAATTATCAATGGGAAAAAAATCCGCAATGGAGCGAGAATACTGAAAAAGATGCGCTCTATTATTATAGCAAATACACACTTGCAATAGAGTATGAATTTGATGATTATTACGGCAGATATTATAAATACAAAACAGAACATTATCGGGTAAAACTAAACTCGCACATTGCTATTGAAGAGTTCAATAAGATGTACATTTCAATGGAAAACGCCGTGAGTTTGAAAAACATCAAGGCCCGCGTAATCAAGTCTGATGAAACGGTAGAATTTAAACCGAAAGTGGAAGAATTTTATAGTGATGATGCTTCACAGCAATATTACTATTTCCCGATTGAGGGAATAGAAATCGGTGATGAAATTGAAATATTCTATACGCTAAAAATGGAGTCTGCCGTTGATGGTGATCAGTTTTTCTTTCAGGGCGAAATGCCGATTTACAATTTTGATTTTTATTTCATTGGTCCTACTGACGCATATTTTAGTTTTCTCCCGCACGGTGGTTTTCCAAAACCTGAACTTGTTGATACTATTAAACACAGGCATCAATGGACTTGTCATCTGGACACCATAGATGCTTATAAAGCAGAATATTTTTCAGAATACAATAACAGCGCCATGAAGCTGGATGTGACGTTGAGAGGATTTGACAATGCCGGTGACCGCAGTTATTCTCCATATGAAAATATTGAAAAGGACCTCAACGCCGTTTACAATATTCCGCTCAAAGGAAAAGAAATTAAAAGTGTTCAGGCGCTGAGTATCAAATTGGGAATCACGCCACGTTCAAGAACTGAAGAAAAAATACGGATTATTGAAAACTACATCAAACTCAATATTGCTAATACAGATGTTCCACTGGGCACTCCAATGTCTGAAATTATTGAAACTGAGCGCGCAAGTTCAATTGGTACTATTCAATTATTCATGGCGTTGTTTTACGTGAACGACATTCGATTTGAATATGGTTTTACTTCTG
>Ga0268298_10005414_pt1 | contig 11971 bp, 10 predicted proteins | sample WWTPWeurt_MetaG_FD_194462 | JGI IMG/M metagenome (GOLD analysis project Ga0268298, IMG submission 194462) | Activated sludge microbial communities from WWTP in Nijmegen, Gelderland, Netherland - WWTP Weurt | ecosystem: Engineered > WWTP > Aerobic digester > Activated sludge | place...
TTATCCTGGCTCATGACAATGTCCATGACAGTATCCAGACGCGAAAGCATACGACCGCTCACACGATCGCGTTCACTCTCTTCACGCATCTGAATCATCCCGCCAAATATATTGCCGAAAACTTCCGCAAGGCCAACGCGCTTCATGTGAGGCAAATACGGTGTGCGATGATGACAACTGACAAGTCCCCAGAGCGCATTGTCGACAATGATGGAGACTGTCAGTGTGGCGGCCACACCCATGTTCTTCAGGTACTCCAGATGAATGGGGGAAACGCTTCGCAGGTAACTATAACTCATGTCGAGCGGCGCAGGATCGCGCGAAACAATCCCAACTGGCTCATAGCTCACATCTACGATCGTGCGAATCATGTTCTTTCGATACAGCTCACGCGCCTGCACAGGAATGTCGCTAGCGGGATAGTGCAAGCCCAAATAAGATTCCATTCCCTGCTCGTGCGATTCTGCGATCACCTGACCATTGAAATCTTCATCGAACCTGTAGACCATGACTCGATCATAACCGGTCAGTGAACGCAATTCAATGGCCGCTCTCTGAAAAAAATCCTCCGAACTCTGCGCCATCATCACGCGCGGAATCATATCATTGAGCTGAAGCTCTACGAACTCTTCCCCTCCGTCTGCTTCTCCTGGCAAGAATTCCAGAATGATTTCGCGATGCGCGTCGCAGACCGCGACGTTCAGACTGGAGACAGAAATGGAAGGAATCGCAAGGCCATAGAGAACGTGCCTTTTTCTCTGCGAAAAATCTAGTTTTTGCGAAATCGCAGCCAGCGCTGCTGGCGGCAAAATACTCTGCAAGCTTCTGCCCACAAGCTGGGACGCAGGACCAATGGATGTAGAATCGAAATTCGCGCTCGAACGCGTGACGTTCAGGCTGGACTTTTCGATGACCAGCGCGAACCCGTGTGGCTGCACGAGATTCGGGATGTGAATGGCTTCTTTTTCACATTGAGATAGATCCAGTTTTGTCAACATCGAGCTCTTTCTCCATTGAAAGAAATGCCATACACGCACCTGATATTATGGATGGGACAAGATCCGGTCTCTCTTGATCCACGCGATCCAGCAATCCGCAGAACTCCGCCCATAAGGGTACAGCCGATTCTCCTCGCCCCGCAAAGTAATTCACACAGGCTGCTTCAGGCTTGCCCTCGAAGATCTGAGGGATTTTTTTTCCTAGAATCGCACCACCCAGGGTGGAACCTTCAAGCACGTAGGCGGAACCGATCGCATGTGCAAATGTAGACGGACTCCAGGCAACGGAAGTGACCAGAGGGCTTGCACCTAGAATCGACAAGTCCTCTCTGGCATGACTGGCGCGAAACCGCTGTTCTATACGCGGGATGCCGAGTAGTGACCATTCTGAAAAAGAGGCCCAGGAATTCTCCCACGCAACATGGACGGAATGAAGCGTCTGCAAATAGTCACGGTACTGTGGCGCCGTCAATGCTCCAGAAAGAAGTCTTGCTGGATAGAAAGCAGTTTCTACTTCGCGATGAAACGGGCGAGTGAGTCTCTTTAGACGTTCGCGAAGTCCCTTCTCCAATACCATGATTCGACCGCCGCGTTCCAGTAATCGAAAACAGGATGCTCGGTCGACTCAAAAACCCGTTAGGCGATCTCAGCGCCCTCCCCGGCGCACGTTCCATGTTCTTTCTGAGACTCAATCTAGCAAAAGCCTGGACAAAAATCATCCTCGACCAGGGAATTTCGGTGCGAACGCCAAAAATCCTTCGCGTTACAGCTTGATCATACAGGTTACAATACCCGTGGTTCCGGATGCCGCGAACTTCATTCCACCGCCAGAACCAGAGTTGTTCCTAAACTCAACCATGCCAACCTGACTACCCGTTCCAGTTGTGGTTGTGACATAGTTGTAAGCAGTCACGTCACTCAGAGTGAGCACTGTTAGCGCCGAATCCACTACGTGAGGCGCAGCCGCTTGATTCTTAAAATGGGCACCGAGTTGACGCATGTCAGGCAACTTCCAGCCGGTGCGGCCCGCATACGTGAGACTCGCACAGAGGCCTTGACCTATGGACGCTGTAAACACCTGCGAAGCGCCAATGGTCTGGCAAGCCATCGGACTTGTTTCATGTACGGCTCCCGGAGATCCGTCGTCATCCATCGCGCACTGAATCCAGAGAATGTTGTTCGCAGTATCGCGCACCGTGCCATCCCCCACCTGCACGAGCGTGGGCGTCGCACAGACTCCGCCGATTTCAGAAACACTGGACACAGGGTTAGCCGCGCTTTGTGCGCAAGTCTGAGCGGTGGTGCTCGACGCAGTCCTGGTTGCGGCCGCAAGGCCGAGAAGCAACAGAGACGAATCGTTGCTCGATCCATTGTCTGAGTTGCAAGCAGTGAGCAAAAGGGACATCAAGATCGCAATGGTGTGAATCAGTTTCATGTTCGTATCTCCGTGCAAAGGATCGCACGGAAACACGCCTTTGTCAGCAGAAGGAACCGCAAAGATGATCTAAAAAATGCGGGTTCTACCAGGAATCTTTAAAGAAATTTCAAAGAAGGTGCTTGAGCTCGGCCAGAATGGAAGCCAGCTGGATGGTGCCCCTGGCGCCGAGCTTTTCTGCTGCTTTTGACCGATGCGATTCAACGGTGCGCAGACTTACGTTCATGCGATCTGCAATTTCACGATTCAAGAGTCCCTGCGATGTATATCGCATTACTTCTCGTTCTCTTTCCGTCAGACTGTGAACTGCTGCCGCAGTTTCCGCAGATATGCTCTGAGGAGACTCTATTCCTGGAAAGACCGTCTCCCCGGAGAGGATGCGTTCAATGCTTTCTGCAATCGAATCAAGTTCCGCATCTTTGAGAAGAAAACCGCGCGCGCCAGTCTGCCTGGCTTTCACGAGATGATTCCAGTCGCGCGAAGAAGTCAAAAACGCAACCAGCAAGTCGCGAGCTGATTTTCTCAGCTCCAATGCCAGATCAAACGCAAGACCATCTTCTAGATGAATGTCGAGCAACACTAGATCAAATGTTTCTGCGCTTCCCAGGATTGATCGGGCATCTTTCAAAGACCGCGTGCAGTGCACTTCCATTTTCCGATCCATCAATGCGCGCTGGATACCGGCGAGTACAACTGGATGATCATCTACAATAAGAATTCTTCTTTTCAACTCTTTCTGGCTCCCCGCTTTCTGTACCTGGTCAACCGAAATTCAAAGGAACCATCACTACAAAACGACATCCTTTTCCGGGAGTCGAATAAACTCGAATGTCACCACCGTGCGCGGAAACAATCCTCCTGACCACTGCCAGGCCAAGCCCTGTCCCGCGGCCGCCACTTGCAAACGGTTCAAACAACTTCTCTTGCATGGCAGGATCAATTCCTGGGCCATCGTCTTCGAAAACCATGATCACTGTATCCGAGCCGATTTCGATTTCAACGCGAAACAATCCGGATCCATTGCATGCCTCCATTGCATTTCGTGCAAGATTCAGACACACTCTTCGGAATCGCTCCAGGTCAATGCGAATGTCTCCTGCAGCGTTCACTACAATCGAATGCCGCATATCGGTATTCATGAAGGCAGATCCAATGTCCTGATTGAACGCATCCTTTACACTTTCCAGTGACACGGCCATAGGATTTACGATCACATTCTCTCTGGCGAAGTCTAGAATGTCCAGGGCGAGGTTCGTCATAAGCCCGGTTTCATTTTCAATCAAACGAAGCCTTTCCACTGAATGCTGGCCAGAGGAAGCGTGCGCCTTGATCACCTGACAGTGATGGTTGATGTCATGAACGATTTCAGCGGCCGCCTGTCCAATCGAGGCGAGCGCTACGCTTTCCACTCTTCGCATGTTATCTAGAACGAGAGACAGAGAATCAAGAATCCCCTGCACGTATTGCGTTCTAGCGTCCTCAAACCCCGGCAAATCAATCAAGCACAGTAGCTCTCCTCCGCCACGCAAGGGAATGAGCACGCGACCGTCTTCCTGAACCTGTGATGTGATGGATTCCGCCTTTGTGGACCAGGGGAGATCAGCGAATTCATCCGGTCTGTCCGCTGAGATCTTTCGCATCAGAGGTGAATCTCTCACAGGAATGAACGCCTGAAGGTCTGGCTTTTCCAGAATGTCGCTGATCTCTCGCAACGCCCGACGAACAGCTGTTCCACGATCCGCCGCGCGGTTGAATTCCCGGGTCAAGCCCAGAAGACTTTGCATACGCCTGGCCAACTCCGCACTGAGCGCGAAGGCTTCAGAATATCGTCGTGCCAGATAGTAGGACTGAGTAAGTATGAACGCTTGTAGGCCAATGGCAGAAAGATAAGCAGAATCAATTGCGCTCATGATATAGAGAGAATCGTTCACGTTAGCCGAAATTGCGACCAACCATCCGAACCAGATAGCAGCCGCCCCGGGCATTCGCTCCCTCACAGCCTGAAAGGCGATGACCAGAAAATAAAGACTGAACAATAGCAGGAATAAATTGTGAACAGGTAAGAGATGAGTAAACCATCGCACCGGGAGAAACGCCTCGGCGGCAGCACAGGGTCCAAAAACAGCAAGAAGTAATACAAAAACAAAACGATGATAGTAGCGCGCAAAGACTACCTTCAAATAAGCATGCGCTGAAATGAGTCCAAGGGAAACGCTTAGATAATCCAGGCGAACCAGCAGATCCCAGGGAATACCTGGAAACATAACTGCAATGAAACGTTCACTGATGACGAGAGTGCGAAGCGCCATGATCAGACAAAAAATCGGCAGTAGAATGAAGCCGCGCTCGGTTCGACGCACGGAAAAAATCAAAGCGTGATACACTGCGATGATGATGAGTGAGCCAGTTACAGCCAGATCCAATGCCAGAGATTTTCTCTGCGCACTGAGGATTGTTTCAGCGTTCCCTATCTTGATTCCTTGCCAGATCCCTCCCAGCCTGTGGTGAAAATTGGAGACGTAGAGAGTCAAACGAACGTTTCCATTCGCCTCAAATAGTCCAACCGCTGGTTTCCATTCTGGAATTTCTGTCTCCCGAGAAATGCCGGGCACTCCATTAGCCGCTATCTCGCGAGTGCCGGCAAATAGCCTGTATGAAGATTCCATGTCGACAATGCGCAATCCATAGAGGCGCTGTCCCGGAGGCAACTGGACGTCCAACCGATAGGTAGCAAAACCCTCCGCCTGGAGCCCTGGAACAGAATTCCAGAAGCCGGGAACTTTTTGAAAACTCCAGCCTTCTTCTGCCTGCGAGGCCGGATCCACGAACTTCTGCCAGATGAATCTCCACTCCCCGTCCAGAGGAGTGGCCCGCGTCAAATCAGTGGATGATAGATCGATCCTGCCCGCAGCCGCAGCGGGACCGGAAGGCGAAGAGCAGCCGGCAAAGCATGAAACGAGTGCCAGAACGCATAACCACGCGAAGGCTCGCGTGGTCCTGCCGAACCAAAGTGTGTGATTGCGCACGCCCAGAGGAAATACCGGCACTGAGGATACCCAACCAGAAAGTTATGCAATCAAAAAAACTCATTGCCTGTGCAATGATTCTATACATGAATCCTCTGACGCACTCATGCAAGTGGGAACAGAAGGCCTCTCCCGGCTTTCCGCATCCGGCATCATCCGCGAAGTAGCGGCTGCCCATCTTCCAGATTCATCCTTTCGCAAATCCAGCACAACAGAATCATGTTTCTGTCCCGCGAACAAATAAAAGTGAATGCGCACGCGGCGAAAATTAGTTCGAGGCTGAACGTCGGAAAGCGGTATCATCATTTCATAAACCGATCCACTCTGAGCTTCAAAGCCCGCAGCGCGGATCTTAGTGCGACTCTCTCCCTTGCGAAGAGTAAGATCTTTATAGTGACCAGAGTGCAGTCCTTTGATGCTCCACTCAGAGTCTTCATTGATCACCAGGAGGGGTTGAAAGATCGTCTTGGAAGACGGCAAGTCTACCGCTTTTACGACGAGGTGTAGATTGTTGGATTCATCCATTTTCGCGCCGGCCCATAGAATGTCTGTGCTCCCATCCGGGCCATCCCCGGATGGATCTGTTGTGCTCACCAGCGTAGACTGTTCCGACGGACTCAGCATCCCGTCGATGGCATCCACAGCAGAATCTTTTCTAAGCGGATCCAGTCCGCGATTGATTTCCCATCCATCACTCATTCCATCTCCGTCCGTGTCTGCCATGGAGGGAGAAGTGCCCAATTGCAATTCGAGCAAATCGGGAAGCCCATCTGAATCTGAGTCCATGATTTTACCGTCAGGCGCACTTGCTCGATCGAGAAGAAGAAAGGATGGATCTCGAGAGATGAAAAATTGTTCCAGTTTCTGTGCATCGTAGCCCAGAGATAGAAAATTGATATGCTGTTCGGTTGTAGATATTCCCCCAAACATGGCCTTCCCATCTGCAAAGACGAGACTGTTCATGACAGGCAAATCCAGATGCAATGACATTTTTCGATCCGGACGATAGGCGGCATTGGATAGATCTGGAACCTGGATGTAAACCCATCTGCGAAGGAAAGGATGGTAGTATGCGGGGAAATTGTGCGTGGAGGGGTACGAGAATGTGGCCTCCTGATTGACACGCTGGTTGACCAGGGAGCTCAAACCGGCCATGCGATAGATCGCAGTCATAGCCTGAGTGTAAGTGCCGCAATCGCCTAAAATTTTGGAACCGCGAAAACAACGATTCTGGAATTGATAATTATTCCATCTAAACTCTTCCCAGTTCCTCTTCTTTCCCATATATTCGATTTCATAATTGTTTTTTGCCTCTGCCTGGATGCGATCGTAATCCTCTTTGCTCATCTTTCCCCTCTTGTAGAGGTCCTCGTATTTCCAGAGCGCAAAGCGAGTTTCGCACAGGGAAGACCCAAGATCTTCTATGTTCGATGCAAGCACTGTAATATCGCGCGAAAGAGGCAGGTCACGCGCAACAATTTCGTCATGGATCTTCTCAAGGACCTCAGGCCTGTCCACAAACTCGAGGTAGATGTCCTTTGTTAGGCGTTTCTTGCCCAGAAGACCAATTGCTTCACGCATCAGTCCAAAATGGTGCAGACGATTGTAACGTGCGCTCCAGATCATCTTGGGTATAACAGGCAAGTTTTCCAGCTCAAAAGGAAGCGAATTGGATTTCTGCCAGGCGGACACCTTACGATACAACTGGAAATGCTCACGTCCGTCTTTGCGAATTTGAGCTCTCGTGTCCAGATCTCCCATGGCGTATAACGTGCTATTCGCGTATGCGAGAGCCACCGTGATTGGATCGTGACCTGCAACAGCACCTCGTGCAATCAGATCGAGTAACAGCAGTAAGGCGTAGTTCGTCTGAAGAATCGGAATCGACTGTGAAACAGAATCATACTTATCGCGGTCAAAATATCCGGTCCACACGTCGAGAGAACCCACGCCGCCCTTGCTTCGCATCCACGCATCGAGAGGAACCTTAACTTCATAAACTGTGCCGACCGCTGCCTCTACACCAGGAATCTCCAGATCTTCTGGTTTATCTCCCGTCCGCTCGCTTATTCGTGCTCTGCCCTTTGCGAAATAAATCTTCAAGAAGGAGCCGCGGTCTCCATTGGCGTAAATGAGAGGTTGAAAAATGTACTCCGGTGGGATGGCCCCGGCCTTCAGGGAAGGTTTCATCATGATGAACAAGTTTCCTGATTCATCGAGGAAGACCCTCTGCTCCAGGATGTCGGCTGCATTGTCTCCGGCCGGGTCCGTCACAACGAACGGCACATCTTTCCAGTCCTGATCGGATCCATCTACTACAAGCTTGCTTGAGATTCGAGTCATGGTAGACTGGAGCTCCGATTCCAGAATCAGTTTCATTCCCTTGCGTAATTCCGGATCGTTCGACTGTAAATAATCCGCGAGAGCACTGCGATTGGAGGGACTCGCCAGATCAGGCTCCAGTTTCCCAATTCGATCTATCTGCGAAGAAATACCCGGATAAAGGGCCTCCAGACGATTCTGTGAAGGCTGCGTATAGAGAGATGTCGCAAAAAACAAAAGAAAGAAGGCACTGGCGCGGATCATCGCTTTTCCTCTGAGACGTGGATACGACCAGAGGGGTTCTCTCTTTTGTTCTCGCAAGGACTTAACGTTGCGTCAGAGGACAACAATCGTCATGGGTTTTGCTGTCTCGTCGAGTACAACACGATTTCGCGTGGTTCTAAGGAAGATTCGAACCGAGGTTACAGAACGACCCAGGTGCTTTATGATCAAGCGAAAGGGGAAAGATTTCCCCCTGGTCATCGTAAAGTAAAGAATCTAAACTTATTCCCACCTGCTCGCTTTGCTTCATACATGGCTGCATCCGCATTCTGACATAGAATCTCGAACGAGGCCCCATGTTCGGGAAAGACAGCAACTCCAATAGACAACGACAGGTGCACAAGCTCGGAGCCGGTTCGCAATGGTTCCGTGACCATTTTCAATATCTTGCTGGCCACATGAAACGCACCGTCTTGATTTGTTTCCGGAAGCAAAATGACGTATTCATCGCCACCAAGTCGAGCCACCGTATCTTCATGGCGAATGATGGATTGAATTCTAGACGCGACGGCTTTGAGTGCTTCATCGCCTGTGCTATGTCCTAACTTATCGTTGATGGTCTTAAAATAATCCAGATCAAGAAGCATCAAAGAAAGAGGAAGACGACGCCTGCGGCAGAGAGACATGACTTGATTGGCTCGATCTACCAGGAAATGACGATTCGGCAAGCCAGTGAGAGCATCAAAATGAGCCAGATATTGAATGCGAGCCTCCGCTGCTTTGCGCCGCGAAATGTCGGAAAAGATTCCAACATAACGGTCTTCACCGCGAAAACTCACGCGCGTGATGGAGAGCCATTCCGGATAAATCGTGCCGTCCTTCTTCCTATTCCAGATCTCTCCAGTCCAGGCGCCAGTCGCGCTCAGCTCTCTCCACATGTCTTCGTAGAATTCACGACCGTGCGAACCGGATGCCAGTATGGAAGGTCTTCTACCGAGACACTCAGATGCAGTGTATTGAGTGATGCTTGTAAATGCGGGATTCACCCAGACGATGCGACTCTCCGCGTCCGTGATGATGATGCCTTCCTTGGTACCTTCGAGGATCTGCGCCGCCAGATCTGACGCCAGAGGTTCGGCTTCATCGCTCCAATCACTCATCGACTTCAGTTTGTACTGTAACACATGGGCTCATCGCACGCAAGGGGGAGAATGTCCCCTGCATCCTGCGAAACGAGTGACAGAATCACAGCAAAAAACACTCTCGCCTATGGCGAGGGCCATTTGAACGGAACCTCTCGCGCTTTCATCGCGCGATATTCGATTCTTCTCTGTTTCCTCTGTTCGGGGATAGAAGCTGCAAACCCCATTCGCCTGAACTCGCTCGTGGGACGCACCTACATTGGAGAACGTCTGGAGGAATTCGAAGATACGAGCGGCTCCCTGGCTTTCGCAGATGTACAGAGCCAGACATTTCACAATGTTGGTTCAAAGACCGTCCATCATGGCTTCACAGACAGCGTCTGGTGGTTCCGCTTTTCATATGATTGCGCGGGAGTTCCAGAAGATCAGGTATATTTTCTGAGTATGTTCAATTTCAGAATGTACGATGCCTCTATCTACGTCGCAACAGACGGGTCTCTCGTCAGACAAATGCAGTCGGGAATGATCGGGAAACGCGATGTAAGAACAACTGACATCGCCTTTCGCCTTCCTCGCACGAAGAACGCAGCCACGGTTTATCTTCGCGTAAAAGGAATCACACCTGTTCGATTCGCACCATCGATTCAGTCAGAAGAAGAGTTGCGTAACAATCAGCTCACTTCTGATATGTTGATTGGCCTGGCCATGGGCGGTCAGTTCTCTCTGGCAATCTTCAATCTCGTGCTCTTCGCGGCCATTCGTGATCGTAGCTATCTTTCCTACGGAGTCTTTCAAATCCTCACGGTATTACTCGTGCTCAACGGATCCGGGTATACGTATGAGTGGTTTCTAAGCGGTTACCCGATGCTGGATCTTTCTCTAACGGCGCCCCTGGGAATGTTGACCAGCGTCGCGATCATACTCTTCAGCGCTGACTTTCTTCACATCGGCAAGGGCTTACCCAGAAGTGTGATTCGGTATTTCATCGCTGGACTTGCGTTGTTCGCACTTCTGTCCTTTGTCATACCACTGCGTGTGTCGATCCGCTATTCGTCTTACTTTGCAGTTGCCGTTTGTGTGTTGGTGTTCTGGCTCGCGATCATTCGTCACCGGGCCGGTTTTGGGCCAGCGAGATTCTTTTTTGTAGCGTTTCTTCCACTTCTTGCATTCGCATTTACGTTCGTCATTAGCCGATTTTTGACCTTCATAAAGACGGGCCCATTCTCTCTCCATATCTTTGCCGCTGGCCTGCCTCTGGCGATCCTGCTGAGTAGCGTTTTGTTTTCAGTGGCGCTCTCTGATCGATTCCAGACTCTTCGCAACGCTCTTCGCAAAACGATGGCAGCGAAGGATGAGCTTCGCATGCGAAATGAGCAGGCGCTGAGAGAAGAAAAACACCGAATCAACCGGGAACTGCACGATGTAATTGGATCAGATCTTTCCGCACTCATTTTCGAATTACGGAAAGATCACGAGCACGACAGCATCCTGCCGAGATTGAGCAGAATGCTTTCACGGTTGAGAGATCTGGTTCATATCAACGCACTCGATCCAGACTTTGATCTTTCGTCGCAGATTCGCTCTTTTCTAAGAGAAATTGAAATGCCAGGAGTGCGTGTGGAAGCTTCTATCGATGAAGTGGCGCTTCCAGTGGTCAGCGCATTTCATCTGCATCGCATTTTTCTTGAGAGCATTACTAATTGTTTGAGGCATGCGAATGCAACCACCCTTATCATTCGCCTGAAACGCAGACACGATAAAGTAACACTCATTGTTGCTGACAATGGCCAGGGGTTTGATGTGAATAAGCCGGGCAACGGGATGACTGGAGTACGCGAACGAGCGCAAACGATTGGCGCGCACCTTCGCATTGTTTCACGGTCGGGCAAAGGCACGGCGGTAGTGCTCCATATTTCGGAAGCGGGGGCATTTCTCCCCCTTGACGCGAGGGGCGTCCTGCATTAAGAATAGGTATGGCGATTCGAATCCTGATACTCGAAGATGATCCAAACATCACCAGGACTCTCGCAGAGATGTTCGCCTCGAATTCGGATTTCCAACTTCTAGGAGCTTATTCCACAGGAGCAGATTTCTTTCGCGACGTTCATAAAGCGGCAGACGTGCTCTTGCTAGATTTTGAGCTTCCGGATCAAAACGCATTGTCTGTTCTTCGTCGTCTGAAATCCAGCGAGGCACTTCGCGATATGAAGGTGCTTATCTTCACCGCATTTGAAGATGAAACGCGCTTGATTCATGCCATGGAAGCCGGCGCAAACGGATTTCTTTTAAAAGACACTTCCCCCGAACTGTTACTCGCTGAAATCCGAAGTGTTCATCTGGGCGGAGCACCGATCACCGCGCGAATGGCAAGAGCACTTCTGGGTCATTTCGCACCACCATCGACGAGGGCAGACGGACTCTTGACGCAACAGGAACGCCGTGTGTTGCAGCTCTTGAGCATGGGACTTACCTACGCGGAAGCCGCGCATAAGCTGGGAATATCCATCAATACTCTGAAAAACTATACAGAAAACACGTACCGTAAACTCGAAGTCCGAAGCAAATCAGGAGCCATTGAGAAAGGACGCGCGCGCGGACTGATTTCCTGAGAAAGAATGCTCCTCGGCAAATAAATCAGAAAGATCAATTCTGTGCGAACGTGCCGCCATACGCACTACAGGTCCCCTGCGCAGTCCCGAATGCCCACGCCGGAGTCTCAAAGCGCAACGCTGCTGTTGTTCCAAACGCATTGGTAGCATATCCGCGGTTTGTAATGTAGCAACTCCCCAGGCGACTGGAAGTCGGGCATCCCGACGCGCTCAGTAC
>Ga0268298_10005415_pt1 | contig 11968 bp, 6 predicted proteins | sample WWTPWeurt_MetaG_FD_194462 | JGI IMG/M metagenome (GOLD analysis project Ga0268298, IMG submission 194462) | Activated sludge microbial communities from WWTP in Nijmegen, Gelderland, Netherland - WWTP Weurt | ecosystem: Engineered > WWTP > Aerobic digester > Activated sludge | place: Netherlands...
CCCTCTGATTCCAAAGGTTAGTCAAGATGGGCAGTAAGTACACCTCCGAGAAGCGTGTCGAGCACGTGGCGATTGCGTGCGAGCCGGACATGATCATTCCGCCGGGCAGCACCGCGCCGGCGCCATTCATCACGGTATCCAAGTTCGACACCGCAGTTGGCACCGCCAGCAACACCAGCGGCAATCAGTATCCGATGTTCATCACCACCTCGCAGGTGCCCACCTGCGTGGGTGGCCCGCCCGGCGGCAAGGGGGTCAAGTCGGGCACCTGGAACGGCAACTTCAAGCCCAGCGCGGGCAGTTCCAGCGTGCTCACGGCTGCGGGCCAACAGGTGCACCACGGCCACCCGGGCTTGATCAACAACGGCAACGCGAAGGCCAAGGTCTACACCATGGTCGGTGCGGGCGCGCCGTCATCCAAGTGCATCGCTGCGCTCAAGGCGCAGATGCAGCGTTTGAAGCAACGCGCATCTGCTGAGGCCTCAGCATCGCCCGGCGATTTTGCGAGCGATGTCGCTGATGGAGCTTGGACATCCATCAAGGGCTACGGCGACACTGCGGTTGACGTGGGCACCGGCGCCTGGGACGTCATCTCTCACCCCTTGGAGAGTGCGAAGAAGCTTGGAAGCGCCGTCATGGACGGGCTTGGTACGGCGGCCAAGGCCGCAGGAGAAGCCGCTGAAGTGGCCGCCGCTTTGGCTACCGGCGAGCTCACGGTGGATGACCTGCTGGAAGGTCTTGAGGATTTGGCTGGCGAAATGGCAGAGGAGGCGGTTTGTGCCCTCGCCTCGCAGATGGAGAAGGTGGTCGATCAGCCTGGCGGCGTAGGAAAAGCTGTAGGTTCACTGACGGTTGATGCCGTTGTCCAGGTCGGCATTGGCATGGCCACTGGTGGTGCTGGAAATGCGGCATCGGCTGCGTTGAAGGGCGGCAAGGCAGCCCAAGTGGTGGCTGCTGGCGCAGGAAAGTTGTCTCAAGCCGGCGCCAAAGCTGGAGACAGCTTCAAGTCGGTGCTCAAGAAACTCAAAGCCCGCCGCGAGGCAGGCAAGAAGCACCCGCAGGAAGGCAAAGATCCGTCCAAGCCCAAGCCCAAGCCCAAGTCCGGCGGGGATGAGCCGCCACCCAAGGATCCCAAAGAGGATCACAACAAGGGCCAAGGCGACGGCAAGGGTGACAACTGCCCGGCCTGCCCCACCAAGGGCAGCCCGGTCAATCCGGTGTTGGGTTGCAAGGTACTCAGCGGCCCCAGTGAACTCGACTTCACCCTGCCCGGCCCCATGCCGTTTGAATGGGAGCGCGCCTATGCCAGCAACAGCGCTGAGGTGGGTTGGTGGGGCCAGGGCTGGGGGCTGCCGTTCACGATGTGCCTCGAGCAACTGGATCTGGGCGAGCGCATTGATTTCATTGATGTCTTCGGCCGGCGCATCCACTTCCCGCGCGTGGCCCCGGGCCGCAGCTTTTACAGCCCCTACGAGCAGATCACGTTGGCCCGCACGCCGCAAGGCGTGTACCGCTTGGTCTCGGGCGACGGCAGCCAAGTCGAGTTTGCCCACGCGGCGGGTGCGCGGCTGCTGTGCACTTCCATTGCAGACAACAATGGCAACACCCACTGGCTGGACTACGCGGTCAACCAACCAGACGACGCCCCACCCGAGCCCAGCCACATGCTCACCAGCGGCGGGCATGCGCTTCGCCTGGTATTCGAATCGGTCGGCCAGCACAATGGCCAACCCGCCAGACGGCTGGTGCGTGTGGACCACCTTCGAGGCGCCAGCTTCCACGAATCCAACCCTTTGAGTGATGCGCTGGGTGAGCTGGCCAGTGCCGCACACCGCGAAGCCCAGTTGCGGGGCCTGGCACAAGAGCGCGACACCGATTTCGATGCACTGTGCGCAGCCGAGGTGCTGGTGCGGTACGACTACAACGAATCAGGCGACCTGATCCGCGTGGCCGACGGTACGGGGCAGATGCTGCGCGAGTTCGCCTGGGCCAATCACATGATGATCGGCCACACCAGCCCGTCGGGCCTGGTGGCGCAGTACGAGTACGACCGGCTGGATCCTGGCGGGCGCGTCACCGCGCACTGGGCCAACCTGGGTGGCGATGCCGAGCCGCAGACCTGGCACTTTGAGTACCTGGACGGCGCCACCCGAGTGATCGAGGCCCAGGGCAAGCCCGAGCAACGGGTGGAGCTGTATCACTTCGACGCAGAGCGCCGCTGGACCGGCACCACTGATGCACTGGGCGGGCGCACCAGCTTCACGCTCGACGACTACGGCCGCACCACCGCCATCACCGACCCGGCTGGCCACACCACCCGCTACGTGCTGGACGGCAAGGGCCGCACCCACATCAGCATCAACGCCGCCGACGAAGCCACCACCATCTTGTGGCACAGCGAGTTTGACCAACCCGTTGCCGTGATCGACGCACTGGGTCGCGAGCAGCGCTTTGAGTACGACCCGCGCGGCAACCTCATCGCAGAGATTGACCCACTCGGCAACGCCACCCGCTATGCCCTGGACGAACGCGGCCAGGCGGTACAGATCACCGATGCCCGCGGGGGCCTGAAGCGCCTGACCTACAACATCGCCGGCCAGCCCTTGGCGTTCACCGACTGCTCGGGCCAGACCACAGCGCTGGGCTACGACGCGCTCGGCCATCTGCAATCGATGACCGACGCGCTGGGCCACACCACCCGCTATGAGCACGACGCGCGCGGCCGATTGCTGAGCATCACGCAGCCCGACGGCAGCTCCGAACACTTTGGCTACGATGCCGCCGGCCGGCTCATTGCGCACACCGACGCCGGCGGCAACATCACACGCTGGCAGCTCGCGCCCGATGGCCTGCCCGTGCAACGCACTGATGCACTGGGCCACGCCCTGCGCTACCGCTACGACCGCCATCGCCGCCTGGTGGTGCTGCTCAACGAGAACGCCCAGCCCTACCGCTTTGCACACGACCCGCTGGACCGGCTGGTGCGCGAGCTGAGCTTCGACGGCAAGCTCAGCAGCTACGACTACGACGCTTCGGGCCAACTGCAAGCCGTGCAGGAATGGGGCGTGGTCGACCCGGCACAGCAGCCGCAGCCCGACGAATCACCGAGCCCTGAGCGGGCTTGGCCGTTTGATCCGCAGGGCGCGCTGATCCACACCCGGTTTGAGCGCGATGCGCTGGGCCGCTTGCTCGCCAAGCACGTGAAAGCGCGCGAAGCCAAGGCGCCGCAGACCACGCGCTTTGCCTACGACGAGGCCGGCCAGCTCGTGCGCGCCAGCAACCCGCACAGCGTGGTGCAGTTGGCCTACTCCGCGGCCGGCCAGGTGTTGAGCGAGACCTTGACCGCCGCGCAGTGGCAACCTCGCAGCGCCCGGCACGGGCACGCCTTGGCCGTGCTGCAACGCAGCCACAGCTTGCGCCATGAGTACGACGAGTTGGGCAACCGCATCGCCACCACGCTGCCCAATGGCCAGATCATCAACACCTTGGTGTATGGCTCGGGGCACGTGCACCAGATCAACATCGCCACGCCCGGCCCCAAGGGCCAGCCGGCCACTTACGAAGTGGTGGCCGATTTTCAGCGCGATGGGCTGCACCGCGAGGTGGCCCGCAGCCAGGGCGCGCTGTGGCAGCAAACAGAGTACGACCCCGCAGGCCGGCTGCTGCTGCAAAGCACTCACCTGCGCTCGGCGGGCACCAGCACGGTGGGTGTCCGTTCAGAGCGCCTGGGCAGTGGCGCCCGCATCCAGCGGCGCTATCACTACGACAGCGCGGGCCAGCTTGTGCAGCAGGACGATTGGCACCAATCGCAGCGCTATCGCTACGACCCGCTGGGCCGGCTGCTGGCCGCGCATGGCGGCGCCGATGAGCAGTTCAGTTTTGACCCGGCGCACAACCTGCTGCCGCTCGGCCAATCGCAGGCACTGCCCAACAACCGGCTGCGTGTGTACGAAGAGCATCGCTTCGAGTACGACCGCCATGGCCGACTGGCATCCAAGCGCAGCGGTGCGCACACCCATCTGCAATTGCATTGGGACGCCGAGCACCAGTTGCAAAGCGCCACCACCACCCGCCAGGGCGTGGTGCAAACCACGCACTACCTGTACGACCCCTTTGGGCGGCGGCTGGCCAAGGTGGGTGAGTTCGCCGCCACCTGGTTTGTGTGGGACGGCAATCGGCTGCTGCAGGAACACACGGCGCAGCGCAGCCGAACCTACGTCTACGAGCCGGGGAGTTTTGTGCCGCTGGCGCAGGTGGAGCACGGCGGGGTGCCAGGTGAAACAAGCGCCGATGCGCCTGTTGGCGCAGATGGCGCGGCGCAGTTGACAGGAGACGAGCCCGCCGCTGGTGACGCCGCACCTACCCCGCCACTACAGCGCATCCACCACTACCACTGCGACCAGATCGGCACGCCGCGCGAGCTCACCACGACCGATGGCGAGATCGTCTGGCAGGCCAGTTACCGCGCCTGGGGCAACACCGCGCAGGTGCAGTGGGTGCAAGATGGAATAGCACTGAGCCAGACCGAAGCCGCCCTCACAGCCCAGGCCACCCAAACCGCCGCACTGCAAGCCCAACAGCACGCGCTCGCCCAGCCCCTGCGCTTTCAGGGCCAGTACTTTGATGTCGAGACCGGCCTGCACTACAACCGGTTTCGGTATTACGATCCGGATGTTGGGAGGTTTGTTTCTCAGGATCCGATTGGGGTAGCCGGAGGAACCAATACATTCCAGTACGCAGCCAGCCCAACTTTCTGGATTGACCCATCCGGATTGTGCAGCTCGACTCTCAATAGGAGTTTAGCCGGCAATAAAGGTGACCATCTTCAAGCGCATCACTTGATACCGGAAGCGATCTGGAAGAAGCATTCAGCGTTCTTTAATGCAATCGGCAGGTCCAATATGAGAGATCATCGGTCAAACGGTTTGCTTGTGCCCGACAATGCCCAAAAAGCTCGACAAATGAAGCGGAAATTCTATCATTGTGGCCCACACGAGACTTATTCTGCCGCTGTAGACGCAAAGGTGACTGCTATCGAAACCGCCTTCGAGAATGGAAATATATCAGCTGCCGAAGCGAGCCGCCAAATTGGAAATCTGCAGGGTTCTTTGCGTACGACGATGCGACTTCCAAATTTCGGAAGCGCGCCTATTCGGTTATTCTAAGAATGAGCAATCATTTCATAATTACCCAAAAGGGCGAACCAGGGTGTCCGGTCGGATATACAAACGTCGTATTGTGTCCTGAGTTCAAGAAAAATATAGCAAGAACTGACTACGGAAATTTCGATTGGTACAGGTTTCCCAATAAGCGGCGCGCTTTGGAAGTACAGTATGAAAGAACCGGACCACTTTGCTTAGTGTCGCTGGAAGGGCGCTGCATATTTGACATTCGCGGGATTGGCGGACGTGAAAAAATGTATGCAATGAGTCCAAGATTCTTCGAGTCCGCAATCAGTCTGGGCGCGAGCTTTGATCAGATAGTGGAGTCAAGCTTCGTCGATTCAAAGAACGTCCCTTTGAGCAGTTCAAATTACAGAATCGCAACGTTTCGAAGATTTAACTTTGCTGAGATTGCAGATGCGGGGTCATCAAGCTTCCAGCCTTCTGGATCGTTGATTAGGATTCAAACACTCAAGATTAAATCTGACTTTGAGGCAGCCCTCTTTAGTATCAAGGACATTTTGCCTCAACAGGATAGCCTGATCTGCTCATCGCGCGCAAGGCAACAGCTAGAGACTGCCAAAATCAAGGGGATTGAGTTTACGGACCTTCGGGAGTTTGAATGGCCCGATCCACCGCCTCAATCAAGTGCCAGTGATTTGCTGTCGATCTTGCTGGGCGAAAAGAAGTTTGTTCCAATGCTCTGAGAGGAGACACATATTGCTGGCGCGGCAAGCTTGCGATGAAGCGGAGCTGATCGGTGCTTTATGACTGACTAGGCCATGAAACTTCGCAAGTTCCTCTTGATTTTGGATCCGTCCTACAAAGCGCGGGACGCAATTCACTTTGATTTCCAAACGCGGAGTCTTTGTCACTTTGTAGGAAGACACCTCGAAAAGGACAAATTTGACACCAAGTATTCGCAAATTGTATTCGCAGCCCACGACGGGAATTTACCTGCGATTGAGGAATACTTTCCACAATCACTCTTGATCAGGGTGAAATTCTCACTGGGGGAATACAGGCTTATAGAGTCCAGCAAAGACTTCTCGGCGCTGAACACCTATTTCATTGGTTTGATCGGGAGCGGCCTCAGCGTCCTCGAAGCGTTTGAACCAAAGATCGCTGAGGCCTGCAGGCGATACGTTGCAGCCTTTGTAGAAGGTGGGCACCTAAACAAATGGACAGATTCCAGCATCAGGGTTTCTGGAAAACTGCGCGCCAGCCTGGAGTGCGCGATGACGAGCGAAGAATTTGTGGCCACGATTGCGCTGGTCGACAATTCAGCTGGGGTCATCAGCGAAGCAGTTGTCTTCCGCAGCAAACCAGATGAACTCTTGTTCGCACCAAAGCTCGGCAAGCTACAACTCTCGGGAGATCGAGTTGGCTTGCTGGACAAGCATGGCAAACGGGTTGGCTACCTGAAACTGCCGCCGTGACGCGCGACAAACAGTCCGGCCTCTTGCAAATTGACTGCTGACAACGCCTGGGTCGGATGTGGCCGTAAAGGCCGAGTCGTCCCTGCCGCCCAAGGGGTGGCAACCCGCACCCCCTACCTCGCCCCCAACAACTCCCACCTCTCCAACGCCGCCAGCAACTCCTCGTCAATCTGCGCAAACCGCTGCTGCAGTTCGCCCGCGCGCCGGGGTTCATTGGCGTAGATCTCATTGCCCGCCAGCGCCTCGGTGATGCTGCGCTGCTCGGCCTCCAACGATTCAATCAAGGCTGGCAGGGCATCGAGTTCGCGTTGCTCCTTGTAGCTGAGCTTGGCGCGCGGCTTGGCGGGGGCTGTTGCGCTGGCCGCGGGTGCAGGCGCCACTGAAGCAGCAGTGGCCGCCGCTGTCGCAGACCCAGCTCCAAGCTTGCCCGCATCCCCCTTCGCGCCCGTGGCCGCCACCGATGCCGCCACCGTCCGCGCCCGCTGCACGCGCCAATCCTCGATGCCACCCTCATATTCCCGCCACAGCCCCGGCCGCAGGTCGCCTTCCCAAACGATCAAACTGGTGACCACGTTGTCCAGGAAGCGCCGGTCGTGGCTCACCAGGAACACCGTGCCGGTGTAGTTCTGCAGCAGCTCTTCCAGCAGCTCCAGCGTGTCGATGTCCAGATCGTTGGTGGGCTCGTCGAGCACCAGCACATTGGCGGGCAGCGCAAAAAGGCGCGCCAGCAGCACGCGGTTGCGCTCGCCGCCGGACAGGGTGCGCACGGGGCTGTTGGCGCGGGCGGGCGAGAACAGGAAGTCATTGAGGTAACTCATGACGTGCTTGCGCTGGCCGTTGAACTCGATCCACTCGCTGCCCGGGCTGATGGTGTCGGCCAGGGTGGCGTCGAGGTCGAGCCCGGCGCGCATCTGATCAAAGTAGGCCACCTCCAGCTTGGTGCCCTGGCGGATCTTGCCGGCCGTGGGCTGCAGCTCGCCGAGGATGAGCTTGAGCAGCGTGGTCTTGCCCGCGCCGTTGGGGCCCACCAGGCCGATCTTGTCCCCGCGCAGGATGGTGGCGCTGAAATCCTTGACGATGAGCTTGTCGCCCGCGGCGCTGTGGAAGCTCATGCCCACCTCGGTGAGCTCGGCCACGATCTTGCCGCTGGGGGCGCCGGCGTCCACCTCGAGCCGCACCTGGCCCAGCGAATCGCGCCTGGCCTGGCGCTGCGCGCGCAGCACCTCCAGGCGCTGGATGCGCGCCACGCTGCGCGTGCGGCGGGCCTCCACGCCTTTGCGGATCCACACTTCTTCTTGCGCCAGCAGCTTGTCGGCGCGCGCGCTGGCCAGCGCGTCGGCGGCGAGCTGCTCCTCCTTCATGCGCTCGTAGGCGCTGAAGTTGCCGGGGTAGCTGCGCAGCAGGCCCCGGTCGAGCTCGAGGATGCGCGTGGCCACGCCGTCGAGAAAGGCGCGGTCGTGGGTGATCAGCATCACGCTGCCCTTGAAGCTGCACAGCAGCTCCTGCAGCCAATCGATGGAATCGAGGTCGAGGTGGTTGGTGGGCTCGTCGAGCAGCAGCACGTCGGGCACGGCCACCAGGGCTTGCGCCAGGGCCACGCGCTTCTTCATGCCGCCGCTGAGTTGGCCGATCTCGCGGCTGCCGTCCAGGTGCAGCTGCGCCAGCGTGGTGTCCACGCGCTGCTCCCAGTTCCAGGCGTCCAGCGCCTCGATGCGGGTCTGCAACGCGTCCAGGTCCACGCCGTCGGCATGCTCCTCATAGGCCTGGCGCACGGCGCGCGCTTCGGCCACGCCTTCGCTCACCGCTTCAAACACGCTGTGGCCGGATTCGAAGCTCGGCTCCTGCGGCACATAGCAGATGCGCAGGCCCTGGGTCATCTGCAGCAGGCCCTCGTCGAGCTTCTCCAGCCCGGCGATCACCTTGAGCATGGACGATTTGCCGGCGCCATTGCGGCCGATCAGGCCCAGGCGTTCGCCGACTTCGATGGAAAAGCCCGTTGCGTCGAGCAGGGCCACGTGGCCATAGGCCAGGTGGGCGTTGGAAAGGGAGAGTAGGGCCATGGGGCGCATTGTCCCCTGCGGCCCTCAGCCACAGGCTTCGCGGGCTGTTCAGCCCAGCAAGTGCCGCGCGTGGTGCCGCAGGTGGTCGTCCACGAAGCTGGCGATGAAGTAGTAGCCGTGGTCGTAGCCGGCATGGCGCCGCAGCGTGAGCGGCTGGCCCACCGCTGCGCAGGCGGCCTCGAAGGCCTCGGGGTGCAATTGCTCGGCCAGGAACTTGTCGGCCATGCCCTGGTCGATGAGGATGCCTTGCGGATAGGGCGCCGCGCTTTGCGCGCGCATCAGCTGGCTGGCGTCGTGCTGGGCCCAGGCATGGCGGTCGGCCCCCAGGTAGCCGCTGAAGGCCTTGTGGCCCCAGGGGCAATCGCTGGGCGCGCAGATCGGGGCCAGGGCCGACAGGCTCTTGAAGCGGCCCGGGTGGCGCAGCGCCAAGCTGAGCGCGCCATGGCCGCCCATCGAGTGGCCGAACAGGCCCGTGCGCGCCGCGTCCACCGGCGCATGGGCGGCCACCAGCGGCAGCAGTTCTTCGAGCAGATAGCTCTCCATGCGCCAGTTGGCTGCCCAGGGCGCGCGGGTGGCGTCGAGGTAGAAGCCTGCGCCCACGCCGAAGTCCCACGCATCCGTCTCACCTGGAACGTTGGCGTTGCGCGGGCTGGTGTCGGGCATCAGCAGGGCCAGGCCCAGCTCGGCCGCCAGGCGTTGCGCGCCGGCCTTGGTAGTGAAGGTTTCTTCGGTGCAGGTGAGGCCGGCCAGGTACACCAGCAGCGGCACGCGGCGGGGCGTGGGGCCCAGCGCTTGGGGCGGCAGATACAGCGCAAATCGCATCGCCCCGCCCACCTCGGTGGATGCGTGCCGGTGAAAGCGCTGCATGCCGCCGAAGCAGGCGTGCTCGGACAAGGTCTCCCACGGCATGTCGGCCTCCCGCACGTCGATCAGAACATCACCACCGAGCGGATCGATTCGCCGCGCTTCATCAGATCGAAGCCTTCGTTGATCTGCTCGAGCTTGAGCTTGTGCGTGATCAGGTCGTCGATGTTGAGCTTGCCGTCCATGTACCAGTCGACGATCTTGGGCACGTCGGTGCGGCCGCGTGCGCCGCCGAAGGCCGAGCCCTCCCACTTGCGGCCCGTCACCAGTTGGAAGGGGCGCGTGCTGATCTCGGCGCCGGCCTCGGCCACGCCGATGATGATGCTGCGGCCCCAGCCCTTGTGCGTGCACTCCAGCGCGTCGCGCATCACCTTGGTGTTGCCGATGCACTCGAAGCTGTAGTCGGCGCCGCCGTCGGTGAGCTGCACGATGGTGTCGACCACGTTGGCATGCTCCTTGGGGTTGATGAAATGCGTCATGCCGAACTTGCGGGCCATGGCCTCGCGCGCCGGGTTCAGATCCACGCCGATGATCTTGTCGGCCCCCACCATCTTGGCGCCCTGGATCACGTTCAGGCCGATGCCGCCCAGGCCGAACACCACTACGTTGGCGCCCGCCTCCACCTTGGCGGTGAACAGCACCGCGCCCACACCGGTGGTCACGCCGCAGCCGATGTAGCAGACCTTGTCGAAGGGCGCATCGGGCCGGATCTTGGCCAGCGCGATGCCCGGCACCACGATGTGGTTGGCAAAGGTGCTGGTGCCCATGTAGTGCAGGATGGGCTTGCCGCCGATCGAGAAGCGCGACGAGCCATCGGGCATCAGCCCCTTGCCCTGCGTGCTGCGGATGGCCTGGCACAGATTGGTCTTGCGCGAGAGGCAGAACTTGCACTGCCGGCACTCGGGCGTGTAGAGCGGGATCACGTGGTCGCCAGGCTTGAGCCAGGGCACGCCGGGGCCTACCTCCTGCACGATGCCCGCGCCCTCGTGGCCCAGGATGGCGGGGAACAGGCCCTCAGGGTCGGCGCCACTGAGGGTGTAGTAATCGGTGTGGCAGATGCCGGTGGCCTTGATCTCCACCAGCACTTCGCCTTCGCGCGGGCCGTCCAGGTCGACCGTTTCGATCGTCAGCGGCGCGCCGGCCTTCCATGCAACGGCTGCTCGGGTTTTCATGGCGGGTATCCTCAATTCATGGGTTGGGGGATTGTGCGGGATCACTGCGGGCGCAGCCGCTAGGCCACCGCACGCGACGCCGCGCGGCGCCATTCGTCACCCCCGTAGACACGCTCTTGCTCGCGGCAGCTGTCCATCAGCTTGATCAGGTGCTCGTCGTCACTGGCCAGCGCGGCCTGCACCAGCCGGGGCCAAGGCTGCAGCGGCGCCGGCGGCAAGGCCTTCATGCCCGCAGCCACCACGGCCGTGGCCCAGGCCTGCCAGAACCAGCGCAGCGCTGCGGCCTGGTCGTCGACAAAGGCCTGCAGCACGCCCATGGCATGGCAGGCGGTGAGCATGTGCAGCGCGGTGAAGTTGCCGCTGCCGGCATAGGCCTTGGCCGACAGGCGCGCCAGTTGCTCGAGGGTGTTGGCATCGATCGCCAGTCGCGCCACGGCGGCCTGCAGCGCTGGGCCGGGCGCTGCGTCCTGCATGCGCTCGCTGATCAGGCGCTTGTCGGACCGGTCGGCCGGCAGGCGGCGCAGCAAGGGCTCGGCCTGGCGCACGCGGCCGGCCTCGGCGGGCAATTCACCCAGCGGCAGGAAGCGGCTGGCCCAGTAGGCCAGCGCATCGGCCAGCTCAGGCAGGTGGCCAGACTGTATGGCGTAGGCCACGCGGATCGGGCCATGGAATGCAGCCGCGCCGCAGCCCGGCATCAGGGCGGGCAGCACCTGCTGCAGCACGTCGGTGGGCCCCTCGTGCTCGATCCACTGGCTGAAGAGCGAGCGGTGCACCGGCCAGGCCTCGATGTCACCCAAGCGCCCGCGCCAGGCATCCCCGGCAGGCCAGTCCTGGGCGGCGGGCGCGGGCTGCAGGCGCTGCGCATAGCCCGCCGCAAAGGCGTGCAGGCGGGCCTCGTCGGCGCCCAGGCGATGCAGGGCCACCAAGGCCATCGGCAGGTGGTTGCTCAAGTCCCCTGCGTATTCGGGCGCAAAGCGCGCGCCGTCGTCGAGCAAGCTGAGCAGGCTCACCGCAGCGCCGCCTCCAGCGCGTCGATGAACATGGCGGGCACGTCAAAGCCGGTCTGCTGGGTGATCTCTTGAAAGCACGTGGGGCTGGTGACGTTGATCTCGGTGAGACTGTCGCCGATGACGTCCAGGCCCACCAGCAGCAGGCCGCGCGCGGCGAGGATGGGGCCCAGCGCGGTGGCGATCTCGCGGTCGCGTTCACTCAATGCTTGGGCCACGCCCTTGCCGCCGGCGGCCAGGTTGCCGCGGATCTCGCTGCCCTGC
>Ga0268298_10005416_pt1 | contig 11968 bp, 11 predicted proteins | sample WWTPWeurt_MetaG_FD_194462 | JGI IMG/M metagenome (GOLD analysis project Ga0268298, IMG submission 194462) | Activated sludge microbial communities from WWTP in Nijmegen, Gelderland, Netherland - WWTP Weurt | ecosystem: Engineered > WWTP > Aerobic digester > Activated sludge | place...
ACTTCATGAATCTTCAGATTATCAGGTTTGAAGTTAACAAAAAACGTGCTATTTAAGATTATAATTGATTTTTCAATGATTCTCTGAAGTAAATTTGTCTAAATTCAATATCCAAGAATAATTGAAATGACGATTGACTGGAAACTTCTGATTCAAGGGGTTGAACTGAAAGAAAGTATCTTGCTTAAAGGCCCGGAAACCGATTTTATCTTTGGATGGAACTTTATTGATGAAATTAAAATACAAGAAAATAAACTCGACTTTAATGTTTTCGAATCATTTTTGAATAAACATCGGGGAAAATTTATTTTTGGATGCATTTCATATGATTTGAAAAACAGCGTTGAATCCTCCCTTCAAAGTGAAAACACAGATGAAATTCAATTTCCTTTGATTCACTTTTTTGTTACACAACATTGTGCTGAATTTAAAAACGGTGAAATCAAATTTTTCAGCACAGATACTGAACTTGCTTTTAAGGAATTACTTGTTCCCAGGACAAAATCATTCCATGGAGATTCTGTTTCTATATCATTAGTCGAAACTACAAACAAAGAGAAGTATCTACAAACCGTTCATAAAATCAAATCAGAAATTCAGTTTGGCAATATTTATGAAATGAACTACTGTGTGCAATTTGTAGCAAATTCAAAAATTGATCCTGCAGTGACGTTTATCAAATTGGATCAACTGGCTGAAGCACCTTTTTCAGTTTTCCTAAATACCAAAGATCATGCTGTTATTTGTGCATCACCTGAACGTTTTTTGAAAAAAGAGAATGACAAATTAATTTCTCAGCCCATCAAAGGAACAGCTAAAAGAAGTGAGAATTTAGCAGAAGATGACTCCATCAAAAACAAACTTCAGCAAAACCAGAAAGAACGATCAGAGAACATCATGATTGTGGATTTAGTAAGGAATGATCTCTCAAAAATTGCATCAAAGAATTCTGTTCATGTAGATGAATTATGTGGAGTGTATACATTTAAAACCGTACATCAGTTGATTTCAACTGTATCCTGCAAACTAAAGTCTGACATTAAATTTACAGACATACTCAAAGCAACATTCCCAATGGGTTCAATGACCGGTGCACCAAAAATAGCAGCGATGCGTATTGCTGAAGAAGTTGAAGATTTCAAACGTGGCCTGTACAGCGGCTCAATTGGCTATATCAAACCTAATGGTGACTTTGATTTTAACGTTGTGATAAGATCAATTTTACACAATAAACAAAATAACCGGGTATCTTGCAGTGTAGGAAGTGCCATTACCATCCAATCTGAACCTGAAAAAGAATACGAAGAATGTTTATTGAAATTACAGGCGTTAAAAAAGGCTTTATGCTAAAACGGTTTGAAAAAATAATCGAGGAGAAATACCCATTTCTGCGTCAGGGCAAAATTTATTTGGCAATCAGCGGAGGAAAAGACTCTATGACGCTTTCTCATTTGTTAACCGCTTCAAACATCAATCATACCTTACTTCATTGCAATTTTAAACTCAGAGGTAAAGAATCAGACGCAGATGAACAATTTCTGATTGACTACGCCAATCATAACAAGCTTGAAATACACACCACTCAATTTAATACGGAACAAATTGCTGTAGAGAAAAAACAAACCATTCAGGAGTGTGCCAGAGAATTGAGATATAACTGGTTTAAATCATTTCTCGAAAATGCTGCTCCTAGTTATCTGTTAACTGCTCATCACTTAGATGATTCCATCGAAACATTTTTCATCAACCTTTTCCGCGGTACTGGTTACAGAGGACTGGCAGGAATCCCACCTATTACTGGAAAAATTGTTCGGCCGCTGTCTGATTTTACGACAGATGAAATTTTCAGATACATGGATGAGAATCAAATTGAATACAGGTCAGATTCCAGCAACGCAAAAAAAGATTATCTCCGCAATAAAATAAGACATGATTTAATTCCTGAATTAACCACGTTGGAGCCTGAAATCAGATCAAAAATGGCAACGCTTTTTCAAGATTTAAACCAATTGAAGGCGTTCGTTGATGAACAAGTTATTTTATTCAAAAAAGAGAATCAAAAAGAATCAGAAAACTCTGTCAATTATAGCCTTCAACAATTGAAAACTACAAACCGTTTTATGCTCGAACATATTTTTAACGAGTATGGAATTCACAGAAAAAACAGTGCCGAATTTTTAAAATTTTTAGACAGCCAAACGGGGTCTTTGTTTTATACAGAAAAGTATGAATTTTTGATTGACAGAACTGAGCTTGTAATTCATTTAAAAAATGAAAACAGTTCAAAGATTCAATTTGAAATTAAAACACTTCCGCAAAGCATCACGCTTAAATCAAAAACATTGGAATTTTCCATAACTGACACTTCAGAAATAATTAAATTACCTGAAATACAGCAGTTCAATTTTGATCTCATTCAAATGCCGCTCACTCTGCGAAACTGGCAACAAGGCGACCGATTGAATCCCTTGGGCTTGAATGGTTCCAAATTAGTTTCAGACATTCTGACTGATAAAAAAATTCCATCCGCTAAACGTCATGAGCATTTGGTAGTTGTTGATCAGACAAATAATATTTTAAGTCTGGTTGGGATTTGTATTTCTGAGGATTATAAAATAAGTCCAGGCGTTAAAAAAGTGTTGCAGTTGAAAATGATTTGAGTTTGCCTGATCACATTCTATGTTCAATTTTAACCCGTTTTATGAACATATGCAAATAATTTATTCAGATACTGGACATATATAAAATTCAAATTTTTAAAATAAATGAAGTTATAGGGGTCAAATTAAATTCCAATATTTGACTATGTGTAAAAAAATTTACTTTGCTCTTTTCAATTTGTTTTTATTTATAAATGCAAGTGCACAAACTACACATACCATTAAAGGAAAAATCCTGGATGAGACGGGCACAGCTCTGCCCTACGCCAGAATCATTGATCAAAACTCAAAAATCACCACCTTATCAAATCAACGGGGAATCTTTCATGTATCATTTAAAAATCAACCGGTTTCTTTAAAAATTTCTTACTTGGGTTATGAAACACTTGATACTACATTCACTTTAGAAAATACAACATCTGATACTATATTTTGCTCTTTTAAATTGAAACCGTCGGTCAATGAGTTGTCAACTATTACCGTCTCCAGTAAACCATATCATCAGGTATATCAAACGACCAATCTCAACATTTTGGATTATACATTCTTTGGTCAAAACATTTTGTTACTGGTAAATTACAAAAACGAATATCAAATAAGACTCATGGATCAAAGTGAAAAACTTCTTTCGCGTCAACAGCTTCAATTCAAACCACAGGGTTTTGTGAAAGATTGTTTAGGAATTCTGCATATTTTCTCTAAAGACACCCTCTATCCAGTGCATTTTAATTCAGAATTCTTTTCCTTTCCTGATGCTATTCCTATTGAAGATTATGTTGAATTTATAGAGCCTTGCGTAACGTCAACAGACGACTTTTTTGCACTACAGTACCGCACAGATTTCAACCAGACCATTCAATACATCTCTCAACGAAAAATGGATGACGCATATGGATTGATTCGCTTAATCACTGATACCGAACAGGTTGAATATGTATTAGATTATGCTGAAGAATTGAACCTGACATTTGCTCCAAGTATGGTAGGTGAAATATATCAGCAAAGCGACATCCGGGCCGCAAGGGAAAAATTTCAGGATCAGGTTTTCTTTGATCTGGTTGTAACAAAAGCGGTTTACGCTCCTCTTTTTAAAACTTCCAATGCGTTATTTGTATTTGATCATCTTGCTGATTCTTGCTTCGTTTTTAATCATCAGTGTCAACCCATACGCCAATTCCAATTATCCTATCATTTACAACCTGAATGGGCAAATAAACTAATTCTGGAAGAGGGTAATGAACGAGTTTTTGCAGTTCATCAGGTTAATGGTATTTTTTCCATTTCCGAGGTAAATCTCGAAAACGGAATATTGAAATCAAAAGTGACGCTGGAAGAACATACATATCCTGAAAAAATAAAAATCAGAAACGGATGGATCTATTATCTGCACCATGAGCCGATTAATTCAGGATTCAATAAGTTATTCAGAGTACCCATAAACCAGTACTGATGTTATCAATTCTTTGAAAAGAAATCTCTACTTTTAGGAGATCGATCTTCAAACTATGTCCAAACCCTTCTACCAAATCAACACAGAGTCAGAATACGAACGAGCATACCAGGGTGCTGCTGAGGATCCTGAACAATTTTGGGCATCTATTGCCGATACTTTTACATGGAGAAAAAAATGGAATCAGGTCTTAAACTGGAATTTTGAAGAACCATCTGTACATTGGTTTCTCAATGGAAAAATGAATATCACAGAAAATTGCATAGACAGACACGTCAAAACACAAGGTGATAAAATTGCACTCATCTGGGAACCGAATGATCCAAATACAGAAGTAAGAAAGTTTACTTACACTGAACTGCAAAACGAAGTCAACCGCTTTGCAAATGTTCTTGTAAAAAACAATGTTCAAAAAGGAGATCGGGTTTGTATTTATTTACCCATGATTCCGGAAGCGGTTTTTGCCATGCTGGCATGCGCGCGAGTTGGAGCAATTCATTCAGTAGTTTTTGCCGGATTTTCTGCAAAGGCACTTGCAGACAGAATTGAAGATGCTCAGGCAAAAGTGGTCATCACCTCTGATGGATTAGTGCGCGGAGATAAAAAAATTCTTCTTAGAAATATTGTGGATGAAGCTATGCATCTTAGCTCATGCATCGACAGAATTATTACTATCAAATATACGGGTGATGAAGTCATAACCACTCCACTCGATCGCTGGTATCATGATGAAATAAAAAATGCAAGTGAAGATTTTTCAGCTATCGAAATGGACAGTGAAGATCCGCTTTTTATTTTATACACTTCCGGTTCAACCGGCAAACCAAAAGGAGTTTTACACAGCTGCGGCGGATATATGGTTTATGCTGACTATACCTTCAGAAATGTTTTTCAGTATGAAGCAAATGATATTTTCTGGTGTACTGCAGATGTTGGTTGGGTGACCGGACATTCTTACATTACTTACGGACCACTTCTTGCGGGTGCAACATGCGTAATGTTTGAAGGCGTTCCCAATTACCCAAATGCTGAACGATTTTGGCAGGTGATTGAAAAACACAATGTCACTCAATTTTACACAGCCCCAACTGCCATTCGCGCATTAATGGTTAATGGTTCAGAGTTGCCAAAAAAATACAAAATGGCAAGTCTTAAGGTTATTGGATCAGTTGGTGAACCAATTAATTTAGAAGCGTGGCAGTGGTATTCTGAATTTGTCGGAAAAGGGAATTGTCCGGTAGTTGATACCTGGTGGCAAACCGAAACTGGCGGAATTATGATCTCCAATTTAGGAGGAATTGGAAAACATATTCCAACTTTTGCTGGTAAACCTTTACCCGGAATTCAGCCTGTTCTTTTAACGCCGGAAGGAAAAGAAATCACAGAAAAAAATGCAGAAGGTCTGCTGGCTATTAAATTTCCATGGCCCTCCATCATTCGAACCACGTATGGCGATCACGAACGTTGCAGACAAACTTATTTTTCAGCCTATAAAGGATATTATTTTACCGGTGACGGCGCCAAACGGGATGAAAATGGAATGTACCGGATCATCGGAAGAGTTGATGATGTCATTAATGTTTCCGGACATCGTTTAGGAACTGCTGAAATTGAAAACGCAATCAACGAACACGGAGCAGTAATTGAATCTGCCGTTGTGGCATATCCGCATGATATCAAAGGTCAGGGAGTTTACGCATTTGTTATTTGCGACAAGATTCCGGATGACCAGGAAAAAGCAAGAAAAGAAATCAATTACATTGTTGAATCCATTATTGGAAAAATTGCACGTCCGGACAAAATTCAATTTGTATCCGGTTTGCCCAAAACACGTTCAGGCAAAATCATGAGAAGAATTCTGAGAAAAATAGCAGAAGGTTCAACGAGTGATTTCGGCGATGTTTCTACATTGCTTGACCCGGGTGTAGTAGATTCTATTTTGAAAGGAAAATTTTAATACTAACAAAAAGTTAATTTCGCTTTGTCTTGTCAAAAGCTATAGATATATCAGACTGGGTTGATCAATATGCTGACGCGCTCTATGCCTATGCCTTTTCACGCGTTGATGATGCTGATCAGGCCAAGGATTTTGTACAGGAAACTTTTCTTGCCGGAATAAAATCATTTGAAACATTTGAAGGTAAAAGCAGTGTTAAAACATGGCTGATTGCTATTCTCAAAAGAAAAATCATTGATTTTTACAGACAAAAAGAAGCCAGAAAAACAACACCTCTCTCCCACTTTTTTAGAGAGAAAGGACGGGTTGGTCATTGGGTTATGGAATCTGCTCCACAAGGAAATTACAATGAAATTGAGAATGATTTTGACAATAAAGAATTACAGGAAGCGCTGAATACCTGTTTGTCATTGTTACCCGGTAAATGGAAAGGTATTGTGATGGATAAATTGGTTGAAGACAAAGATTCTGATGAAGTTTGTAAGGAACATGACATCACCTCGTCCAACCTGTGGGTTATAGTGCACCGGGCTAAATTGCAATTGAGAGAATGTCTTGAAAAAAAATGGATGAACGCATGAGTTGTAAAAAAGCATCCTATATCATTGAGAAACGTGAAGTGAGTAAAATCTCGCTCTGGGAAAAACTCAGCCTGAAATTTCATTTAGTGATCTGTGCACTTTGCCGTAAATACGAATCTGATTCAAAAATTCTCGGTAAGATTCTCAAATCATTACACAAACACCAGCATGAAACTCATCTCAGTAATGAGTATAAAGAAGAGTTGAAAAATTCACTAAAAATTTCTGAATAGAATTCCCCTTTTTGAATTGATTTATCACGCCAAGACGCCAAGGCGCTAAGAAAAAATCATTCAAATAAGTTTGTAATACACTTTGCGTCTCCGCGACTTTGCGAGAAAAAAAATTACTTCACAAGATTAATTCCTGTAAAATTCTGTGGCTTGATTTTTCGCAATTCTTTTTTCACTTTATCCGACACTTTCAATCCTTCAATGAAAATTGAAATACTTTCTTTTGTGATTTGATGATTTCCACGAGTCAATTCTTTCAGCGCCTCATAAGGTTTAGGAAAACCTTCTCTGCGCAAAACAGTTTGAATTGCTTCAGCCACAACAGCCCAATTTTCTTCCAGATCTTCATTCAGTTTTTTCTCATTCAAAAGCAATTTATTCAAACCTTTCAACGTAGAAAGAAAAGCAATTACCGTGTGCGCAACTGGCACGCCGACATTTCTTAATACCGTTGAATCAGTTAAGTCTCTTTGTAATCTTGACACCGGAAGTTTAGCCGCCAGATGTTCAAATAAGGCGTTGGCCAATCCGATGTTCCCTTCAGAATTTTCAAAATCGATTGGATTCACTTTATGTGGCATAGCCGATGAACCAATTTCTCCTTTCTTAATTTTCTGATTGAAATAATTCATCGAGATGTATGTCCACATATCCCTGTCAAGGTCGAGAACAATGTTATTGATACGTTTCATCACATCAAAAAGCGCGGCGGCATTATCATAATGCTCAATCTGCGTGGTAGTTTGTGAACGATCTATTTGAAGTGTATTGTTCACAAAATTATTGGCAAATTTTACCCAGTCAATTTCAGGATAAGAAACATAATGAGCATTAAAATTTCCTGTTGCTCCTCCAAATTTTGCAGAAAATGGAATTGACAGCAACTGCTGTTTTTGTACGTCCAGACGCTCAACAAAAACATAAATTTCTTTTCCAAGCCTTGTTGGCGAAGCAGGCTGACCATGAGTTCGGGCAAGCATTGGAATATTTTTCCACTGTGTGGCAAAATCATTCAACGTATGTATAAGCGTATCCAGCAATGGAAGATAAACTTCATAAACAGCATCTTTAATTGAAACAGGAATTGCTGTATTATTGATGTCCTGTGAAGTCAGCCCGAAATGAATAAACTCTTCATATTTTTTAAGTCCAAGTGAATTCATTTTATCTTTTAAAAAATACTCCACCGCCTTCACATCGTGATTCGTGATTTTTTCAGTGTCTTTTATTTTTTGTGCATCTTTTTCAGTGAATTTTTCATAGATTTTCCTGAGTGATTCAGCCTTTGATTTTGGAAATCCCTTTAAAGCAGGAATTCCGGTTTCAGTGAGCGCAATAAAATACTCCACTTCCACCATCACACGATATCTTATCAAAGCGAATTCAGAAAAGTATTCTTTAAGATTTTCCACTTTATCACGATACCTGCCATCAACAGGAGAAATTGCCAGTAATGAATTCATAATGCCTTAAAAATTAGAAGCTGTAAAGATAGGGAATTTATCCTTCCTTGATTTTGATGCTGCCGGCTATAATCATGGCAATTCCAGTGATAATAAAGATAAAAGGCGCAATACCCAATGATCCGCCGTTATTAGCTGAAATAACGGCAAGAATCAAGAATCCCAAAAGTTTAATTGATCCGGCAATTACCAGAAAAATACCTGATGAACGTTTGCTGACAACAGTTGTACCTTCACCGGTTGTTTCAAATGCGGTATAGCGCTGAAAATCTTTTTTTGTTGCGTCTGGATTCAGATCGAATGAAGGACATCTTTTTTCGAATGCAGGTGGCTTATCCGTGAGCGAACATAGTTCTCTTTTCCATTCGTCCGTTTTATAGTTTTTGCATACTCTGCAAAAATATATGCGCTCTTCGGGTGTCGGAATAAACATTATTTCATCAGTTCTTCAATGATGCGCTCAACAGAATATCCCTCCGCTTCAGCTCTATAATTTCGAACAATACGATGGCGCAAAATTGGTTTTGCAATTGCTTTTACATCTTCGATATCCGGTGAATATTTTCCGTTGATTGCGGCATGGCATTTTGCTCCCACAATCAAATATTGTGACGCACGCGGACCTGCTCCCCATTCAAGATACTTTTTAGTCAGATCATGCGACATGTCTGAATTTAATCTGGTTTTTGCCACCAGTTTCACAGCGTACTCGTAAACCGCATCCGGAACCGGAATTCTTCTCACCAGTCCCTGAAAATATAAAATTTCTTCAGCGCTGAGAATTGGTTTTAAACTTACCTGACGGTCAGAAGTAGTGTTTTTTACAATCGAAATTTCTTCTTCGTAACTTGGATAATCCACCCAGATATTAAACATAAAACGGTCAAGCTGCGCTTCAGGTAAAGGATAGGTTCCCTCCTGTTCAATTGGGTTTTGGGTTGCAAGTACAAAAAACGGCTTATCCAGCGTGTATTTGTGTCCTGCTGCAGTTACGGTTTTTTCCTGCATGGCTTCAAGCAAGGCAGCCTGTGTTTTAGGCGGAGTACGGTTAATCTCATCGGCCAGAATAATATTGGCGAAAATAGGTCCTTTGATAAACTTAAAATTTCTGGTTTCATCCAGAATTTCTGAACCTATAATATCTGAAGGCATCAAATCCGGTGTAAATTGAATTCGTTTGAAACTTAATCCAAGTGAATCAGAAATTGTCTGGATTAAAAGCGTTTTCGCGAGTCCAGGCACACCAACAAGCAAACTGTGACCATTGCTGAAAATGGATTTCAAAACCTGATCAACAACGTCATCCTGCCCTACAATTACTTTGTGAATTTCATTTTTTAGTTCGGCATATTTTTTACCGAGCAAATCAACACCTTCTTTGTCTGAAATTTTTTCCATAAATAAATCTGTACTGTACCAAAAATACTAAAAAACAACGGTATCAGACCAACCGTTTCGCCATTCACCTCAACTTAACAGAAATTAAGCTTTTTTGCCTCCAAGCGCAAAACCAAACACAGCTCCGACAATGCCTCCAATGATATGCGCAAAATGAGAAACCCCGTCGTTTTCTGTGCTGCTTAATATTTCCTTTCCGATAAAAATGATCACCACCAGAATGAATGTAAGTGGAATTTCCTTGTTCTTAAAATTAACCAGAGAAACAATCAGAATGAGCATAAATACTATACCGCTGGCGCCAAGCAACCCGTGATCAAAAAACATTAAATGCAGAATAGAAGTAATAAGTGCGGTACTTAACATCATAATGATCAAATTTTTTGCGCCGTACTTTTCTTCAACAATCGGCCCCAGCAATAACACGAACGCCAGATTTCCCATTAAGTGTTCAGTGCTCGCATGACCCATTGTATGAGAAAAAAGCCTGAAATACCAGCTTGCGCTTGAGAATTGCCATCCAGGTTGAAGCACAAACAAATCCTGCATAATACCCATCATACCGGTTAATAGATAGACAACTGCGCAAATAATCGAAAATGTAAGTACTACGGGTGCGTTAAACGTGACCTTCATAAATTGCTTATTTTAATAAATGAAACTTACTGATTGATCAGTGTCTGACTTTTCTGTCAGAGATTAATTAACTTTGATCCAAAGATAATTTTTTTTGCATGCGATTCTCCATTCATCTTGTGCTTTTCATCGTCATTGAATCTGTTCAGTTTTCATTTGGACAAATTACAGATGGAAATGTTAAACCAGAAAAAGAAACTAAAACCAAAAAAGATAAATCTGAAAAATCTGATTCGTCATTCTCGGAAGATTCATTAAACGGAACTAACTTTTATATCACCGGACTTGCGCTTTATTCGTACAGAAAATTTGAAGACGAATCTTTTAATAATTACTATAAAACCTGGGAAGATCAAACTCCGGCTTACAAAGGTGGAATCAACCTGGGCTTTATTATGGAGCTAAATAAATTTGTTCATCTTGATTTAGGAATATCCTATTTCGGTCATGGAGAAAATTATTTTTATGAAGATTCATTGACTGATTCAACTTATCAGTACCAGCGCACATACAGACAAGTTGCTATACCAATACATTTCAGGCTTGTCTACGGAGAAAAAATTCAGGGATTTGCTTTTGCAGGTATTGCCCCTTTGAATATTCTCAAAACAAAATATACAAGTACTTATACTTTTTCAAACGGTGTTGAACAAACACCTGAAGACGTGATAAGCGGTGAAGGATTCTCTACTTTTAATGCAATGATTACAGCCGGACTAGGAATGCAGTACAATGTAAAACATCTTGGGTTTACCATTAATGCTGAGTATAGAAATTATCTGGCCAATACCTATGCCGATAAAATTATTGCACTCAATCACAAAATGTGGGGCATTGGCATAAACGCCGGAATTGTTCTTCGATTTTAAAATGCATTGAAGGCTTTAGGTAAATGCTCAACCAGATCAGACGCAATCATTCCAATCACTCCTCTTTCCCTTTTAACCAAATCAGCTGAATAACCGTGAATGAATGTTCCGTTGATTACCGCTTCAAGCGGTGAATATCGCTGTGCAAGCAAAGAACCTATTATACCTGTCAGGACATCGCCACTTCCGGCAGTGCCCATTCCAGGATTTCCGCTTGAATTGATAAAAATTTCGCCGTGCGGCGTTGTCAGTTTGGAATAGGCTCCTTTTTGCAAAATGAAAACCTGGTGCTTTTTAGAAAATTCAATTTGTCTCTCCAGAAAATCTTCCGGTGAGTCTGTTTTTCCAATGAGTCGTGCAAGCTCGGCAGGGTGAGGTGTAAGAATTGAATCTTTTGGCAATTTATCCAATAAAACACGGTGTGAAGCAATCAATGTAATGGCGTCTGCATCTATTACCATTGGAAGTTTGGTCTCCAGAATTTTACTCAGAATATTAAGCGCATGTTCATCAGTTCCAAGTCCCGGACCAATCGATATTGCATTTGTTTTTTCAGGCAGACCGTGATGGATGTCTGAAATATACAATGCTTCAGGCACTCCACTAATCAAATTTACTTTTGTTTGTTCAGAGCAGAAAACACCCACGTATCCACAGCCACTTCTCAAAGCCGCTCTGGCAGATAAGATCGCAGCGCCCGCATAATTCTGAAAACCGGCCA
>Ga0268298_10005417_pt1 | contig 11966 bp, 10 predicted proteins | sample WWTPWeurt_MetaG_FD_194462 | JGI IMG/M metagenome (GOLD analysis project Ga0268298, IMG submission 194462) | Activated sludge microbial communities from WWTP in Nijmegen, Gelderland, Netherland - WWTP Weurt | ecosystem: Engineered > WWTP > Aerobic digester > Activated sludge | place...
AGCCCTCCCCCCCGGTAGTCCCACCAAGAGAAGCGACCGCCTTCGGCGTGGTGCAGTCGAAACGCGTCCGTGAGTCCGATGGACAGGAGCTCGGAGAGGGCGCGGTGCTCGTCCGGGTGGAAGTGAAGTTGGCCCTTCATCTTCTCGACGTCGAAGACGTCGCGCTCGTCCGGTGCCACGTTGAAGTCGCCGCACAGGACCACGGGCTTGCCGTCGCTCACGAGCGGCGCGAGGACCTCTCGAAGCCGCGCCAGGAACGCGAGCTTCTTACCGAAGTCGGCGTGCGTCACGCTCTTGCCGTTGGGGACGTAGGCGGACACGACCCGCACGCCGTCGATGGTCGCGGCGATGAGTCGCTTGTCCGCGCTCGGCGGATCACCTGGAAACCCGATGCCCACGTCGCGGAATGGCAGGCGCGAGGCGATGGCGACGCCGTTGTAGGTCTTCTGGCCCGCCATCGCCACCGCGTATCCGAGCCGCTGGAGCTCGTCGGTCGGAAAGTCGTCGTCGACGACCTTCGTCTCCTGCATGCAGAGCACGTCGGGTTCGACGCGCCCCAGCCAATCCACCACGGCGTCCACCCGCGCACGGATGGAGTTCACGTTCCAGGTCGCGATGCGCATCGGCATCAGGCGTAGAGACCGCGGAGCTCCGATGCTTTCGCGACGCGCCCGATCGAGACGATGAACGCCGCCGTGCGCATGGGGACGTCGTGCTCGAGCGAGGTCTTGAGCACGGTATCGAAAGCGGTGTTCATCATCATCTCGAGGTCCTCGAGCACGCGCTGGTAGCGCCAATAGTAGCCCATGCGGTTCTGCACCCACTCGAGGTACGAGACTCCGACGCCGCCCGCGTTGCACAAGATGTCCGGGATCACGAAGACGCGCTTCTTCTCCAGGATGTCGTCGGCCTCGGGCGTACACGGCCCGTTGGCGCACTCCGCGACCATCTTGGCCTTGATGCGTCCAGCGTTCTTGCCCGTGATCTGGTTCTCGAGCGCCGCCGGGATCAGGATGTCGACCGGGAGCTCGAGCAGCTTCATCGGATCGCTGATGCGGCTCACGCCTTTGGTCTTGTCGAAGCCCTTCAGGGTCTTGTGCTTGTCCACGTGGGCGATGGCGACGTCCGGATCGATGCCCTCGCTGGCGGTGAACGCACCGTCCACGTCCGAGATGGCGACGATTCGGCAGCCCTGCTCGCGCAGGAGCTTGGCCGCGTAGGAACCCGCGTTTCCGAAGCCTTGGATGGCGACGGTGGCCCCCGACGGACTCATGCCGAGGTGTGCTGCTGCGCGTCGCACACAGAACACCATGCCTTGGGCCGTCGCCGAGTTGCGACCGACGGAGCCGCCGATTTCCAGAGGCTTTCCGGTGACGACCGCCGGCAGATAGTCGCCGCCATGGTGCATCGAATAGGTGTCCATGAACCACGCCATCACCTGCGGGTTCGTGTTCACGTCGGGGGCCGGCACGTCACGGTCGGGACCGAACAGCTCGATCATCTCCGCGAAGTAGCGGCGCGACAAGCGCTCGAGCTCGCCCACCGAGAGCTTGGACGGATCGACGATCACGCCGCCCTTGCCGCCGCCCATGGGGATGCCGATGGTGGCGCACTTGAACGTCATCCAGAACGCCAGCGCCTTCACTTCGTCGAGCGACACGTCCGGGTGGAAGCGGACGCCGCCTTTCGCGGGCCCGCGCGCGATGTTGTGCTGCACGCGATAGCCCTTGAACGCGTGGATCGAACCGTCGTCCATGCGCACCGGCAGCTTGCACTCGACGATGCGCCGAGGCTCCCGGATCACCGCGACCTGGTCCGGGGTGAGCTTGATGATGCTCGCTGCGCGATTGAATTGAACGAGTGCGTTGTCGAACGCCGACGCCGGTCCTTTGATGAGCCCCCTCGCAGTCGGTGACTGCTTCTTGTTGGTCGACGCCGCCTTCGAACTGCCCTTCCGGGGTGCTCTGCTCCTCACGACGAAACTCCTGGCTTTCGGCCCTATCCGGCCATGTCCCGCACCTACCACGGCCGCGAGAAGCCGTGGGGCTCCACGAGCAGGTGCTCCGCGCACGAATGAGCGCGAGAAGGCCGTTGTCAGCCGGCGAGCCGCGCGCTACGTGTGCTTCCGGTGCGCCGAGGTCGGCGTGTGCGAAGGTCCACCGTGCTCCGTTCAGGCTCGTGCTCTTCCGTCGCGCTGTTCGCCGGTCTCGCGTTGGCTCTCTGGCCGGCGCGCGTCCTCGCCCAAGGGGAGGGGGACGACCGCGGTAGCGGAGCCGTTCCGCGCGGCGGTTCGGGCGCGGTAGTGAAGCCCGCCGATCCCGCCGACGCGCCGAAGAAGCCGACGGTCGTGCCCCCGAAACTGGTGCACTTCGAGAGCGCGCCGTACCCGGCAGAAGCACAGAAAGAGGGCGTCCAGGGCGACGTCGTCCTGAAGCTGACCATCGACATCACGGGCAAGGTGACGAGCGCAGAAGTTGCGGAGGCTGCGGGGCACGGCTTCGACGAAGCCGCCCGCGCCGCAGCCCTCAAGTTCGTGTTCGAACCTGCGACCCGTGACGGCAAGCCGGTGCCGGCGAAGATCCTCTACAAGTACTCCTTCACGTTGAAAGAGGCGCCGACGCCGCCGGGAGCCAAGCCACCGCCGGTCGAACCGCCGAAGACCGGCAACCTCGGCGGCGCGCTGCGCATCGCCGGCTCCAACGCGCCGCTCGCCGGCGCCGAAGTGATCGTCACGCTCCCCGACGGCCAGAGCCGCCGCCTCACTTCGGACGCCGACGGCAAGTTCGTGCTCACCGATCTTCCGCCAGGGAAATACAAGGTGAAGCTCGGCGCGGATGGCTTCCAAGCCCAAGAGCACGAGGAGGAGGTCGTCGCCGGCGAGGCCGTCGAGCTGACCTATCGGCTGGCGGCGGAAAGCGAAGGTTTCGAGGTCACGGTCCAAGGCGAGCGGCCGCCGCGCGAAGTGACGCGGCGCACGCTCGAGCGCCGAGAGATCGCGCGCATTCCGGGCACCAGTGGCGACGCCCTGCGCTCCATCCAGAACCTGCCCGGTGTCGCGCGACCGCCGGGGCTCGCCGGCCTGCTCATCGTGCGCGGCTCGGCTCCCAACGACACCAACACGTTCGTCGACGGCAACATCGTCCCGCTCATCTACCACTTCGGTGGGCTGTCGAGCGTGATCCCGACGGAGCTCCTCGAGCGCATCGATTTCTATCCCGGCAACTTCAGCGCTCGCTACGGCCGCGTGATGGGCGGCATCGTCGACGTGGGCCTGCGCTCGCCGGACACCAGCTGCGACGGTCCCTACGGCAAGAAGACGGAGAAGAAGGGCTGCTATCACGGTCTCGCGCAGGTCGACCTGATCGACGCCCGCGTCTTGGTGCAGGGCCCCATCGGGCCGCTCAAGGACTGGTCGTTCGCCGCGGGCGCGCGCCGGAGCTGGATCGACACCTGGATCAAGCCCGTGCTCGAAGAGTCGGGCGCAGGCGTCACCACCGCGCCCGTGTACTGGGACTACCAGCTCATCGCCGACCATCGCCCTGCCAAGAACCAGAAACTCAGCTTGCGAGCGTACGGGTCCGACGACCGGCTCGAGATCCTGATCCGCGACCCGCTGGCCCAGGACCCCATCGTCGGCGGCAACATCGCTTTCCGCACGGGGTCGCACCGCGCACAGGCGCTCTACACGGGTGAGCTTTCGAGTGACGTCGACGTGAACGCGATGCTCTCGGCGGGGCGGAACCAGCTGCGCTTCTCGCTCGGGACCATCAAGTTCGATCTCGACACCTATCCGGTGACCGCCCGCACGGAGTTTGGCTTCAAGGCGGCGCGCGGGTTCAAGCTCTACGCGGGCTACGACTTCTTGGTCGTGCCTTACGACGTGCTGGTGCGGGCGCCGCAGCCCCCGCGCGAAGGCGAGCCCGACCCGGGCCCGTTCGCGGCGCGCCCGATCCAGGAGACCGCTCAGTCCGCCACCGCGTTCCGACCGGCCTGGTACCTCGAAGGCGAGTGGACCCCAGCGCGTCGATTGCGCGTCGTCCCTGGGTTCCGCGTCGACTACGCGCGGGACTCGGGGCACGCCGACCTGAGTCCGCGCATCAATGCGCGCTACGACATCGTGCCGAGCGTGGCGTCGACCGAAGACGAGGCCATCGGCAAGAAGCAGCTCCGAACCACGGTCAAGGGCGGCGTCGGCCTGTTCCACCAGCCGCCCCAGTTCCAGGAAACGGACACGGTCTTCGGCACCCCCAACCTGTATTCGAACCGGTCGGTCCACTACTCGGTCGGTGTGGAGCAGGAGCTTTCGCGGCACATCGAGCTCTCGGTCGAAGGCTTCTACAAGGACCTCACCCAGCTCGTCAGCCGCAGCGCCAATGAAAACGGCGCGTTCGCCTACAACAATGACGGGCTCGGCTCCGTCGTGGGCATGGAGACGCTGCTCAAGTACAAGCCCGACTCGCGCTTCTTCGGTTGGATCGCCTACACGCTCTCGCGCTCCGTTCGGAAGAACAGTCCTGACGACACCGAGTACCTCTTCGACTTCGACCAGACGCACAACCTGATCGCGCTCGGCTCGTACCGCTTGGGGCGCGGTTGGGAGTTCGGCGCGCGATTCCGCCTCGTTTCGGGCCCGCTGACCACCCCGGTGCTGAAGCCTCCGGGGCTGCCCGCCCTGTTTGCCGCCGATTCTGGCGCCTACGCCCCGCTCCAGGGCGAACCCAACAGCGAACGGCTCCCGCTGTTCCACCAGCTCGATCTCCGGGTCGACAAAGCCTGGCAGTTCAAAGACTGGCGTTTCTCGGCCTATCTCGACGTCTACAACGCCTACAACAACCAGGCGGTCGAGGCCGTCAGCTACAATTACAATTACAGCCAGCAGACCTACCAGACCGGCCTCCCCATCATTCCCAGCTTGGGCCTGCGAGGTGAGTTTTGAACGCGCGCGTCCCCCTTGCTCTCGTGCTCTTGGCCGCCGCGACCGCGGGTTGCGGAGCAGAGTTCGATCCGCCGCACGAGCTCAAGACGCTGCGCATCCTGGCGGTCCAGAAGACCGAGCCCTACGCCAAGCCCGGCGAGGAGGTCGAGCTCTCCATGCTCTGGCACGATGGCAGCCCGCGCGCGCCGCGGCCGGTCGAGGTGGCCTGGTTTTCTGGTTGCTTCAATCCTCCCGGCGACCTGTACCAAGGCTGCTTCGCCCAGCTCGCTCAGGGCGGCAGCCCGGGTCCGAGCGGACTGCCTCCGGGCTTCCAGCTCGGAACGGGCGACACGTTCAAGTTCACGCTGCCTGCCGACGTGATTTCGGCTCGGCCGCCGCCGGCGGATCCGAAGCAGCCACCGTATGGGCTCGCCTACGTGTTCTTCGCCGCTTGTGCCGGCAAGCTCGGACCGCCCCCCGAGTCGGGCAGCTTCGCGTTCCCCCTCGCTTGCTACGACCCGAATGGCAAGACGCTCGGCTCCGACGACTTCGTCGCCGGCTACTCCGGCATCTACGCCTTCGATTCGTATCGCAACCAAAACCCCATCGTGACCGGCTTCCGTATCGACGGAAGAGATACCGCCGGCAGCTGCATCGACGGCGCCTGCGTCGGCAACCCGCCCGCAGAGAACCTCGACTGCGCCAGCGTGCCCTGCATCAGCGCTTGCGCCGACGACGGCGACGAGAGCTGCCCGGACATCTCGATTCAACCCCTGGTGGACGCTTCGAGCGCGGAGGTCGACCAGATTTCCGTCGACGCCTACGGCAAGACGTATGGCGAACAGATGTGGATCCGCTACTACGTCACGCGCGGGGGAGTGAAGAGCGACGCACGCCTCCTGAACGACGCTCAGGCGGGCTGGAACAGCGACTACGGCACGAAGCTCTACGCGCCGAAGAAGCCGGGTCCGATGAGCATCTGGGCGGTCGTTCACGACAACCGCGGTGGGGTCGGCTGGGTTCGGCAAGAGGTGTTGGTGCAATGAAGAAGCGGGTCTGCTACTTCGCGCTCGCGCTCCTCGTCTTCGCCTGCGAATCGAAGCCGCCGCCGCCCGAGGCGGTCGAGAGCGAAAAGCCCAAGGTGCCGAGCGCGCGCTTCGGCAACCAGCCGAAGTTCGGCTGGGACGCTTCGATGGCGGGGCCGTCCCCCAGCGGCAGCTCGAGCGGAGCAGACTTCGGCGAACGTGCCGCGGGCCTCGGCATGGCGGCCGAGGCCCAGAAGGGTTGCTCTGACAAGAAGTGCGTCTGGGGCGCGTGCACCAAGCTCTGCGCTGCCTGGGTCGACAAGAACGTCCCGCCCTCACCCGGAGATGCGCGCACCAAGATCAACCTGAACTGCATCGGTTCTTGCCTCACGGAGCGAGATCAATGAGTGCGACTCGCGAACGATTCGAAGCCGCGTTGGCGCCCGTGCTCGAAGTCGTGGCGCGCATCGATCCCGACGCGGCAGGAGCCCGCGATGCGCTCGGGCGTGAGCTCCCGCTCGACGGACCCGTACTCACGGAGCTCAGGCGCTTGCTTCGCGCCGGCATCGAGGCGCGTTGGCTCGCCGAGCGCGAGAACGACGGCGTGCGCTGGTCGAGAGTCAGGAAAGCCCCGGACGAGCGGAGTCTGAGCATCGACTGCGTCCACATGCAGAGCGACGGTCCCTCACACACGCACCCCCGCGGCGAGATCGACCTCTGCTTCGCGGTGAGCGGAGACCCGCGGTTCGACGGCAACCCGGAAGGGTGGACGGTATATCCCTCCGAGAGCTGGCACGTGCCCAGCGTGCGTGGGGGCAGCATGGACATCCTCTACTTCTTGCCAGGCGGAGCCATTCGCTTCGACTGAAGTTCGCGGCGCGGCGCAGGTGTGACGGTGTGGTCGTGGGTCGGCGCTTTCCCGACCAGACCTCGCGCTCGCCGCCTCGTGACCGAGTCGTGTGGGTACCAAGCCCTTGGCTCGGTGCGCGGACGAGTCGGCGTTCAAGGACCGTTTCGTGACAGGGCAGCCGATAGAGTGCTCTAATTCGTCGAGCTCGCGACGCGGGGTGCGGGCCAGACTTCGAAAGATGGGAGAGCGGTGATGCGAACGATCTTGGCTGGCTTTCTTTTGTTGGGCGGAACGCTGGTGGTGCAGGCCTGCGGAGGCGACTCCGAAGACTCGGGCAGCAAGAACACGGGGGGCTCCTCCACCGGGGGCTCGTCTTCGGGCGGCACTTCGAGCGGAGGCACCTCGAGCGGCGGAACGTCTGCCGGCGGGAACAGCGGCGCAGGAGGCGTTGCGGGTGGGGCCGGTGTTGGCGGCACCGCAGCGGGCGGCGCGTCGGGCGCGGGCGGCGCGGGTACCGGCGGCGCGGGTACGGGTGGAGCAGGCACCGGCGGCGCGGGTACGGGTGGAGCAGGCACCGGCGGCGCGGGAACCGGCGGCGCAGGCACCGGCGGCGCGGGAACTGGTGGAGCAGGCACCGGCGGAACCGGTGGCGGCACCGCGACGTGCCCCGGCACTGCGCCGCAGGACGGCGCTCAGTGCACCTCGCTCGGTCTGAACTGCCCGTTCGGGAACCAGCAGTGCACCTGCTTCGTCAATTTCCAGAACCAGCTGCGCTGGAGCTGCGACCCCTGTCCAGCTGCGCAGCCTCAAGAGAACGCGCAGTGCAACAACAACGGCGCACGCTGCAACTACGGAGCGCAGCACTGCGGGTGCTTCGGTCAGACCTGGAATTGCACGACATGTCCGGCCACCGCTCCGCAAGACAACTCCAACTGCCAGACTCAGCAGTCGGGGCTCCAGTGCAGCTACGGAACCACGGCATGCGCCTGCTTCCAGGGTTCTTGGAACTGCGGCACCGTCGGAGGCGGCGGCAACAACTGCCCGCAGAACGAGCCGAACCCGGGTTCGAACTGCAACCTCCCGCCCACGACGCAGTGCAACTACGGTCAGACCACCTGCGTGTGTTTGAACGGGCAGTTCTTCTGCAACTGAGCAGCCGAGCTGGTTCGGCGGAGTGACGACGAAGCCGCGTCTGGGGCGACAGGTCCTTGACGCGGTTTCGTCTTCAGAGCGTCAGGTTGTCGGCGCTCGGTACAGTCGCCGGAGGGCTTTCTTCAGGCAACCGCCGCTCAGGAGTCTGGCGCGTGGGTTGCAGAGGCTTGGCGCATGCGCTTCAACGCGCAACTCCTGCCCCTCCCGATCCGCGACGACGCGCGCGGTGGTTTGGTGTTCGCCGAAGCCGAACGGCACGTGCCCTTCGCCATCCGCCGGATCTACGTGCTGTTCGGCGCCGACTACGAGACGACCCGGGGGATGCACGCCCATCGCCGGCTTGCCCAGTGTCTGGTCGCCGTCTCGGGCTCGTTCCGCGTCGTGCTGAGCGATGGCCACGAGCAGCGAAGCTACGACCTCGACCACCCGGGCAAGGCGCTCTACATCGGTCCGATGATGTGGCGAGAGCTCACTGAGTTCTCGCCCGGTGCCACCTGCCTGGTTCTCGCGTCCGATTACTTCGACGAGTCGGACTACATCCGCAAGTGGAGCGAATTCGTGCGCGAAACCCGGAGGGTGGCGTGAATGGGGTGCGCGTTCCGTTCCTCGACCTCCACTCGGAAATGTCGGAGCTCCGAGCGGAGCTCGACGCCGCGTTCCAGCGGGTGATGGCGTCGGGCCGCTTCGTGTGCGGCCCCGAGCTGGAAGCGTTCGAAGCCGAGTTCTCGAGCTTCACCGAGTGTCGCTACGCCGTCGGCGTGGGAAGCGGTCTCGCGGCGCTGGAGCTCGCGCTTCGGGGCTTCGGAGTAGGGCCCGGGGACGAAGTAGTCGTGCCCGCCCACACCTTCATCGCCACCTGGCTCGCCGTCGTGGCGGTCGGCGCGACTCCCGTGCCCGTCGAGCCAGATCCCTCGACGGGTAACCTCGACCCCCGGGAGCTCGAGGCGGCGTTCACCCAGCGCACCCGCGCCGTCATCCCCGTGCACCTCTACGGACGCATGGCCGACATGTCTCGCATCGTCACCATCGCGCACCGGCACGGAGCCTGGGTGCTCGAAGACGCTGCCCAGGCCCACGGCGCGAAGCATCGCGGGATCCCGGCCGGCGCGTGGGGCGACGCGGCCGCGTTCAGCTTCTACCCCAGCAAGAACCTCGGGGCGTTCGGGGACGCCGGTGCCATCACTACCAGTGACGCCCAGCTGGCGGCGCACCTGCGCGCGCTGCGTAGCTACGGCGCACGCCACAAGTATCAACACGAAGAGCTCGGCACGAACTCGCGTCTGGACGAGCTACAGGCGGCGTTCCTGCGCGTGAAACTGCGGAACCTCGGCGCCTCGAACTCGCGACGCGCCCGCATCGCGCAGGCCTACGCGGACGGGTTCGCGGGTCTGCCCGGGCTCGAGCTGCCCGCTCCGGATGCCGAAGGGACCTCGGTTCACCATCTCTACGTGGTGCGTCACCTTCTGCGGGATCAACTGGCGGCGGGGCTCGGCGAAGACGGGGTCGAGACCCTGATCCACTATCCGGTTCCTCCCCATCGCGCCCGGGCCTTTTCCGGGCGTTTCGACCACCACTCGCTCCCGCTGGCGGATCGGCTCGCAAGTCGGGTTCTGAGCCTTCCCATGGGACCGCACTTGTCGGCTGAGGACGTCGACTACGTGCTCACGTCGGTGCGCGCCCGCGTGCTCGGCCTCGCGGGCGAGAGCGCCCGAGACCGTGCCGCGTGAGCGGCGGAGGAACGCGTCATGTCAGGCTCAGCGTTGATCGGGCGGTACACGGAAGTAGTCGAGCGGAGACTTGTCTCTCGTCTGGGTCATGCTGGCGCCAAAGAGCTGCGCGGGTGGGACGTCCTTCAGGATGGTGGCGCCCGCGCCGATGAGGCAGTCCGCTCCTACGTTGATGTTGTTGGCGAACGTGGCGTTGACGCCGACGAAACAGCTCGCGCCCAGATCGACGAACCCCGAAATCACGACGTGCGACGCGATGAAGACGTGGTCGCGGATCTTGCTGTGGTGACCGATGTGGTTCCCGCTCCAGAGCACCACGTTGTCACCGATCTCCACGAACGGCTGCACCACGTTGTGCTCGAAGATGAAGCAGTGCTCGCCGAGCTTCACGTTGCGCCAGACGAACGCTCGCGAGCTCACGTACGATGCCAAGCCATAGCCGCGGGCTTTGGCCGAGAGCATCAGGCGCTTTCTCAGCCGGTTCAGCTGCGTGTACGTGGCCGCCACGTACACGGAGTGTTCGGACGGCGCGAAGTGCCGTTCGAGGTCCTCGAACGGGACGACCGGCTTCCCGTCGAGCTCGGTCTGCTTCAGGAACGACCGCTCCACGCTGAAGGCCACCACCTCGTAGGGCGAATCGAAGCTGAAGTACTCGCAGGCGATCTGCGCAAACGCAGTGTCGCCCACGATCACGAGCTTCTTCGCCTGGTCGCCGGGGAGGGAACTCGAGTCGGGCATGGGTTCGACACGCTCGCGTATTTCGTCCGGAAGCTCAAGCTCCCGGCGGGGAGGGCCTGAGCCCGTGCAGACGCTGGAGTCCGCGCGCGCGGTCGCCGTGGGTGAGCGGCTCGCGGTACGCAGCTACGCGCCGTCCGACGCGGCGCGTTGGGACGCGTTCGTGCGCGCTGCCAAGAACGGGACGTTCCTGTTCACGCGTGGCTACATGGATCATCACGCCTCGCGTTTCCGCGATGCATCGTCGCTCGTGTTCGATCGCGAACGCTTGGTGGCCTTGGTTCCTGCGAATCGAGACGGAGACGAGCTCGCGAGCCACTCGGGCCTCACCTACGGCGGAGTGGTGGTGGGACCCGACATGACGACGCCCAAGTTCGTGCGGGTGTTCCAGTCCCTCGCGGAAGCGTGGCGACGCGCCGGCGTAAGGCGAGTGAAATACAAGACCGTTCCGAGCATCTACCACCGGCTTCCCGCCGAAGAAGATCGCCATGCCTTGTTCCTTGCCGGCGCGGAGCTGGTTCGGCGCGACGTGCTTTCGGTGCTCGACCTCTCGGCACGGCCGAAGCTCGAGGAGCGCCGGAGGCGCGGGCAGCGGCGCGCCGAACGCGCCGGGATCGTGGTCGCTCCGAGCGACGATCTGCGCGGTTTCTGGCGTGTCCTGCGCGAGAACCTGGCGCACCGGCACGGAGTCTCGCCGGTGCACGACGAGGTCGAGATCGAGCTTCTGCGGCAGCGATTCCCCCGGGAGATCCGGCTCTACGCGGCCCACGCGGGCCCGCGCATGGTGGCCGGCGTGGTGGTCTACCACACGGGGCCCGTGGCGCATGCCCAGTACATCGCCAGCACTCGCGCCGGCCGCGAACAAGGGGCGCTCGATGCGTGCTTCGCTTGGCTCTTCCGTGAGCTCGCGAGCGAGGCAGCGTTCTTCGACTTCGGTAGCTCGAGCGAACAAGACGGCCGCCTGCTCAACGCGGGTCTCGTCGAATACAAGGAGGGATTCGGCGCGCGCACGGTGGTGCACGACTTCTACGACTGGAGGCTCGCGTGACCGCCGTCGACCTGGGGCGCTACGCGGCCGAGTACTCGGCTCAGTACGAGAGCGAAGACTGGTTCGAAACCGTCCTCGTGCGCGTTCGCCGAGAAGAGGTGCTGAACGCACTCGGGAAACACCCGCACGCTTCGGTGCTCGAGATCGGCTGCGGTCTCGAACCCTTGTTCCCCTTCGTGCGCGACTTCCAGCGCTGGGTGGTGATCGAGCCCGTACCTTCCTTCGTGGAGTGCGCCCGGCGCGCCGCGCTCACCCATGCCCGGGGAGCACGTGTGGAGGTGCTGGAGGGGTTCGTCGAAACGCGCGAGCACGAGCTCGCCGACCGCGGCCCCTTCGACTACGTGGTCGCGAGCAGCGTGCTGCACGAAGTTCCGGATCCCCGGCGGCTCCTCGCCGCGCTTCGCCAGCTTTCCGGGCCGGAAACCCGCATCCACGTGAACGTACCCAACGTGCGATCGCTGCACCGTCTCTTGGCGCTCGAGGCGGGCCTCATCACCTACGTGTTCGCGGTATC
>Ga0268298_10005419_pt1 | contig 11962 bp, 10 predicted proteins | sample WWTPWeurt_MetaG_FD_194462 | JGI IMG/M metagenome (GOLD analysis project Ga0268298, IMG submission 194462) | Activated sludge microbial communities from WWTP in Nijmegen, Gelderland, Netherland - WWTP Weurt | ecosystem: Engineered > WWTP > Aerobic digester > Activated sludge | place...
CGCCCTTCCTCGCCCAGGGGAAGGTCGTCATCGTCTTCAACTGACCGAGGCCACCACCATGAGAACTCTTGCCATCGGCCTCCTCACCCTCAGCAGCGTCGCCTTCGCTGATGCGACGACCGTCACCAAAGAGGGCACTGGTGAAGCCGCCGTCCTCAACAAAGACGAAGGGCGCGCCTTCGAAGACGCGAAGAACGCCGCGCTCCGGAATGCAGTCGAGCAGGCGGCGGGCGTGCGCGTCGACGCCGACAGCCTCGCCGTCAACAACCAGATCGTCCGTGACGTGGTGTTCGCCAACACCAGCGGGTACGTGAAGTCCTTCGACGTCACCTCCAAGAAGGTCGAGAAAGGGGTCGTCTCGGTCGCGGTGAAGGCCCTGATCGTCACCGAGAACCTCGACAAGGACATCCAGGCGGCTCAAGCGCTCGTGAAGCGCGCGGGCCGGCCCACCGTCATCGTGATCCTCAACGAGCAGACCCTCGTCGAAGGCTCGGACGGCAAGAGCAATGCGGTCACTTCGACCAAGAACCTCGAGATCGCGGTCTCGAACGCGATGCAGGCCGACGGCTGGGACGTTCGCAACGAGTCGATCGCGAACTTGGGCAAGCTCGACATTCAGTCCACCGTCTCGTTGACGGGCGGCGAGGCCCGTCACCTCGGTGAGGTCGGGAAGGTGCAGTACGTCGTCTACGGGTCGGTGACGCTGCGCCACCTCAACCCCGATCTCATGCTGATGGGAGGGCGCAACACCGACGGCAAGCCCACCATCTTCCCCGTTTCTGGAGAGTACGAGCTCAACGTCTTTGCCACCGACTCTGGTCAGCAGATCAAGCGGTTCAACGGCAAGCTCTTCAAGTCAGCGCGCAACGAGCTCGACCCCAAGGCCCTTGGAGCCCTCTCCGTCTCGCATGAGCGCTCGGCCTTCGTGATCATCGAAGACCGAAAGGGCGAGATCATCGGAGAGGTGCGCAAGGCGGTCACCGAACATCTGCGCAACCGGCAGATGAACGGGGTCGAGGTCGCGCTCAGCGTGAAGGGGCTCGAGTCCTTCGGTGCGGTGAAGGACTTCCGCAAGGCGCTCGAGACCATCAAGGGCGTGCGAGCCATCGACCAGGGTGACTTCGCCAAGGGCGTGGCGAACTATCGGGTGACGTTCGCGGGCCAGACCGCGGAGCTCGCCGAGCAAGTGGAATCGTCGACCTTCAAGAAGCACAAGCTCGAGGTCGTCGCGGCCACGACCAACACCCTCGAAGTGAACGTGAAGTGAGGGTCGTCGCGGTCGCGTTGCTCACCGGTGCGTGTGCCCCTGCCGTCACGCTCCCGGAGGTGGTCCAGGTTCGAGCGCCCACTCGATCGCAGGCGATTGGGGAACTGGTGCTCCGCTGTACGCCCGACGACGCGGAGGTCGCCCTCGATGGCGTGTCGCAGGGGCTCTGTAGTGACTTCGACGGTGCTCCCCGCGGCCTCAAGGTCGGCACCAGGAGTCGCCGCGTCGAAGTGAAGAAGCGTGGGTTCGAGACGTGGGAGAGTTGGCTGGCCGCCGATCAGACCCGGGTGGTGATGACGGTGACGTTGGTGCCGTCGGGAGACGAGCGATGATGACGAGACTGGTGACGATGGTGGCGTGCCTCGGGGCGCTGACGGCCTTCGCCGAGATCGGCAAGGTGAGCTTGATGGAAGGGAAGGCGACCCGAACGCCGAAGGAGGGCGCGGCCACGGCGTTGGCAGTCGGCGCCGCGATCGAGCTCGGCGACACCATCGAGGTCTCCGAGGGGAACCTCAAGCTGACCCTCACCGACGAGAGCGTGATCATGCTCGCGCCGAAGTCGAAGTTGCTGATCACCGAGGCCGAGTTCGCAGGCCAGGAGCGCAAGGGCTTCAAGGCGCTGCTTCAGTCGGGCAGCCTGTGGACGAAGGTGAAGAAGGCGCTCGGCGGCGGAGGCTACGAGGTCTCGACCGATCGCGCGGTCGCGGGTGTGCGCGGCACGATCTTTCGCATCGACGCTGACGCGCTGGTGAAGACCGCCAAGCCCCCCAAGGCGCGCAAGGGCTCGATCGTGCGCATCGTCGAGGGGATCGTGAACATCAAGCCGACCGCCGAGGTGGCGAAGGCTTCGACCGCCGCGGCGCCTCCGCCAAAGAAGAAGGGGGAGCGCGTGCAGGTGGCAGGCCCGACCGAGATCAGCGCCGACGAGTGGGAGAAGAAGTTCGTCGACCTCCAGAAGAATCAGCAGATCGCGGTCGGCGTCGATCTGTGGGAGATCGCCGAGTACGAGGAGAGCGCCAAGAAGGATGCGTTCGCGAAGTTCGTGGAGAAGAACCAGTAGCCTCCTCGCGGCGCTGCTCGCGCAGGTCTCGTCTGCCCAAGATCAACGCCCCCTCCTCACCGGCCCCGAGCCGATCGTCGGAGGCGCAGTACGGGTCCACGTGCTCGCGAGCGAGGAGCTCGAGCCCGACGTGCTGCGCGCGCTCGCCAAGCCCAACGTGGTGCTGTGGCTCTCGACGCGAAGCAACGTCGTGCGCGAGTCGTCGATCGACAGCCTCGCCCGCTTCGAGGCGTCGTACGTCCAGATCCGGCCACCGCTCGCCGCCACCGAGCTCCGCGCCTTCGGCCGATCGCCGAAGACTGGCTGGTGGGTGACCCTCGCTCCGGGAGAGGGGCTCGCCTCCCTCGAACGTGCCCGTGGTGCCCGCCCGCTCGCGCTCGAGGTGGCTGGCGCGCTCTCCGAGGAGACGACGGGCGCCGTGAAGAACCTGCGGCCGACGCTGGTCCGCTGGACGCCGCCCGCCGAGCTCGATCTCCTGCAGTGGAGCCGCTTTCGTTCGTTCCCAGGGCGCAAGGTGCTGGTGGTGAGCAGCCAGCTCCTTCCCCGTGACTGCAGTGCGCGGAGCGCGACCGAGCCGGCGGCCGAGCTCCACGTCGCGACGCTGCTCGCGGTGAGCGCGCCGGTCTTTCCCTGTGGGGTGGGAACGAGGGTGGAGATCGCGCCCGACCTCGAGCCCTGGCTCCTCAAGTCGTTGGTGGTGCGTGACCCCTCGGTCGAGCTCGTCGTGCGAGTCGACGACTCGGTTCGCGCGGTCGGCAAGACGCGCGCGCTGCTCGAGCTGCTCGGCCGGTGAGGTCGATTCGCAAAAGCTGAGAATCACGCCTCGCCACCCTCGCGGATTGCTTGACCTTCCCGACGGGCAGGGGCGACAATCCGCGCCTCACAAAAGGGTTGGAGAAGACATGCTTCCAAGCACCCGCCCTTCTCTTGGGATCTGCTTCATGCGTTCACTTTTTTCCTGTCTCACCCTCGTCTCGTCCTTCGCGCTCGCCCAGGCGCCAGCCGCGGCCAAGAAGGAGGCCGTCGACGCCGAGCTGAAGAAGAAAGAGACCTCGATCGCGCCCGACAAGTCGCTGGCCGGTGACATCACCCGCAAGAAGAAGAAGGAAGAGGACGCGCCGACGCTGACCTACGACGCGTTTCGTCTCGACGTCGAGCTGCAGGTCGCCTCGAAGCGCCGCGAGCAGATCACCGACCTCTCGAAGATCATCGAGCTCTCCCAGGACAAGAAGGAGAAGCCGTCACTCCTGTTCCGCCTCGGCGAGCTCTACTGGGAAGAGTCGAAGTACTACTTCTTCGAAGCGAACCGGAAGGACGACGACAAGATCAAGGCGATGAACGCGAAGGACGAAGCGGGGATTCAGCGCGCCGAGTCCGAGAAGGCCGATCTCATGGCGAAGTCGAAGGAGTTCGCCGATCAGGCCGTCGAGAAGTACTACCAGATCGTCCAAGAGTACAAAGACTACGAGCGCACCGACGAGGTCCTCTACTTCCTCGGCCTCAACCTGATGGACTCGTCGGACGAGAAGAACCAGAAGAAGGCGCTCGCCTCGTACAAGCGCCTCATCGAGAAGTACCAGAAGTCGAAGTACCTGCCCGACGCGTACCTGGCGGTCGGTGAGTTCTACTTCAACGGCTCGAAGGGCAAGCGCGAGCAGCTCGAGAAAGCGCTCGAGAACTACAAGAGCGCGAGCAAGTACCCCGAGAACCAAGTCTACGGCTACGCGATGTACAAGATGGGGTGGTGCTACTTCAACATGGCCGACTACGAGAAGGCCATGGACCAGTTCAAGTCGGTGGTCCTCTACGCCGAGCTCGCCAGCACCGAAGAAGTCGAAGGGAAGGGCAAGTCGAAGCGCGCCGGCCTCGTGAAGGAAGCCCGCAACGACTACGTGCGTGCGTACTCGCGCGGTGGCGGTCAGCCTTCGGAAGCGAAGGATCGGTTCGCGAAGCTGGCGAAGAAGGCCGACGACCTGCGGCTGATGATGAAGCAGCTCGCGAACCTCTATTACGAAGACGGCAAGGACCGCGAAGCCGCCGTCACCTTCGACATGCTGATCAAGGAGCGCCCGACCGCGCCCGACGCCCCCGGCTTCCAGGGGAAGATCGTCGACTGCGTGATGCGCGCCGGCAACAAGCGGCAGACCGTCACCCAGGTGCGTCGCCTGGTGAAGATCATGGACGACGTCCTCAAGGGCAACCCGAAGATGGACGACAAGGACAAGAAGGCGCTCGACGAGGCGCGTGAGTTGTCCGAGCGAACGATCTCCAACCTCGCGGTCAACTGGCACAACGAAGCGAAGAAGACCCGCGACGACGAGACCTTCGGCTTCGCCAACGAGGTCTACGCCGACTACCTCACGCTCTTTCCCGAGAGCCCGAAGGCCTACGATCTGCGCTTCTTCTGGGCCGAGCTCCTCAACGACAACCTCTCGAAGTACCAGAAGGCCGCCGAGGAATACACCCGGGTGATGATGGTCGACGTCGGCCGCGTCGAGAAGAAGGCCGATGACGGCAGCCCCGGCAAGCCCGGCAAGTGGATGAACAACGCCGCCTACAACACGATCCTCGCCTGGGACTCGGTCATCAAGGAGAAGGCGACGGCCGACGCAGGGAAGCCGGCTGGTGGCGCGGACCCGACGAAGAAGGCGGCGATTCCACCCGAGAAGCAAGCGTTGCTCGAGGCGTGCGAGCGGTACCTCAAGTACATCGAGAAGGGCGAGAAGAAGGTCGAGATCGCCTACAAGGCCGCGAAGATCTACTACGACTTCAACTACCTCGACGAAGCGGTCTCGCGCTTCGCCGACATCGCGCTCAAGTACCCCGACTACAAGTTCGAAGACGGCGGCCGCGCGGGTGAGATCTCGGCGAACCTCGTGCTCGACTCGTACAACATCCTCCAGGACTGGGCGAAGGTGAACGAGTGGGCCAAGAAGTTCTACGCCGAGGAGCGCCTCGCGACCGGGAAGTTCAAGGAAGACCTCCGCGGCCTCATCGAGCAGTCGTCGTTCAAGTTGATCAACCAGCTCGAAGCGAAGAACGAGTACGCCAAGGCCGGTGAGGCCTACGTCGGCTTCGTCACCGACTGGCCGAAGAGCGAGCTCGCGTGCAAGGCGCTCTACAACGCGTCGATCGACTTCTACAACGCGAAGGCGCTCGATCGGGCGATCGAGGTGCGCAAGCAGCTGATCGCGAAGTTCCCCAAGTGCGAGTACGTGCCGAAGACGCTCTACGCGCTCGCCGAGGGCTACGAAGCAGTCGCCGACTTCGACGACGCCGCGGATCTCTACGAGAAGTACGCGGCCGCGTTCGAGAAGGGCAAGGGCCCCGCGCCAAAGAAGGCTCCGGCGAAGGGGAAGAAGGGGGCCGAGGCAGCGGGGCCGTCGGCCGAGCAGGTGTGGGAAGAGCAGAAGGCGCAAGACGCGCTCTACAACGCCGGCGTCTTCCGTGACGGCCTCGGCCAGTTCAAGCAGGCGCTGAAGAACCGCGAGAAGTACCTCGAGCTGTGGCCCAAGTCGAAGGACGCGGAGGCGGTGCAGAAGTCGATCATCGACCTCCACGAGAAGATGGCGCTGTGGACGAAGGCCCAGAAGCTCTACGAGGACTACGAGAAGGACCAGATCAAGGACCCCAGCAAGCTGCTCTGGGCCGAGGGCCGAATCGCGTCGATCTACGAGGAGAAGCTGAAGAACAACGGCGGCGCTCGGAAGATCTTCGTCCGCATCCTCGATTACTACGAGAAGCTCAACAAGAAGCAGAAGGACGCGCTCGACATTCAGGCGCTCGACGCCGTCGCGCGGGCCTCGTTCGTGATGAACGAGGACGACTTCAAGCGCTACTCCGGCATCAAGCTGAAGTGGACGAGCCTCGCCAACATCGGAGAGCTCAAGGGCTCGATCAAGACGAAGGCGAAGGGCCTCGAGGACATTCAGAAGGCCTACACCAAGACCGTTCAGTTCAAGTCGGCCGATCCGGCCATCTGCGCGCTCGCCCGCATCGGCATGGCCTACGATCAGTTCGCCGAAGCGCTCGGGAATCCCCCGACGCCGAAGGGCATTCCGGAAGATCTCCTCTTCGAAGTGAAGACCCAGTTCGGCCAAGAGGCCGCGCCGGTGCGCGACAAGGCCGCCGAGGCGTTCGCCGCGACGGTGCAGAAGAGCCAGGAACTCGACGTCTTCAACCCGTGCTCGTCGAAGGCGCTCGAGATGCTGCGCACCAAGTACCGACCGGAGCAGTTTCCGAAGATGGGCGAGGAGACCTTCGAGCTCAAAGCCGACGAGTCGGCGACGGTGCAGTCGATCGGCCAGGGCGTGCTCACCTCGATCCAGACCATCCCCACGCTGTCTCCCGAGAAGGCCGCCGAGCTGAAGCAGAACACCTCGGGCGTCAGCGGCCGCAACGTGGTCGATGCCCGCCCGCGCGGCGAAGAGCCCGACACGCTGCCGCCGCCGACGAAGAACGACGCCCCGAAGAAGAACGAGAAGCCCAAGGCCAACGGCACGCCGACTCCCGCGCCGACCAAGAGTGCGTCGAAGAACGACGAGCCGGAGGACACGCTGTGAAGACGACCACTCGAATCGCAGCGGGCGTCGTCTCGCTCTTCCTCGTTCAGGGGTGCAAGACGACCGACCCCGGTACCGACGGAGTCAAGGTCGACGGGCCTCAGGTCAAGCGCACCACCAACAACGTCGCGCAGTCCGACGAGGCCCCACAGATCAACAGCAAGGCGAAGTTGCTGTTCGAAGATGCGGTGAAGGCCTTCGACGCGATGAACAAGTCGCACGTCTACGACTGGGCGGTGTTGGAGAAGAAGTTCCGCAACGCCGCCGACGCCGACTCACGGCTCGCCGAAGCGACCTACAACCTCGGCGTCATCGCCGAGCGGCAAGGCAAGCTGAAGGAGGCGGCGTCGCTCTACAACGAGGCGCTGTCGCAGAAGCCGACCTTGCGCCAGGCCGCCGAGAACCTCGCGGTGATGGCGCAGAACCAAGGCAACGAGGAGAAGGCGGTCAAGATCTACGAGAGCATCTTGGCCTCGTACCCTGACGATGCCGGCAGCCGGGCGCGCCTCGCCGAGATCCACCGCCGCCGCGGAGAGAGCGGGAAGGCGCTCGAGCTCGCGAAGGAGGCCCTCTTCCGCGATCCCCGCACGCTCCAGGCCTACAAGACGATGATGCAGGTGCACTTCGAGCAGAAGCAGTACTCGCTCGCGCGCCTCATCGCGTTGCGGGCGACGAAGATCGACGAGAACGATCCCGAGATCTACTTCACCTTGGGCCTCCTCAACCTCGCCGAGAAGGAGCCGGTGAAGGCGCGGGCCCAGTTCAAGCGGGCGGTCGAAGCGCGCGCCGATTTCCTCCCGGCCCACTACCAGCTCGCCAAGATGGCCTTCGATCAGGAGGACTACGGCAGCGCGGAGGACCACGTTCGCAAGATCCTCCAGGCCAACGGCAACAACGCGGAGGCGCTGGTCAACCTCGGCGTCGCGTACAAGGGCATGGGCCAGGTCGACAAGGCGCTGCAGGCCTACGATCAGGCTGCGAAGATCAAGCCCGAGCTGCCGGCGCTCTACCTCAACCGCGGCATCATCATCGGCCTCAAGGGCGATCCCGAGAAGGCGATCCAGCTCTACAAGCAGTTCATCACCGCGTCGGGCGGCGAGACGTCGGTGAACGCCAACCACGCCGTCTTCGAGCTCATCAAGGAGCAGGAAGGCGTCATCGCCAAGCGCGAGGAGGCGAAGAAGGCGGAAGAAGAAGCCAAGAAGATGGAAGAGGAGATGAAGAAGGCGGAGGACGCCGCGAAGGAAGAAGAGCGCAAGAAGAAGGAAGAGGAGTTCAACAAGCAGCGGGAGGCCGCGAAGGGCAAGGCCGCGTCCGAAGCGCTCAAGGACGAGAAGGGCGGCGCCGAAGAGCCGAAGAAAGAAGAGCCGCCGAAGAAGGAAGAGCCCAAGGCCGCGCCTCCGCCGGCCAAGCCGACCACTCCGCCCGAAGCGAAGAAGGAGGAGCCGAAGAAGGAGGCTCCCAAGAAGCCCGCGACTGACGAGCCCACCGACGGCCTCTGAGCGGAACTGGACCCCAGCGGCGAGACGTCGAACGAGACACCCACTCGAGGAGTCTCAAATGCGTCTCGTCGCTGCGCTGCTGCTGTGCTGTTCGTCAGCCTTTGCTCAGGCCCCAGGCGCGGACAAGAAGCCACGCCCCGTTCAAGTGATCGACATCAGCCAGGGCGCCGAGATCGAGGGCGGGCAGGTGAAGCCGGTCATCGACTTCACCGTGATCCCCGAGCGGCCGATCTTCAACCGGATGATTCAGGTGCGTGGGTCCTTCTTCAAGGAGCTCCACGACTCGGTCGACGCCCTCCGCTGACCTGATCACCCGAGTGGGCACACAGTTTCTCACTCTGTGCGATGCAATAAACGCGTGCAGCACCTTTGCGGACACCTCGACAGTGGTAGTGTCCCTCGTCGCAACAAGGGGCTTTTGGAGGAATCAATGTCGAAGCACCTGTGGATCGTCATCGCGGCTTCACTCCTCGCGACGGCGGCGATTGCCCAAGACAAGAAAGAGGGCAACGTCACCTACAACAAGAAGACGGAGTACAGCTTCGAAGACGACACCATCGAGGGCGATCTCACCAAGCCCGACGGCGAGTACGTCGAGGCGCGCAAGAAGGTGAAGCACTCGAACCTCATCAAGATCCGCGAAGAGTTCAAAGACAAGGTCATGCAGTCGGTCGGCGAACTCTGACAACCTGCGGGAACCTGCGCCGTTTCGTGGTGTCAGGCCCTGCGACGAACCCTTCCTGGAGGCACTCGTGCCCGTCCCGTTGACGCTCAAGGTTTTCAAGGGCGAACAGCTCATCACCACCAAGGACTTCGACCGCGATCTCATCAAGATCGGCCGGTTGGCGTCCGCCCATCTCACCATCGACGACGAGAAGGTCGCGCGCATCCACGCGGTGATCGACGTGGCTCCCGACGGGACGCTCTCGGTCACCGACATGGGCACCGTCGAAGGGACGATGCTCAACGGCAAGCGGGTGATGAAGAGCTCGGTGTCGTTCGGCGATGCGATTCAGGTGGGCGGCACCACCATTCGAATCGAGAAGGCAGGGGCCGCGCCGTCGGTGGCGCCGGCGATCGCGGCGGTCGCTCCCGAAGCGGTGACTCAGCCCGTCGTGGCGACCGTTCCAGTGCCCGCGCCGCAGGTCGTGGCGGTTCCGCAGGTGGTGGCCGCTCCAGTCGTCGTTCAGGTCGCCGCGCCGCAGGTGGTGCAGGTGCCGGTACCGGTTCCGGTTCCCACTCCGTCCTACGTGCCCGAGGCGCCGCAGGAGCTGGCCGACGAACGCATCAGCCCGCGCATGCGCCCGCGTCGTCGCAAGGGCTCCGGCCCGCTCGGCGTCGAGCTGCGCTTCCTCTGGGGCGATCACATCGTCGGTGAGTTCTTCCTCTCGCCCGGAATGGAGCGCACGCTGCGAGTCGGCTCCGCCGCCGGCGTCGACTTCGTGATGGGCGACATCACTGGCCCGGTCTTCGAGCTGGTGAAGTTCGGGAAGAACGGCTGCCAGCTCCGCTTCACCTCGAAGATGGAGGGCGAGCTGCACCGCAAGTTCGGTGACGAGGTGCTCACCCTCTCCGAGGCGAAGAAGAAGGGCCTCGCGGTGGCCGATGGTGACGCAGTCGCGCTCACCTTGAACGGCGACGACTTCGCGTGGGTCGATCTCGGCGGAGTGACGGTCGAGGCGTTCTTCCAGCCCGTCCCCAAGCCGGTCTTCGTGCCGTTCTCCGAGACGGTCGACTTCACCGTGCTGAACATCTTCTTGGTCTCGTTCTTCATCGCCGCGCTCTTCGTGATCAGCGCCGCGAATCGAGAGGCGGAAGGTGACGAGTTCGCCGACGATCTGAACAACAACCAGGCGCGCATCGCCAAGCTGCTGATCAAGCCTCCCGAGACCCAGAAGAACCCGATCCTCGAGAAGTTCGAGAAGAAGAAGGACTCGGGCGAGATCGCGCAGAAGCACAAGGGCGAAGACGGGCAGATGGGCAAGAAGGACGCGCCCAAGCGTTCGGCCCATGCGGCGCCGAAGGGTGATCCCAACAACAAGGATCAGGCGCGGCTCCTCGTCGCCAAGGTGTTCGGCGGCGGAACCGGCGGCATCAGCACCATCTTCGGGCACCAGGGCCTCGGCGGAGAGCTCAAGAGCGCGATGGGCAACATGTTCGGCGCCGCGCCCGGAGACGCGGCAGGCCTCGGCGGTCTCGGGCTGCGCGGCTCTGGATCGGGCGGCGGCGGGCTCGGCGACACCATCGGCATCGGTGGCATCGGCACTCGTGGACGTGGCGGCGGCACCGGCGGCTACGGCTCCGGCGTCGGGGTGCTCGGCGGCAAGAAGGACGTCGACATCGGCATCACCTCGTCCGAGCCGACGGTCATGGGGTCGCTCGACAAGGAACTCATTCGCAAGGTGATTCACGCCAACCGCGGCCAGATCCGGTTCTGCTACGAGAGCCAGCTCAACCGCTTCCCGAAGCTCGAAGGCAAGGTCGCGGTGAAGTTCGTCATCTCCGCGACGGGGTCGGTCGCCACCTCGCAGGTCGCCCAGTCGACCGTCGGGAACGCTGAACTCGAAGCCTGCGTCGCTGGTCGCGTTCGCACCTGGATCTTCCCCAAGCCGAAGGGCGGCGGAGTGGTGGTCGTCACCTACCCGTTCATCTTCAAGCAGTCCGGCTCGTAGAGACGACCGGCTGAGCCTGGCACCTACCTCGGGGCCTTCTTGCACACGCAGGGAGGCCCCGCGTTTTCTGCGCTGCACCTGACTTCTTCGTCAGGGGGCTGGCGGCACATTCGCGACGACTCCAAGGGCTGCGCGCGAATGGCGGTGGCGTTCTTGTTGCTCGAGTCCCTGTCGTGGAGCGGGAACGCACTCACCTCGACGCACCTCGGCCGATCTTCCTGGCGGGGAGTGAGCGGGCGCTTCGTCAGCTGCGCCGGTGCCTCGAGGGCCTCAAGCTCTTCGTGTCGCATCTGCCGATCGAGGGTGAGCGCTGCATCGAGATCGTCCAGCGAATGCAGCGGCCGGCGGTGTGGCTGTCGCCCTGGGCCGTGGGGCACTCGGCCGAGATTCTCCGCTTCGTGGAGAAGGCGAAGTTCATCGTCGTGCACGGTGAGGGTGAGATCGTCGACGCGCCGCCGCCCAGCGAGCGCTGCATTCACCTCAGCGAGGCGGAGCTGGCTCAGGGGCTGGTGCGGCTGCTGCGTTTTCTCGGTTTTGGCGAAAGTGGCGCCGACCCCCACCACTGACGGCTTCCAATCGACGGCTCGGCGACGACGGACTAGGGTGCCGCGCTCATGATGATCCGCGCACTGACGTTTGGGTGTTTGGTGGCCTCGTCGCTCGCCGTCGCTCAGGGCCGAGGAGAGAAGGCGGTCGAAGATCGCAAGGCCGCCTCCTACGAGGAGATCGAGCGCGGCTTCTTCTTCGGCGTCTCGGGCGGGTTCTGGGGAACGATCAACCCGCCCATCGCGACCGGGAGCGCCCAGTACTTCTCCGCAGGCCAGGCTGCGCTGATCGAGATCGGCTACGACATCGGCGAGCGGGTCTCTCCGGCGCTGTTCTTCCTCGCGACCGCGAAC
>Ga0268298_10005420_pt1 | contig 11961 bp, 10 predicted proteins | sample WWTPWeurt_MetaG_FD_194462 | JGI IMG/M metagenome (GOLD analysis project Ga0268298, IMG submission 194462) | Activated sludge microbial communities from WWTP in Nijmegen, Gelderland, Netherland - WWTP Weurt | ecosystem: Engineered > WWTP > Aerobic digester > Activated sludge | place...
GCGGCCCGGGCCACCAGATCCGAGGCGTAGGCTTCAAGGGGGTTCTCAGCCACAGTGGCCCCTTCTTCTTCCTCGGCGCCAACCGGCTTGCTGGTGGGCGCCTTGGGGGCGGCAGGTCCGTGGCTCAAAGCCTTCAGCAGGGCGAGGCGCTTCACGCCATGGCGCTCCAGCAGCTGCCGGGCATGGCTGGCCTCCTCCTCCAGGAAGGGCGGCAACAGCTCGCCGCCGCGCAGGTCATTGCGGCCGGAACTGAACGCATGGACCAAGGCGCGCTCAACCACGCGTACGAAGCCCAGGGTGCTGTGGGGCTGAAAGGCCTCGCCTTCGGGGACCGTCTCGAAGGATTTGGCCAGGATTGCTTCCAGATCGGTGCGAAGCAGGTCGAGGTTCACGCCGCATGCCTTCAGGGCCTTGGCCGCGTGGGCATCGTCGAGCAGTGCCAAAAGAAGATGTTCCAGGGCCACATCCTCGTGGCGCCGGGCCTTGGCCAACTCGAAGGCGCGCTGAAAGCCCTGGTTCAGCTCAGGGCTGATCTGAGGTGTGTCAGGCATCGTGCTCCTCCACCGTGAGCAGGAGAGGAAAGCCGTCCCGCTCAGCCAGCTGGCGCCCGCGTTCGGCGCGGGTCTCGGCAACATCGCGGGTGTAGATGCCGGCCACGCCCACACCGGCCTTGTGCACCGCCAACATGATCACCGTGGCCTCCGCTTCCGGTTTCCGGAAGACCGTCTTCAGGAGCCAAACCACGAACTCCTGGGTGGTGTAGTCATCGTTGTGGAGCAGGACCTTCCACATCCCAGGCTCCCGCAGCTTCGCGCGTTTGCGGGTGAGGACCTGGCCGTCTTCCTTCACCTGCCTGGCCATGGATGGTGCCTCCGGGAGATCAGGATAGCTTCTCCATGAGGTGCAGGAACCCACCCCTGGTCAGTTCCCGGATGAACAGGGCCGTCCGGGTGGTTGTATCGGCTTCCTCGGGAAAGGTCCGGCCGACGAGCTCAGCCACCTGCCCCACCGTGCGGGCACCGTCGCAGGCCTGCCAAACAGCCGTTCCCCGGGCATCCAGCTTCACCCGGTAGTTGGGCTTCTTCATCATGCGGAGCAACCAGACCCAGCGCTTGGACAAGATCTTCGGACGGATCAGGACCACGGTGCCGCCCTCGGAGGGCTCATAGGCAAGGGCCTGGATGGGCACTGCGGCGAGAAAAGCGTCGTCCGGGAATGCGTTCATGGTCCACCTGATAAGAACGGGGCGCGGTTGCCCGCGCCCCGTTTCGATTCAACCCAACCTAGAAATTGGCGCTGGGGGGCGCGGGCTCGTCGGCTTCGCCGGCGTTGGCCAGGGGCACCCGGACGAGGTAGACCGCGATGCCCGCCAGGATCAACAGGCTGATCCAGAACATGCCGGGGTTGGCGAAGATCTTGTACTTCACCTCGAAGAAGGCGAAGGACGCGAAGAGCAGACCCACTAGGGCCTCACCGGCGATCAGACCGGCGGCCAGCAGCACGCCGTTGTTCTCCACCCGCACCTTCTGGGCCTCGTTCAGGCCCCGCTTGGCAGCGAACATCTCCACGGTGCCCTTGATGAGGCCGCCAAGGAAGATGGCGAAGGTCGTCTCCAGCGGCAGATACATGCCCACCGAGACCAGCATGGGACTCTTCACCTGCATGAGGATGAACGCAAAGCCCATCATCATGCCGACGATGATCAGCGGCCAAGCCATCTTGCCTTCCACGATGCCGCGGCTCAACAGGGCCATGAGGCCCGCCTGGGGGGCGGCCAGCTGCTTGGAGCCGAAGCCGGCGTCCAGGGAGAGGACGGCCTTCTTCTGGTCGGCGGGCAGCTGCTTCACCTGATCCAGCGTGTAGGTCTTGCCATCGGGGGCAGTCACGACCTGCACCTGCTGGGCGGTGAGTTCGGCAATGCGCTTCGTGCCCTGGGCGGTGATGTCGCCCTCGTGCAGCACCATGAGGGGGATGAACAGCACGACGGAGGCCAGGGCCACGCCGAGCAGGTCGCCCATTTCCATGCGCCAGGGGGTGCCACCCAGGATGTGTCCGGCCTTGAGGTCCTGCAGCATCTCGCCTGCAACCGCGGCGCTCACGCAGACGATGGCGGCGACACCAAGCACGGCGGCCACGCCCTCCTGGCCCTTGACGCCAAGGATGACCATGACCAGGGCGGTGAGCACCAGGGCGGTGAGCGTGAGGCCCGAGATCGGGTTGTTGCTCGAGCCCATGATGCCGACGAGGTAGCCGCTGATGGCGGCGAAGAAGAAGCCGAGGATGACCATCACCAGAGCGGCCACGAAGGAGACGAGGGCGCCCACGTGGAAGATCTGCCAGGTGACGAGGAAGGTGACAGCGGCGGCGAAGCCGATGCCGCCGAGGACATAGGTGAAGGGCAGGTCCTTGTTGACGCGGTCCACCACGTGATCGCCGGAGGCGGCCTTCTTCACGTCGGAGACGGAGCGGGTGAGGCCCGTAGCCAGGCTCTTGCGCATCTTGAAGAGGGTGAAGCCGGCGCCGACGAGCATGCCGCCGATGGCGATGGGACGGACGATGAACTTCCAGACCGAGTAGGAGAGGGCGATCCAGTCGCCTTCGGGAGCAGCCTCAGGGAGAACACCAGGGGCCAGGAAGTAGGTGATGATCGGGACCAGCAGACCCCAGGCGATGATGCCGCCGGAGAAGTTCAGGGCGCCGAGCTTGGGGCCAATGATGTAGCCCACGCCCATGTAGGCGGGGCTGATGCCGGGGGAGCTTAGCAGCATGCCACCTGCGACCTTGGCCTTCCAGGCGCCGGCCAGGTTGATGGCCGAGGTCTTGAAGTGAACGAACTTCTCCCAAGCGCTGGCGAACAACGACAGCTGCACGAGGGCCTGGATCGAGGCGCCGAGCCCCATGGCGCCAAACAGGAACTTGGTGCCGCTACCACCACGGGCGCCGGCCTTGTGGATCTCGGCGGCGGCCACGCTCTCGGGGTAGGGCAGCTCGGCATCCTCGACCATGACCCGACGCAGAAGGGCGACGAACATGATGCCAAGCACACCGCCGGCGAACATGATCAACGAGCTGGTGACGTAGTTGCCGGCCGTGAAGAAGCGGGGCCAGATGCCGCTGATCACGAAGGCGGGGATGGTGAAGATGGCGCCGGCGGCCACGGACTCGCCGATGCTGCCCACGGTTCGGGCCATGTTCTCTTCGAGGATGGTGCCCTTCATGAGCTTGATGAGGGCCATGCCGATGACCGCGGCCGGGTAGGTGGCGGCAATGGTCATGCCGGCCTTCAACCCGAGGTAGGCATTGGCGGAACCGAGCACCACGGCCATGACGAGGCCGATGAGCACCGCCCGTAGGGAGAACTCCCTCAGGTTCTGGTCGGAGGGGACAAAAGGTTGCATCGGTGCTCCTGAAAAGGCACGGCGGGTGAAGAACAAGGCCGAATGTAGCGGATAGTCTAATACCGAATCCGGCCCGGACAGCACCGCCCCCGCCCCACCCCCCGACTGGATTCCACCCGCGAGGGAATGCAGCTGATCTCTGGAGGAACCCCATGCGTTTGGTAAAGGTCCTGGCCCTGGCAGGTGTGGCCCTGTTATTTGCCTGTCAGACCACGCCACCAGTTGTCATTCCCCCAAGACCCGTCATCCAGGTACCCCAGGGTCCTCCCCCGAAACCGAAGATCGCCCTTGTACTGGGCGGCGGCGCGGCGCGCGGCTTTGCCCATGTGGGGGTCATCCGTGCCCTGGAGCAGGAGAAGATCCCCATCGACATGGTGATCGGCACTAGCGTCGGCAGTCTCATCGGCGCGATCTACGCCTCCGACGTCAACAGCTTTGATCTGGAATGGACCGCCTTCCAGTTGGAGAAGGAGGACATCTTCGATTTCGGGGTGCTGAACGCCGTGACCGGCATGGGGTTCGCGAAGGGCGACAAGCTCGAGGCCTGGGTGAAGGGGCACATCAAGACCACCAACATCGAACAGATGAAGATCCCCTTCGCCGCCGTGGCCGCCGACCTCAACTGGGGCTACAAGGTGGTTCTGGACAAGGGCTCCGTGGCCCGCGCCATCCGCGCGAGCGCGGCCATTCCGGGCGTGTTTCAGCCGGTCCAGCACCAGGGCAAGATCCTGGTGGATGGCGGTGTGGTGGACAACATCCCCATCTCGGTGGCCAAGGCCAAGGGCGCAGACCTCGTGATTGCCGTGGACATCAGCAGCAACCTCGGCAATCCGAACATCACCAACCTGCTGGGCGTCAGCCTACAGGCCACGAACATCATGTTCGCCCTCAACGTCGAGCAGTCCAAGAAGGCCGCCGACGTCCTCATCACCCCCGCCGGCATCGGCGACGTGGGGATGCTCGACTTCACTCAGAAGAAGCGCTGCATGCAGGCGGGCATCGATGCCACCAAACAGGCCATGCCAACTATCCTCAAGGTCATCGACGCCTGGGTCGCAGCCCAACCCCGTCCTGCGGCCCCACTCCCCTGAACCCCCCAGAGGCTTTCCCGTGCCCCTCTTGACTAGCAAGGCCAACCCGCGCTTCCAGGCGCTGCAGCAGCGCCTGAAGAAGGGCGGCCTGCGGCGTGAGGTCACTTTGCTGCTGGGAGAGAAGCTCATCGAGACCTGGGTGGAGGCCCGACAGACCACGGCCGGGAAGCGCCTGCAACCTGCCCTCTGGCTGCGCCTGGATCAGAACGATCCCCATCCCTTGGAGGCAGCCCTGGGGGTGGAGACCCTGGTACTGGGCGAGGCCCTGATGCGCGAGCTGGCTGATGCGGGCAGCCCGCCGGAGCATGCTCTGCTGATGGAACTCGGCCCTGAGCCCAGCGGGCCGCTGGCCTCGCGGGTCATCGGCGCCTGGGGCATCCAGGACCCCGGCAACCTCGGCGCCATCCTGCGCAGCGCCGCCGCCTTCGGCTTCCAGGAAGCGCTGCTGGGTCCCGGCTGCGCCGATCCCTTCCACCCCAAGGCCCTGAGGGGCAGCATGGGCGCCGCCTTCCTCCTGCCCCTGCGCCGGATCGAGGCGCTGACCCCGGACTCAGGGCGCTGGTTCGCCCTGGATGGAGGCTCCGGCGCCATTCCCCTGGCCGAGGCCGATCTGTCCGAGCCCCTGCGCCTCCTGGTGGGAAACGAGGGACATGGCTGGCAGGGCGTGGACCTGCCCGAAGGCCTCCAGCGCCTGGCCATCCCCATCCAGGGCGTGGAGAGCCTGAACGCGGCCGTGGCTGCGGGCATCGCCTGCTTCGAGACGGCGCGGAGGAACCCGGTTTGAGAACAGGCTGGCTCCTCAGTTCCTTCAGCTCTCTGGTCCTGGCCGTGCTCTTCGTCCTGGCCTTCCGCTTCCCCGGCGCCCTAGGGGGCTGGCTGGAACCCGTCATGGCCCTGCTCTTCCCGCTGCTGCTGCTGGACGGGCTGTTCAAGGGACGCCACGCGGGTTGGACCTGGCTGACCCTGTTGGCTGGGCTGGTCCTCCTCTATCTCTGGGTGCCCCAGACCCTCGCCAGCAAGGGTGGCCTGCCCTTCGGCGGAGCTCTGGCGGGCATGCTCCTACTGAGCGTCTGGGAGGCCACGGGGCTGTGGGTGGTGGCCCTGGGCTCCCGCTGGATGTTCCGCCGATCCGGCGCCCTGGGTGCTGCCCTGGCAGCGGGGCTGATCCTGCTCGCCTGGGAAACCTGGGGCTTCCACGTCTACCCCTGGACCTGGGGCGCCGCCTTTGGGGCCCTGCCCTGGACCGCCCGGTCGGCCGCCTTCCTGGGCGCCTCGGGCCTGTCGGCCCTGGCCTGGGCGGCGGGAGCCTGGACCGCGGCGGTTCTCGCCGGCGGCGGCTCCCCGCGCCGGGCCCTCTTGGGTCCAGGCCTGGCCCTGGGCTTTTTCGTGCTGGCTGGCGGAATCTGGTACCTGCTGCCCAGAGAGGCGGCCCGCAGCCTCGACGTGGTGATGATCCAGCCCAACTTCCCCGCCGGACAGCGCTGGGTAGGCATGGAAGCCGACATGTGGCGGCGCAGCGATGCGCTTCTGAAGACCCGGGGCTGGCCGCGACCCGGCCGCGCCACCCTGTTGCTCTGGCCCGAGAGTTCGGTCCTGGGCAGGGATGACCGCCAGCCCGACCCGCGCCTCGGGGCCGAAGCCGCCTCCCGCGGTGTGGCCTGGCTCTTCGGCACCGAAGGCGGGCTCTTCAACCTGGTGCGGGGCGAGGCGGCGGGGCGGCCCACCTTCATCTTCGCGAAGGCCGAGCCCATGCCCTTCGGCGAGCGCATGCCCGGCCCCGCTCCGCTCCGGACCTGGCTGGACCGGCAGCTGGGGTTCCTCTCCCAGGAGCCGGGCGAGTTGGCGGAAGGCTGCGCCTTCGTGGTGCCTTCGGCCACCGGCGTCGTGCGGGTCCACCCCCTGATCTGCAGCGAGGCCCTGATGCCGGAGCGCACCCGGCGAGGCCTGGCCCTGGGCCAGGCCAACCTGCTGAGCAACCACACCAATGACGGCTGGTTCGACCGCAGCATCGCCACAGACCTGCATGCAGCCCAGATTCGCCTGCGGGCCTCGGAGCTGGGGGTGCCTCTGCTGCGCGCCACCCTATCAGGGAAATCGGGTGTCTTCCGGGAGGACGGTCACTTCGAGTTGTGGGGCGAACCTCTCAGCGAGGGTGCCTACGCCGTGGAGCTCGATTGGCGGCCGGTCCGCACGCCCATGCGCTCGGCGTGGCTCCTGCCCTTCCTGATGGCCGGCCTTCTGGCGGGATGCCTCCTGCTAGGATGGAAGTCCCTGCCCCGGAAGCCCTGATGAATCGTGATTTCCTCGTACCCGAGCCATTGGCGACGCCTCAGGGCACCGTGGCCTTCTTCGACGAGACCTGGACGGTGGATCCCCGGGAGCTCCAGATCTTCTTCCAGGCCGAAGAGGTCTACTGGACCGCCTACCGGACCATCGAGCAGTGGCGGCGTCTGCTGGCCTGCTCCCGCATGCTGACGGCCCGGCTTGTGCCGGAAGGCCACATGGGTGGCCGGCTGGTGGGGGCCACGCGGCTCTGGTCCGATCATGCCTACGAGGCCAAGCTCTACGACGTGGTGGTGGCCCAGGACCTCATGAGCTACGGCATCGCGTCGGAACTGGTCAAGTGGGCCCTGCGCCACCCCTGGGTGGGCGAGGTGCATCGCTTCGTGCTCGAGACCCGGGACGCCACGGACTTCTATCCCCGCTTCGGCTTTCAGCCGGGCCATGAGGTGGACAGCCACCATATGCGAGTCAAGACCGCCGACCTCCAGGCCCGGGGGCTCCGGTGACCGCCACCAAGCCCGGCCTTGCCGAAGTAGCCCTCCAGCCCCTCATCCTGGCCAGCGGCAGCCCCCGGCGGCGCCACTGGCTGGAGGCCATGCGCATCCCCTTCGAGCTGCAGGCCCCCCAGGTGGACGAGACCCCCCTGCTCGACGAGGATCCCTCCGACCTGGTGCTACGACTGGCCGAGCTCAAGGCAGAGGTCATCGCCGCCCGCAATCCCGGTCGCTGGGTCATGGCCGCCGACACCACCGTGGCCGTGGACCACCACACCCTGAACAAGCCCGTGGATGTGGAAGACGCTGTCCGCATGCTCACACTGATCCAGGGCCGGGCCCATCAGGTGCACACCGGCTTCTGCCTGCAGCGGAACGACCTCACCCACAGCTTCGTGGACACAGCCCAGGTCTTCTTCCGGCCCCTCACGGAGGCCCAGATCCGCTGGTACGTGGGCACCCGGGAGCCCATGGACAAGGCCGGCGCCTACGCCATCCAAGGCATCGGAGCCCTCTTCATCGAAGCGGTCGAGGGGAGCTTCTCCACCGTCATGGGGCTCCCCGTGGAACGGATGGGGGCCCTGTTCGGCCACCTGGGGCTGCTGAAGCCCTGGATGGGTTTCCCAAAAGCCTGAAGGATTTACTAGGTGGCCTGACGCCCGGTCATGGAGGAAATCGTCCTTTCGGACGATGCCAATATAGACCACCGCAAAATCCTCTTAAATGTCTGGAAACGCCTCAGAAAAAATAGGTAACCATTCGGGTTCCCCTGCCCTATCATCGTGATCTGCGACACAACTTGCCGAGTTGTCGCCTCGGGGTGCAACCCCGGGTTTGGATGATGTCTGAAGAATTTATTAGACAGCCTTGAGCCATTTCGTCCAAGCAGATCAGCCTGACACCGGGGGAGCCCCCGCCTCATGCTCCGCTGGCCCACCGATCTTCGATTCGTCCTACTGAAACACCGTTCCCTGATGGCTTCCCGGGCCTGCTCCGTGAGCCAGCGCTTTCCAAGGGGTTGTGCATGCACCGATTCGACCAGGCGTTCCGCTTCGTCCTGCCGGCCGCGGCCGTGGCGGTCCTGGCCACCGTCCTGACGGTGGGCTGGTTCACGCAGCCGGACCGCTTCGCAAAGGGGTATGCCCCAGAGCAGCCCATCCCCTTCTCCCATGAGCTCCACGCCGGCACCCTGCGGATGCAGTGCCAGTACTGCCACTCGGGTGTGGACAAGTCCCGGCACGCGGGCATCCCCAGCCCTGACCTCTGCATGGACTGCCACAAGGTCACCAAGGTGGACCGGCCCGCCATCCAGAAGCTGGCCCAGATCGCCAGCTCCGGCGCGCCCCTGCCCTGGCAGCGGGTCCACAGCCTCCCCGACCATGTCTTCTTCGACCACCGGCCCCATGTGAATGCAGGAATCGCCTGCCAGAGCTGTCACGGCGAGGTGCAGACCATGAAGGTGCTCACCCGCGAGATGGGCATGCGCATGGGCAACTGCCTGGGCTGCCACCGGGACCCCCACGCGGCCCTGCCGCCGGGCTCGAAGATCACCAAGGGCGCCGAGCACTGCGCCGCCTGCCACCGCTAGGAGACTCGACGATGGCCGACACTCCCCGCAAACCGATCGTGGACCGCGCCACGGCCCTGCTGGCCGGCCCCTTCCTGCTGGGCCAGCGAGCGCTGAGCTTCGTGATCTCCCCTGGGCAGGACGCCCAGGCCGAGGCGCCTGCCCCCGCCGTCTCCCGCCTCACCATCACGCCCCCCGAACACGCCATCAAGCGCCGCGGATGACCCGATGAAGACACGACTGCCCGAACATGGCCCTCTCGAGACTCCGCGCTTCTGGCGGACTCTCGAGGAACGCATCGAAACGCCGGAAGCCCAGGCGGCCGCCCATGACGAGTTCCTTCCGGGTGCCGTGCCCACCAGCTATGACGATGTCCACGGGCTGCCGCCCCAGAGCGGCTTCTCCCGCCGCGACTTCCTGGGTCTGGTGAGCGCCACGGCGGCCCTGGCCGCCACGGTGGGCTGCGACCGCAAGGGTCAGGGCACCGTGGTGCCCTACACCAAGCGGCCCGTAGAGGTCGTGCCCGGCGTGGCCAACCACTACGCCAGCGCCACCCATGAGGGCCGCCGAGTCTATCCCGTCCTCGTGAAGACGCGGGAGGGCCGTCCCATCCATCTCACGGGCAACGACGAGCACCCCGGCGTGAAGGGCAAGACCAGCCCCCGCACCCTGGCCGATGTGCTGCGCCTCTATGATCCCGACCGGCTCCGCGCCCCCAAGGCCGAAGGCAGGACCACCAGCTGGACCGACGTCGAAGGCCAGTTCCACAGCGCCCTGCGCTCGTCCAAGTCCTCGGGCAAGGCAGTTCTGCTGGTTTCCCCGGCCGTGGTCTCCCCCAGCCGGAAGGCCCTGCTGGCAGAGCTCAAGGCCGCCCTGCCGACCCTGGAGCACCTGGCCTATGAACCCGCCGCCGGCGATGCTGCCGAGGAGGCGGCCAAGGCCAGCTTCGGCCAGGCCGTGGACCTGCAGCCCCGGCTCGCCAAGGCCAAGGTCATCCTCTCCCTGGGGGCCGATTTCCTCAATGGCGACGACCCCGAAGCGCTTGGCGCCTGGGGCGCCCGGCGCAGGCTGAAGAGCGCCAAGGATGAGATCAACCGCCTCTGGGTGCTGGAAGGCCCCCTGACCCTCACGGGCACCAACGCCGACCAGCGCGTGCCCATCTCGCCTTCCCGCCTGGGGGCCGTGGCCTTCGCCTTAGCGAAGGAACTGGCCGCCAAGGGCGTGGCCCTACCAGCCGGCACCGATCTTTCGTCCATCTCGGCGGGCGTGCCCGCGGAGCTTGGAGGGAACACCAAGCTCTGGACGAACCTGATCAAGGATCTCCACCATGCGGGCCGGAACGCCGTGGTGCTTTGCGGGGCCCAGATGCCCGCCGAGGTCCACCAGGCCGCCCACCTGCTGAACGCCATGCTGGGCTCCGAGGGTGTGGGTCTTCGCGCCGCGGAGCCCCTGGCCACTGTCCGGGACCTCGAGGCCGCCGTGAAGGCCATGGCCGAGGGCCGCTACGGCGCTGCCATCTTCTGGGACGTGAACCCCGCCTTCACCTTCCCGAGGGCCTCGGCCTGGCAGCAGGCCATGACCAAGGTGCCCTTCCGCGCCTGGATCGGCCAGGTGGAGGACGAGACCTCGGCCCAGTGCCAGGTGCTGCTGCCCGAAAGCCACTGGCTGGAGAGTTGGGGCGACTTCAGCACGCCGGGCGCCGCCGTCCTCCAGCAGCCCACCGTGGGCACCCTCTATGACACCCGCCAGGGCGAGGACATCCTCCTCGGCGCCCTGAAGGCGCTCGGCGCCGTGGCTCCGGATGGCTACCACGCCTACCTAAAGGCCCGCTGGCAGAAGAGCCTGCCCGCCACCACCTCCTTCGAGCAGGCCCTCCACGACGGCCTTGTGAAGGTCGATGACAAGAGTGCGGCACTCACGTTCAAAGGAGCCTCCGTGGCCGCCGCTGCCAAGAAGGCAGCCGGGGCCCGGGCCGAAGGCTTGGAGCTCGTGCTCGTCCCGGGTTTCGCCACCCACGACGGCCGCCACGCCAACAACAGCTGGCTCCAGGAAACTCCCGATCCCATCACCAAGATGACCTGGGACAACCCGGTCTTGGTGTCGGTCCAGGACGCCCAGGCCCTGGGCATTCAGGAGGGTGATCTCGTCAGCCTGACCTTGGGTGATGCCACCCTGCGTCTTCCGGCGGTCCTCCAGCCTGGCCAGGCCAAGGGCGTGCTCACACTGGCCCTCGGCTACGGCCGCGGCACCGGCGGCGTCGCCAAGGGCGTGGGCGTCAATGCCTTCCCCCTGATGGGCCTGGACCCGGCCAGCGCGAACCTCGTCCACGGGGTGCGCCTCGCCAAGGCCGGCGGCAGGAAGGAGCTCTCCCGCACCCAGAGCCACCACCGCATGGAGGGCCGGGACCTCGTCCGTTCCCTCACCATGGACGAATACGAGCACAACCCGAAAGGGCATCGCCACATGCCCGAGCTGGTCTCGCTCTACGAGGAGCAGAAGTTCCCGGACCACAAGTGGGGCATGGTCATCGATCTGGCGGCCTGCACGGGCTGTTCCGCCTGCGTGGTGGCCTGCCAGTCGGAGAACAACGTGCCGGTGGTGGGTCCCGAGCAGGTGACCCGCGGCCGTGAGATGCACTGGATCCGCATCGACCGCTACTACGAGGGCGAGCTGGAAAACCCCAAGGTGGTCCACCAGCCCATGCTCTGCCAGCACTGCGATAGCGCTCCCTGCGAAACCGTCTGTCCCGTGAACGCCACCAACCACAGCCCAGACGGCCTCAACCAGATGGCCTACAACCGCTGCGTGGGCACCCGCTACTGCGCCAACAACTGCCCCTACAAGGTGCGTCGCTTCAACTTCTTCGAATACACCGCCACCAAGACCGAGCCCGAAACCCTGGTGAACAACCCGGAGGTGACGGTGCGGCCCCGCGGCGTCATGGAGAAGTGCTCCTTCTGCGTGCAGCGCATCCAGGACGTGAAGATCCGCGCCAAGGGCGAGGGCCGCAGCATCCTCGATGGCGAGGTCACCACCGCCTGCATGGCCGGATGCCCTTCAGATGCCATCGTGTTCGGCGACCTGAAGGATCCGAAGAGCAAGGTCGCCCAGCTGGTGGCGGCCAGCCG
>Ga0268298_10005421_pt1 | contig 11960 bp, 7 predicted proteins | sample WWTPWeurt_MetaG_FD_194462 | JGI IMG/M metagenome (GOLD analysis project Ga0268298, IMG submission 194462) | Activated sludge microbial communities from WWTP in Nijmegen, Gelderland, Netherland - WWTP Weurt | ecosystem: Engineered > WWTP > Aerobic digester > Activated sludge | place: Netherlands...
AGGATCGGGTCGTGCCACCCCGGCACCAGCAGGCCCGCGGCAAAGACCGCGAGGTTCACGCTCAAAAGGGCGAGCACCGCCCGGGACATGCGATTCATGCGGTCAGGGTTGCGAACACACCGCCGTTCGCAACCCCGGAGGCGAAGTCACCGGGACAATAAGGTGGCACGGGCTTCCAGCCCGTGGGATCGCACCTGGCAAGGATGCCCATGCCACCTATTCCGGCCACAACGCGGTTCGAAACGCGTAGAGCCTATCCGAATAATGGCCTGCCCTGTAGCGGCGGTCTGTGACCGCCGAACGATCACCACACCACACTCGACGGCGGTCACAGACCGCCGCTACAGATAACCAAGCTGTCGGGAATAGGTTATTCGGATGGCTTCTTAACCCGCCCGAATCAGCACTGCGGCGGCGGGGCGCTCAGGTGGAGGACGCCCCAGCCATGGCCGTCGGGGTCCACGAAGCTGTGCGAATACATGAAGCCCAGGTCCTCCGGCTTGTCGTAGGTCGTGCCACCGGCGGCGAGGGCCTTGGCCACGAGGTCGTCCACCTCCTGGCGGTTCGCGCAGCTGAGGCTGATCAGGACTTCCACCGCCTTGGCCGTGTCGCAGACGGCCTTGGGGGTGAACTGGCGGAACTTGGGATGCGTCAGCAGCATCACATGGATCGTGTCGCTGATGACGATGCAGGCGGCGTCCTCGCCGGTAAACTGCGGGTTGTGGGCGAAGCCAAGGGCCTTGAAAAAGGCCATCGACCTGGGCAAGTCGGCGACCGGGAGGTTGAGGAATATCTGTCGGTTCATGGGAAGGGATGTTGTATCCACACTTTCAACGAACGGCGTGGCCGATGGCGGACACAACGAATCAGTAAAGCTCCTCGGGGCAAGCCCCGAGGCATTTGGCCAAAGCACCCATGCAACCAGTCGTGATTTCAATTGTAGGAGCGGGTTTACCCCGCGATCCGAGCGTGGCGCGACCTGCGTATCGCGGCGTAAAGCAGCTCCTACAACAAACCAAGCCGAAGCAAGCCTCGGGGTATCAACCCACACAGCGAATGAATTTCACGCAAAGCCGCAGAGCCGCGAAGCAAGCCCCAGAGAAGCAGTTCTCACGCAAAACCGCAAAGACCTGAGCCCCGCGCTTTGGACCAATCTTCGCGGCGTTGCGCCTTCGCGTGAGAAAATCAGTCTTTGACCGCGTTGCTGCCGCCGACTTTTTGTGGCTTCTGTCGCCCTAAGGGCACCCGCCATCAGTCACCCCTGCGGGGCCAAACCTACGGTTTGACCATCTCCGTGCTCCCCGCACTCCGTCAGCCTTACTTCACTTGGTTAATCCCGCCGACCTTGTCGGCGTTCTTAACCAGTTTCATCGCCTCAGCGAGATTCAGGTCTTCCAGCTTCTTGAAGTTGATGCAGCTGCGGCCGGTTTTCACCTTTCCGAGCTTATTGGCGTTCTTCTCGACGGAGTAGCCCTCGCAGTCACCCGCGCAGATGTGGAGGCTGTAGTAGGCCTTGCCCGCGCCCAGGCCGATGAGGAACCACTCCCCTTCCCGGCCGCTGGCCGACCGGTAGCGATACTTGCCATAGCCAATCAGGCCCAGCCCCATGCCGGCACACACATAGGGTTTCTGCTTCGGCACGGTCTTCTTGATCGCCTTGTGCACGGCCGTGATCGTGATCCGGGTTTCTTCCGGCAGTGACTCAATGAATTCATCAACCGTCGGAGGTGTCTTGGGCATGCCCGCAGTCTGCCCGCTCGACCTATCGGTCAGCAAACCTGAAGATTGCGTTGGCAGGACGATCCGTATCCTGTGTTCCCTCGCCTTCTCAACCAGCGATTTTTGCTACCCATGCTTAAGAAAATCATCGCTATCAGGAATGTTGGCCGCTTCGCCGAGTGCGGCAGCCACGGTGACGTGGAATTCCGGCAAAAGACCTACCTCTTCGCCGAGAACGGGCGTGGCAAGAGCACGCTCTGCGCGATCTTGCGTTCCTTGCAGAGCGGCAACGGCGCGATCATCGAAGGACGCAAGCGCCTCGGGCAGCCGGACGCGCCAGAGGTGACACTGCGGCTGGAAGCGCGCACCGCCAGCTACCGCGCGGGTCATTGGGACGCTCCGTTTCCAGACCTCATGGTCTTCGACCAGGCCTTCGTGCATGAGAATATATTCTCGGGCGACCTGATCGACCACGGCCACCGGCGCAACCTGCACCGGGTCATCGTCGGTCGGGAGGGCGTGGCGCTGGCGCAGGAAGTCGAACGTTTGGACGGCCTGAGCCGCGAGACGGCGCGGGATCTCACCAGCCGGCGGGCTGCCTTGGAACTGCTGGCGCCGCGCAGCATGACTCTTGCCGCATTCATCGCTCTTCCCTCGATCGCCCACGTGGCCGACCGCATCACGGCCCAGGAGCAGGCGCTGGCCGCCGCAACCCAGGCCGCCAACCGGGCCCATGAAATCCGGACGCGACCCGGTCTCGACGCGATTACCCTACCTGAATTCCCTCTGCCCGAGGGTGAATTCGCGGAATTGCTCGCCGCCCAGGTCGCGGAAATCGCTCGAGACGTGCAGGCGACCGTGCGCAATCATCTCGCCAACCACACCCGCCAGGGCGCGGAGCGATGGCTGGCGGAGGGTCAGCGCATCCAACAAGGCGACGAGTGCCCTTACTGCGGGCAAGGTGTGGCCGGCTTGCCGCTGGTTGAAGCCTATGGCGTGTTGTTCGGCGACGCGTATGCGAACCTGCAGCGCCGGACCACGGCGGCGCACGCCAGCCTCAACCGGCAGATGGGTGGCGATGCCGTCCGTGCAGCCCTCGAGGCGTTCAGCCGCAACGAACGCCTGAATGAATTCTGGCGGCCGCTGGTGGGAACCGACCTGCCGGCGGGCACACTGGCCGGGGACACCCGCGATGCGTTTGCGGAATGGCATGCGGCGGCCGATGAGCTCCTCGCCGCCAAGCTCGCCGCACCGTTTGAACGCCTGGAGTTGTCGCCGCGCTTCACCGCTGCCCGCGACCGGTGTCGCGCGCTGGTGGACCGGCTGGCAACCTACAATGCCTCCGTGGGCACCGCCAACGTGGCCATCGCAACCTTCAAGGCGCGCATTCCCGCCGAGGATGTGGCCGCGGCCCGGATCGCGCTGGAAAATCTCCGTATCGTCGCAAACCGACATGAGGCTCGCACCGTCGCCGCGGTCGGAGCTTTCCAGACCGCGGAGACGACGAAGACCCGGCTCGAAGGCGAGAAGGCGGCCGCGAAAGCCGCCTTGGATACTTACAGCGCCGGCGTGTTTGCGCGGTATCAAGGCCGCATCAATGAACTGCTCGTCCTGTTCGGCGCGGGATTCAGGATCAGCAACACCGACGTCAGCTACGCCGGAGGCCGGCCCAGTTCCTCCTATCGCGTCGTCATCAACGACGTCGCGGTCGCACTGGGTGACGGGGACACGCCGGAGAATACACCCAGCTTCGCGAATACCCTGAGCGGCGGTGACCGCAGCGCCCTGGCGTTCGCGTTTTTCGTCGCGCAAGCAGAGCGCGACCCCGGACTGGCGAACCTCACGCTGGTGTTCGACGATCCCTACAACAGCCAAGATCGCTCGCGGCAGATGTGCACGCAGCAAATCCTCGTGCGACTGGCCGCGCGCGCGAAGCAACTCGTCGTGCTGTCGCACAACCCGCATTTCCTGCGCCTGCTGTGGCAGCACTCCGAGGCAGCAGCCACGCGGCTGCTGCAGTTCGGACGCATCGGGCCGCAGACTTTCGTTTCGGAGTGGGATGTGGAGGCGGAAACCAAGAGCGGGTATGAACAGGACTACGGCATTGTCCGCACCTTCGCGACCGAGGGCACCGGCGACCTCCGGCTGGTCGCCCGGACGATCCGGGTGTTGCTGGAAACCTACCTACGGCTCAGGTTCATGGGGCAGTTCTTGCCGAATGAATGGCTCGGGGATTTCATTGCGAAGATCCGTGCGGTGCCGGCCGGCAGCCCTCTCCTCGCGGCGCAGCCAATGGTGGCCGAACTGGGCGAGATCAACGATTTTGCCAAACGCTACCACCACGCGTTCAATCCCGCGGCTGACGCAGAGCCTATCGACCCGGCCGAGTTGCAGACGTTCGCGAAGCGCACCCTCGCCTTCGTAGGTGGCATCTGAAACGTAGCCCCTGCCGCGAAGTCTAGAGCTAATCCAATGATGGCGTATAGGTCTGCGGAAAAAAGTATCCATGCACCCCGCTCAAAGCTTGGCCGGCGGTAGAGCCTCCTTCCATTGTAGAAAATGCCTCCAGCACGGCGTGCTGCGCGTCTAGTTTTTCCTTAATTCTGTCGAGGAATTTTGAGAGCGCAGAACGAGACAGCCCCAGTAATTCAAAATAAATCGCCTGTGGCTGAGCCGGTGCCACAGGGCCCAGCCGATGGGTGCCCAGCCGATGGGGTCAGCCCAGCCGATGGGGTCAAGCCCAGCCGATGGGGTCAGGCCGTGGGGTGTGGGGTTCTGAAGCCTGATTTTGAAGGCTAGGCCTTGAGGCGGTCCAGGGCCATTTTGATCGCCCGCAGGTAATTGGGGTGCCAGAGTTCGTGCTCGGCGTCAGGGACGATGGTGTAGGTGGGGGAATGGGAAGTAGCGGGTAGCGAGTAGTGAGCAGCGGGTAGATGGGACGCCGGAGGGCTGGAGTCGAGGTCCGCAGCTCGTGACCGCTGGCCAGCGCGGTAGAGCTCATAAACGGCTTTGGCGCGGCGGTGCATCTGCTCGTCTTCCTTGCCGCCCACCAGGATGTCGGCCGGGGTGGCGGGGTTGCCGGCTTTGTAGGAGACCTGCCAGCGCTTGGGCTCGTCGTCGTCCTCGAGGAAGAAGGGTGAGATCGACCCGAGGATCAGGTGCCGGGCCTTCAAGGCGCCCAAGTGCGAGTAAACCGCGCCAAGGGAGAAGCCCATCACGACCTTGCCGGCCGTCTGAGCGCCGACTTGGGGGAAGAGCGCGGTCGAATCGAAGTTCGGCTGGTCGCCCGTCCATTCCAAGCTGACAAATTCGGTCTCCCAGCCACAAGTGTGCACGAACTCGACGAACGGCTTGAACCGGCGCTCGGCGCCAGGCATCGGCGGGACAATGGTCAGCAGCGGCATGGTTTGGGGAAGTGAAAGTGAGAGTGAGAGGGGGCGAAGCTGCGCGGTAAGCAGTAAGCGGTGAGCAGGAAACGTCAACCGGCGGCCCAGCTGGAGCTGAGCCCTCCACCCATCCTTCGCGGCTTCGCGTGAGACTGTCTTAGATTAATCTCAACTGACGGCGCGCGGTCGCTGCCAGTTCGTTGAAGCGCGCTGCATTTTGAGGCAACCGATAATCCGTTCCATACGTCGGGACAATTTCAGGGACGCGCGAAATCAGATGGGGAAAGGATTTCTGAATGACCTCCATCACGATGTTCACACAGACCGAGGCGCCGGGGCTCGCGCCAAGCAGGGCTGACATCGACTTGTCGGCACTGGTGAGCACCTCCGTGCCGAAGTGCACGATGCCGGCCTCGCCGTCGGTCTTCTTGATGGCCTGCACGCGGATGCCGCCATCCACCAGCTTCCAGTCCTTGGCCTGGGCCGCCGGATAGAAAATCCGCATCACCCGCATCCGGCCGTCCATGCTCTGCGTGCCTTGCTGCATGAGGTAGCGCACGAGCGGGAAATTGGTCGCGGCAATCTTGAGCAGCGTCATCAGGTTGTGCGGCTTCACCGAGCGCGGCAGGTCGGTCCAGCTGCCCGTGCGGTGCAGGAAGCGCGTCGTCCACGCGGCGAAGGGCCCGAACAGGAGCGTCTTCTTGCCGTCGAGGATGCGGGTGTCGAGATGCGGCACCGCCATCGTCGGCGCCTCGGGCAGGTTCTGCCCGTAAACCTTGGCCTGGTGTCTGGCGACAATCTCGGGCTTGTCACACACGAGCCAGTGCCCGCCGATGGGAAAACCGCCGAGCCCCCTCGCCTCGGGCAGGCCGGCTTTTTGCAGGAGCGGCAGGCTGCCGCCGCCGGCACCGACGAAGACGAACCTGGCGGTCACGGTGTGTTCGGCACCGGTCTTGAGGTTGCGGGTGGTGACGTTCCAGCCGGAAGACGGCTGGTTAGGGACAACCAGCCCTACCTTTTTTAGGCCCACGACCTTGGTGCTGGAGAGGACGGAGCAGTCGGGTTGCTTCGCCAGCCACGCGAGGAGCTTGCGGGACACGTTGCCGAAGTTGATGTCGGTGCCGCCGTCCATCTTGGTCGCGGCGATGGGCTGCTTCGGGTCGCGGCCCTCGGTGAGCAGCGGCGCCCACGAGCCGATCTTCGCGTGGTCGGTGGACCATTCCATCGCGGCGAAGAAGTGGTGCGCCTTCATGCCGTCGTAGCGGGAACGCAGGAATTTCACCTGCTCCTCGCCATCGACAAAGGCCACGTGCGGGAGCGGGTTGATGAACTCCTTGGGGTTGTCGATCATGCCGCTGGCGACGGCGTGGCCCCAGAACTGGAGCGTCTGCTCGAACTCCTGGAAGATATCGATGACCTTCTGCACTTTCACCGGGCTGCCGTCCTTGGTGATCGGCGTGTAGCTGATCTCGCAGATGCCGGCATGGCCGGTGCCGGCGTTGTTCCAGCCGTTGGAGCTCTCGTAGGCCAGTTCGTCGGCCGCCTCGTAAACCTGGATGCGCAGCTTCGGGTCGAGGCGCTTGAGCAAGGCACCCAAGTTGGCGGACATGACGCCGCTGCCGATCAACACCACATCAGGATTTTCAATATGAGAACTCATACGGCAGATTTTTTAGCCACGGATTGCACGGATTGACACGGATAAAGACCCAAACGTTGCCACCACGAAATACACCAAATACACGAAAAGATGAGGGTTTGAGGATTGAACCAAATTTCGTGTATTTCGTGGTGACCAAAACTCAGCGGCGTTTGGATTGGACGGTGCGTTCGTAGCGGGCGACGTCGGCCAGCCACTTGGCGCCCGGCGGCACGCCGTCGCGTTCGCAGAGCTCGTCCCACACGGCGCCCCAGGGCAGGGCGCGGGCGTTTTCCATCAGGGCCAGGCGCTCGTGGCCGCGGCCGGCGGCCTCGGCGGCCTTCATGCCGGCGGAGGGATCGAGCAGACCGCAGAGGATGGCCTGGCGCGTGGCGCGGGCACCGATGACGTAGGCCGCGACGCGGTTGATCGAGGCATCGAAGAAGTCGAGGGCCACGAACATGCGGTCCCAGGCGTCGCCGCGGGCGATCTCAAGGAAGAGGTTGCGCACGGCGTCGTCGAGGATGACGACGTGGTCGCTGTCCCAGCGGATTGGGCGGCTGGTGTGCAGGAGCAGCTTCTTGTGGAACGCGAGATGGGCGGAGACCTTGTCGGCGACCGACTCGGTCGGGTGGTAGTGGCCGAGGTCGAGGCAGAGCACGAGGTCGCGGCTGAGCGCGTAGTTGGAATAGAACTCCTGCGAGCCGACGACGTATTCCTCGGAACCAATGCCGAAGAGCTTCCCCTCGACGGCGTCCACGCAGAGCTTCCGGTTGACGGACTTGTCGGCGAAGATGGCGTCGTAGGACGCGGCGAGGCGCTCGCGCGGGGCCCAGCGGTCGGCCGGGGCGTCCTTGGCGCCGTCCGGCACCCAGTGGTTGTTCACGCAAGGGGTGCCGAGGGTCTTCGCGAAACTCTCGGCGATGTGGCGGCAGGCCTTGGCGTGGCGGATCCAGAACTTGCGGACGGCCGGGTCGGCATCGGACAGCGTGAAGCCCGAGTTTGCCATCTCGTGCGCGAAATAGGTCGGGTTGAAGTCGAGGCCGATGCGGCGGGACTTGGCCCAGCCCAGCCAGCGGGCGAAGTGCTCGGGCTCAAGCTCGTCGCGGTCCACGACCTTGGCGCCGGTCTCGGCATAGAAGGCGTGGAGGTTGAGGCGCTGCTTGCCGGGGAGGAGCTTGAGCGCGAGGTCGAGGTCGGCGCGCATCTCGTCGCCGTTGCGGGCGCGGCCGGGATAGCCGCCGGTGGCGAGGGTGCCGCTGCCGGTGAGGCCGGCCTTGGGCGTCTCGAGGCCGCGGACGTCGTCGGCCTGCCAGCAATGGAGGGAGATGGGGATGCGCAGCGCGTGGCGGATGGCGGCTTCGGTGTCCACGCCGTGCGCGGCGTAGGCTTGTTTGGCGAGACGGTAAGCTGGGGAAGACATGGAATTAGGAGCGATGAATTAGGAATGAAGAATCGACCAAGGCATCCTTAACGCGGAGGGCGCGGAGTTCGCGGAGAAAAACAAATTGGTTCTCTGCGTCCTCCGCGCTCTCCGCGTTTAATCATAGGGGTTCGTAAATAGTGGCTTTGATCTGTTTCGAGAAGTGTTCGCGGAAGGTGGCGAGATTCTTCACCGCCTTCAACCCGATGAGCTGGCTGGCGATGTTGCCGACGGCGGTGCCTTCGAGCGTGAAGGCATGCACCGGCAGGCCGCTCGCCGTGGCCGTGGCCTGGCAGAGGAGGCGGTTCTTCGAGCCACCGCCGACAATGAGGATGCGCTGGAACTTGCGGCCGGCCAGCTTCTCGAAGTTGCGGAGGGCAGCGGCGTGCCCCTGCCCCAGCGAGTCGCAAATCAGGCGGACGTAGCCCGCGGGATTCTTCGGCACCGGGAGCTTGCGCTTCTTCAGCTGGGCGTCGATCGCGCCGCGCATGGACGTGGGGTTAACGAAGGCGGGGTCGGTGCAGTCGAGTGTAGGGGCGTCGCTTGACGACGCCCGCGGGCGTCCGCGAGGGACGCCCCTACCCAAGGCCTCGGCCGCATTGATCAGCTTCCCCCACTCCGCGTCGCTCTGCGGGCGGGCGGCGAGATCCTTGAGCGTCTGCTCGAGCAGCCAGAGGCCGATGACGTTGGTCAGCGGACGGTAGCGGCCGTCGCCGATGCGCTCGTTGGAGATGCGGGCCGCGAGCGCCCCGGGGCCGAGGACGGGCGTGTCGCTCTCGAAGCCGACGAGAGACCAGGTGCCGGAGCTGATGTAGAGGTCGCCGCCGGCCGGATCGGCTGGCATGGCGTCGTAGGCCGCGGCGGTGTCGTGCCCCGGGACGGCCACGACCTTCACGCCCTTCAACTCGGGCAGGCCGGTGACCTGACCGAGCACGGTGTTGGCGAGAATGGGCGTCGAGAACCAGTTCGCGGGAATGTGGAAATGGTCGAGCGTGGCGCGCGACCAGTCGCGGCCGTGCACATCCAGCAGCTGCGTGGTGCTGGCGAAGGAGAGTTCGTTCTCCATGCGGCCCGAGAGCAGGAAGTTGAAATAGTCCGGCAGGAAGAGGCAGCGCGTGGCGATGTCGGTCACGGCCGGGCAGCTCGCGACCGTCTCGGCCAGCTGGAGGCTGGAGTTGTAGAAGACGTTGGGGATGCCGGTGGCGGCGTAGATGCGCTCCAGCGCCGCGCGGGTGTTGGCCAGCTTCCGGAGTCCCGGCTGCGTGCGGCTGTCGCGGTAGGCATGGGTCGGGAAGACGATGCGGCCCGCGTCGTTGACCAGCACGTGGTCCACGCCCCAGGTGTCCACGCCGACGGAGGCGAGTGCCGGGAAGCGGCGTTTCGCCTCGCGCAGGCCCGTGACGATCTCAGACCAGAGGCCCGGGATGTCCCAGTAGTCGTGCCCGCCGGCGGACTTGAAGGAGTTCGGGAAGCGGTGGACCTCCGTCAGCACGAGGCGATTCCCCGCCCACGTGCCGACGATGACGCGACCCGAAGTCGCGCCTAAATCTACGGCGGCACAGTGGATGGTTTTAGAAACAGGCATATTCAAACGCGGAGGTCGCGGAGCACGCGGAGCAGAACAGGAAGATTCGATGGATTGGAATCATTGCTCTGCGTCCTCCGCGCTCTCCGCGTTTCAAGCATGGTTCAGCGAAGAAAGGCTTCGTGCAAGCCGCCATCCACGGTGACGATCTGGCCGGTGGTCTTGCTGAGGCGCGAGCTCACGAGGAGGAAGTAGGCCTCGGCTTGGTCGGCCGGAGTGATGGGGGACTTGGTCAGCGTGCGGTCGGCGTAGAACTGCGCCAGCTTGCCGACCAGCGACTCGGTCGCCTCGTCGTCCTTGAAGGGGATGTTGTATTTGGCGAGCGAGCCGATGACTCGCTCGCGGGGGAACATCGCGCTCCCCTGCACCACCGTGGCCGGGGCCACGCCGTTGACGCGGACCAGCGGGGCCAGCTCCATGGCCATTTCGCGGACGAGGTGGTTGGCGGCGGCCTTGGAGGTGTCGTAGGCGACGGAACCCTTCTTCGCGACGGCGGCGTTAGCCGAGGTGGTGAGGACGAGGCTGCCCTTGAGGCCCTGCTCCTTCCACGTCCGGAACGCCTCGTCACCGACGATGTAGCTGCCGGTGACGTTGACGCCGAAGGTGAAGGCCCATTTGTCGTCGGGGATGTGGCCGGTGGTGTCGCTCGGCCAGAAGACGCCGGCGGTGACGCAGATGGAGTCGAAGCCGCCGTAGGCCAGCGCGACCTGGTCCAGCATGGCGCGGACGCTGGCGCGGTCGGTGATGTTGCAGGCAAGGCCGATGGCCGGGCCGCAGTTGGAGATGCCGGACCCGGCGACGCCGATGCCGAGACCGAGCTTGGCCGTGAGCTCGCTGGCGGTGGCCTGGGCGGTCTCGAGCTTCATGTCCACGCAGACGAGGTGCGCCCCGTCCTTGACGAGACGGTGGGCGGTTTCCTTGCCAATGCCGGAGCCGGCGCCGACGACGATGATGACCTGGCGGGCGAGTTCCTTCTCGGCGGGCATGCGCTTCAGCTTGGCCTCCTCGAGGAGCCAATACTCGATGTCGAAGGCCTCCTGCTGCGACAGGGCGATGTATTCGTCGATCGCCTCGGCGCCGCGCATGACCTCGACGGCGCAGTTGTAGAACTCGGCGGTGACGCGCGATTCGGACTTGTCCTTGCCCCACGCGACCAGGCCGACGCCCGGGATGAGCACAACGGTCGGGTTCGGGTCGCGCATGGCCGGCGAATTGGCGTGTTTGCACTTGTTGTAGTAGGCTGCGTAGTCCTTGCGGTAGGCCTCGAGGCCGGCGGCGAGCTTCTTCCTCAGCGCGGCGACGTCCTCGGCCTGCGGGTTCCAGTCCACGTAGAGCGGCTTGATCTTGGTGCGCAGGAAATGGTCGGGGCAGCTCGTGCCGAGCTCGGCCAGGCGGGCGGCGTCCTTGGAGTTGGCGAAGCGCAGGATTTTCTCGTCGTCCTGCACGGTGCCGATGAAGCGCTTCTGCTGGGAAACCTGACCGCGGAGCCAGGGCAGGATGGCGGCGAAGACCTCGGCGCGCTTGGCGGCAGCGAGGGACTGATACTTGGCACCGCCGAAGGCCGTGGCGTCGCCGCCCTTGGCCTGGTATTTCGCCTCGATGTAGGCCGCGGCCTTCTCGATGCAGTCGAGGGTCCAGGTGTAGCACTTCTTCTCGTCGTCGTCCCACGAGATGAAGCCGTGCTGCCCCATCATGATGGCCTGCGTCTTCGGATTTTTCCGGGCGATCTCCTGCATGGCGAGACCGAGTTCGAAGCCCGGGCGCATCCACGGCACGTAGGCCATCTCGCCGCCGAAGATTTCCTTGGTCAGTTTCTCGCAGTGCTTCGACGCCGCGATGGAGATGATCGCGTTCGGGTGCATGTGGTCCACGTGCTTGCCCGGCAGGAAGGAGTGCAGCGGGGTGTCGATCGAGGACGGGCGCGGGTTCAGGTTGAAGGTCGCGTGGGCCTGCATGCCGACCATGTCGTCCTCGGCGGGGGCCTTGAGGCCCTTGTCGGGGCGCGCGCCGTAGAGCGACTGCATCGCGAGGAGCTTCTGCTGGTAGAGGGAGGAGAAATTCTCGCGCGTGCTCGTGCGCAGGTCGCCGCCGGAGCCCTTGACCCAGAGCACCTCGGTCGGCTGCCCGGTGAGCGGATCCTTCTCGGTGAGCTTGGAGGAGGTGTTGCCGCCGCCGGTGTTGGTGATGCGCTGGTCGCTGCCGAGCAGG
>Ga0268298_10005422_pt1 | contig 11957 bp, 7 predicted proteins | sample WWTPWeurt_MetaG_FD_194462 | JGI IMG/M metagenome (GOLD analysis project Ga0268298, IMG submission 194462) | Activated sludge microbial communities from WWTP in Nijmegen, Gelderland, Netherland - WWTP Weurt | ecosystem: Engineered > WWTP > Aerobic digester > Activated sludge | place: Netherlands...
GTTCAATCCCGTTTTCAAAAAACAACCAACCATAGAATTAGCAAAATTCTCGTAAAGATTGCGTATGACACTCATCGAGCGATCGCCCTTGAAGAATTGGGCGGTATCCGTGAGGCTCCCGTAAAAGGACGCAAGCAGAGAGCGAGACATGCGAATTGGTCGTTCTACCAACTGAGGCAGTACATCGTTTACAAAGCCGAGCGCGTGGGGGTTCCTGTGATCTTCGTTGATCCAAGAAACACCTCGCGTACCTGCCCCGAATGTGGTTGTGTTGATAAAGCCAATCGTAAGTCTCAATCTGTTTTCCTTTGTACCGCTTGCAACTTCTCTGGCAATGCGGACAGAGTAGCGGCTGTCAATATCGCAGTCAGGGCAGAAGTAAACCTGCCAATGGTCTCGAACCTTCGGGTTCAGGGACAAAGCCCCCTGCTTTAGCTGTGGGGTTCGTTTACATACTACACCTAACAATTGTCCTTCTTCATCTCCGAGAGCCTCATTTTCGTTATCCATGATGGTCTCTATGATTGCGATATAGATCGATGCCGAATTTTTTGCGTCATCTCGGGACAAATAGCCTGCCGCGAGTTTTAAAAGCGGATTCAAATCCCGTTTGATTTCACGCGCATAACCCCATTCAAAATCCGCGCCTTGAAAAGCTTGTTCTGCCTGTTTGCGAATGGCTTTTATATTTAGCAGTTTGTTTTCTCCTGCTGCAAGTGGCAGTTCAAGCAGGGATTCCAAATCTGGTTCCTGTTCGATCATTTGCTTAATGAGGGCAATCAATTCGGGTTTGGAAAGCTTTTCGAGGATGGCGTCCATCGCTTCAACTTCTTGGAAAGAGTTGGGGTCGTTCACCCAGGTTAGCAATAACGCAATGGTATGTTTGCAATGTCCGCCATCACCTACGGGACAGGAACATTCTGCGGATTTAATTCCCCTGCTGTCGAATAAAACTTCCTGACGATAAAAGGGAGCTTGCGATCCTGAGCATTTGGATTTGATGATCATCCCTTGAATCCGCTGTTCGTAGATGGCTCCCTGTTCATAGTATTTTTGCCCTCGCTGGAAGTAAACATTATCTGTCCAGTGGGTGATAATTGATTTTGAAATTCGTGGGATGGATGACATAACGTGTTCCAAAAATGAGATATCGCATTATACCGTTTGGCATAATTATAGTGGCTATAAACTCAAAGTGTAAATAAAAAGTCATGTAATTTACATATTTTGGCTTAAGTGTTATTATAAATCTGGTTATTTACAATATCCCTTGGATATAGTGCCATGAATCCTAATGATTTTCGTTCTCCCGAAGCTGGACAGGTTATCCTAACTAAAAATGGTTACTATGCTTTTATTCCAGCACCTCTGCCGCCCAACTTGGTCTGGTCTCTGCCATTAATTTCCGCATTATCTGAAGCGGAACGTGATCTGAGCCGTCTGGCCACTCTGGCAGGCGCGTTTCCTTTTCCACGCTTACTGATTCAACCTTTTACGCGTCGCGAGGCAGTGCTTTCTTCACGGATTGAGGGCACGCGCGCCACGCTGGCGGAACTCTACACTTATGAATCTACCCAGTTATCCTTTCTTGGGCCAGAGGATGATGTGCGCGAAGTTCATAACTACGTCACAGCCTTGGATTACGGGTTGGAACGATTGAAAACTTTACCGAATAGCCTTCGATTGATCCGTGAAATTCATGAGAAATTGATGCATGGCGTGCGTGGCGGAAACCTGACTCCAGGTGAATTTCGACGCACCCAAAACTGGATTGGACCAGCCGGTAGTACGATTATGACTGCCACTTATGTCCCCCCGCCAGTTGATGAGATGAATCAGGCATTGGGTGATTTGGAGAAGTTTATTCACACAAGCACTGAAGTCCCGGTCTTGACGCGGGCGGCGATGATTCATTACCAGTTCGAAGCCCTTCATCCATTTCTGGATGGCAATGGCCGGATGGGGCGCCTGCTTATGGCTCTGCTTTTTACTGAATGGAATATTCTGCCTCAACCATTGCTTAACCTGAGCGTTTACTTTGAGCATTATCGTCAGGAATACTATGATCATCTCCTGTCTGTATCCCAACGCGGTGACTGGGATGTTTGGTTGCGCTTTTTCCTGCGTGGAGTCAGTTCACAGGCACAGGATAGCTTGGTCCGCATGCAGCGGCTGGAAGCAATACGTACAAAATATGAACCGCTGGTGAAATCTGACCGAAACTCGGAGCGCATGGGCGCAGTGATAGACTTCCTGTTTGCCCGGCCCATCCTTTCTGCTAAACAACTGGCAGATAGCGTAGGTATGCCATTCAAAACAGCCAGACAGTATATTGAGAAGCTTACCAAGGCCGCCATTTTGCGCGAAGTTACTGGGAATGCACGCAACCAAATCTACTGTGCCGATGAAATCTTTGACGCCCTGGATAACATTCAAGTATAAAGGGTTGACAATATTTACACAAAAGCATCCCGCAAATGCAGGGTGCTTTTGTATAGTTTTATTGAATGGTCCATGCCGCCTGCGAAACTTATACCCGTATACATGATATATGCCGCACTGGGCAATTATGTGTTCAGCTTTGACAACAAAAAGTATTCAATGTTGTCATACATTTGATCTTAACATGCCTTTCGCTTAGATTGTTCGTGAATGTCGCTATCGGCAAACACGGCGGCTACAGACCGCATATGATTGAAAGTCCTGATTTAGACTAATCTCTGTCCTGAATTCTTCGGGATGGGGATTAACACAATCGGACTTATCTTTTCGTGGATGGGAATATAAAGTTGGCGTTCCGCCGAAACACAATTGCCTACTTCTATTTCCCCTTTAACCCGAACATCATCAGCGATCCCAACTCATCCACCAGATTCGGGCGCCGCGAATATTGGCGTTGGAATTCCGAGTGGGTGAACACATCCATGAAGATCGTGAAGTAAATACGCAGGGCTTCTTCTGAAAGCTCAGGGTTGACCTGTCCCTGTTGCCTGCCTTCCTCGATCAATCCCAGCATCAGGGCAATCATCTTCTCCTGTGCTTCCATGCGGATTCTTTTGATCTCGGGATCGTTCTGTAAATCGAGACTGCTGGTGAAGATTGTGTTACCTGAAGGGGAGGGCTTGTCGCCTGTCATCATCGTGGAAATGAATTGGAAGAATGCCGTCATCTTTTCCTGATACGAACGTTCGGGTATCAGGAACTCCTGAATACGGCTGACCAGGCTTTCGACCGCGCTCGCCACAAACTCCCGCGCCAGCGCTTCCTTGCTGCCGAAGTTGTTGTAGATGGTTGCTTGTGACACTCCCGCTTTGCGGGCGATGTCCGTCATGCTGACCTTATCCACGCCAAACTGGCTGAACAACTCCCAGGCTGCCTTGCGGATATCTTCCTTGCTTTGTTCTTTACGGCGCGCAAATCCATCCATGTTGACTAACTCCTTAGGCTAGAGCTGTTTATATTTTGTAATATTTATACTATTTGGTGTTGACAATTCCAAAAATATAAATATAATTCAATTCTGTAATCTCTATAGTATTATATTACAAAATTATAATTTGATGGAGCTATTAATGACAACAACCTTCGCGTTCGATACAACCGAACTTCCCACTTTGGAACAGGCAGGCGGCAAGGCGCTGGCGTTGATCGAAATGACCAATGCAGGGATGCCCGTCCCGCCTGGGTTTGTGTTGACCGTGGATTTTTTCAAGCCGTGGGTGGATATCCTCAAAGGGTCGCTTCACTGGTCTGGGCTGACAACTGCTGCTGTAAACCAGATCCGTCAAACCGCCCGATTGATTCAGGAACTGTCCCAAACCCTTACTTTCAATACAGTGCAGAAGGATGAACTGGAACAGGCTTTGACCTCGTTCCGCAAATCAAATCAAGGACACTTATACGCTGTCCGTTCATCATCCCCCGAAGAAGATTTGGAAGGCGCATCGTTCGCAGGTGGATACGAAACTACACTTGGTGTCATGGTCGATGGCATTGAAGCGGCGATCCTTCATTCGTTCACATCCAGTTTTGATGAGCGGGTCTTTCTATATAAAAAGGAACACGGCTTTCAACTCAACGAGCCACGTATTGCGGTGATTGTCCAACAGCAGGTGGATGCCGACAGCGCTGGTGTGGCGTTCTCATTGAATCCGCTCAACAATTGTTTTGATGAGGCTGTGATCAACGCCAATCACGGCTTGGGTGAGTCAGTAGTGGCTGGAGAGGCAGACCCAGACTTATTTGTGGTGGACAAGCCCACCCGTCAGATTATTGAGGCGCGCGTTGGGAGCAAGCAAGCGGTCATTACTTTGAAGCGAGCCGGGGGCACGATAAAGTCCATCCGCGAAAATCATCTGGAGACTTCCATCACGAATAAGCAGGCGCTTGCGTTGACTGACCTGCTGCAAAAAGTGGAAGCTCATTATCAAAAGCCCATTGATATCGAGTGGGCGATTGCGGGCGAAAAAATTTATTTACTTCAGGCGCGACCCATCACCACCTATCGACCACTGCCCACGGAAATGGTCACTGCGATAGGTGAACCCAAACGCCTGTATGCCAACTCCACATTGATCGAACAGGGATTGCAGGATCCGCTCTCGGTTTTGGGTACGGATTTTCTGAATTATGTGCTAAACAAAGCTGGCGGTCCCGTCGCCGAAGGAGCCGTAGGTGCGGATGGAATTACTTTCACTGCGAGCGGCGGATATTACATGAACATTTCATTTGCGCTGATGATGGGTATGAAAAATGCCGCGCTTGCGCCTGGTAGTTTCGGTGACCCGCGCGTAATGGAAATTTTGGACAGCATTGATATCAAGCAATATCTGGGCGGTGAACTGCCTGCCAAGCTCAAAGCGATGCGCGGCAAAATGATTTTTAAGATGCTGCCGATGGTGACATCGGCATTGGGTGCGTATCTCAGACCACAGCGCGCGCTCACCAATTATCAAGCCGCCCTGCCCGATGAACTGCGCCGTCTTACAACCTTCACTGGCGCGGGCATGTCGCTGCAACAGCAAGCCGTTACACTTACGAACCTTTTGCAATTTTTTTACGGCGATTATGGCATCCCGATGATCCTCGCGGGACAGATCGCCCAACAACGCATCAAAAAACTTTTCAAACGCGAAACCGCAGAAGTGCAGGATCATCTCATCAACCTCGGCATTTCCCTGCCAGGCAACAAGACTGCGGAAATGGGGGAGGCGCTGTATGCCCTGGCTTCATCGGATGAACTCAGCCGCTACGATGCCCCTGCCCGCTTCCTTTCTGACCTTGAGCAGGGTGCGCTTTCCCCAGAATTTGTACAACGCTGGGAGCGCTTCATGTCCGAGTTTGGCATGCGCTGCCCAAGCGAGATCGACCCCGCTACACCGCGCCCGAAAGAAAATCCCGCTCAACTTTTTGAACAACTCAAGTCCATGTCACTTGCCATTCTTGGACGGGAGAGTTCCAAATCCTTTTTTGAAGAAGCGCGAGCCAAACGCGAATCGGCACATCAAGCCTTGCACACCGTAGCACAAAAAATGGGCAGGCGTCAAGCCAAAGCGTTTGAGAATTACTACAACATATGGTTGACCTTCGGCGGTTACCGCGAAACGCCCAAACATTACATCATCACTGTGGTGGACTTGTTCCGTCGCAGCGCATTGGAGATCGCCAACCGCTTCGTAACCGAAGCGCGGCTGGATTCTCCCTCCCAGATCTTTGACATGACCATTGAAGATATTGACCGGGCCATTGCCAACCCTGCCATGAATTTACGCGCGCTTGCGCAGGAACGGACAGTGATCATCAACAGGCTGCGCAAAAATAAATTAGCGGCGCGCATCCTCGACTCGCGCGGCAGGATCTTCTATCCACCTCGCAAAGCCGACGTGAGCGGTGAACTGAGCGGTGTGCCCATCTCGCCTGGCATCGTGCAGGGACGCGTCAAAGTGCTGCAGTCTGCCAATGAAAAGAAATTACTGCCTGGCGAAATTCTGGTTGCCCGTGCGACAGACCCAGGCTGGACTCCGTTGTTCATCAACGCCAGAGGCATCATTCTCGAAATTGGCGGAGCACTTCAGCATGGTGCAGTCGTGGCACGTGAATATGGGATTCCATGTGTATCAGGGCTGGATGATGCTACCAGCATATTGAAAGATGGTCAGCTGGTTGAAGTGGACGGTTCGAATGGCATCGTCCGCATTTTGGAAATATCAGAAAAGTAGAGGGATTATTCCATGATGACATTCATCGGCATCATCCTCGGCATGTTCGGCATCGGCATTATGCAGCTGGTTCTGGCAACTGCCATGCCCGTCATCGTCACCGAAATCGGCGGCGACTATCTCTACAGTTGGGTCTTTTCTAGTTATATGCTGGCTTCGCTATTGACCATCCCGATCTTCTCGAAGATGGCAGACCTCTATGGTCGAAAGAAATTCTATTTGCTTGGCATGTCTATTTTCGCAGTAGGCACGCTCTACGGCGGGCTGGCTCCCACCATGGAGCATCTCATTGTTGCCCGCGTATTGCAGGGACTCGGCGCGGGTATGATGACCCCCGTTTCCATTGCTCTCATCTCAGACCTATTTCCCGCCGAAAAACGCGGACGTATGATCGGCATGTTCAGTTTTGTGCAGTTGCTCGCCAACCTTATCAGTCCCATTCTGGGAAGCGTCATCACCAGACAATTAGGTTGGCACTGGATTTTTTTCTTCACGCTGGGCATGGTGTTGACCGCCCTCCTGCTCGTGGCAATGGATAAGTCCGCTTCACAACAATCCAGCCAGCCAGTGAGTTGGATCAACATCGATCTGCTTGGCGGATCGATGTTCGGCTTGTTCTGCGTGTTCCTCGTCAGCTTCTCGGACTCGGTCAGCAATCTCGGTCAACTGAACCTTTCGGGCATTCTGCTCCTGATTGGTGCAATTGTCACGGGTTTGATTCTGGTATGGAACGAATCGCGCCACAACGACCCCATCATTAAACTGGAATTCTTCCAAACCAAGGTGCTGCGTCAGTCGATTTTCAGTTCACTGATCGCAGGCGGAATTATGTATGGGTTGATAATGCTCCTGCCCTTGTGCAATGCCATTTTGAAACAACGGGGATTTGACGTCGGCGATAGTCAGCTGCTACTGATCTTCATGATTGGTACCACCCTCGGTCTGCTTATCACGAGCAGCTTCATTACGAAACTTAGTTCTATATTTCCCAAAATTCTTTGGGGAGTATCCATCCTTGGTGCAGGCGGGATGTACTTCGCCATCAGCGCCAGCAACTTCATCCTGTTCGAGATCATCACTGGTTTTCTGGGTCTCACCCTCGGCGGCATCTCAGCAACTCTACTGATCAATTCCCAAAACGCTGTCAGCAACGAAGACCGCACGGTTCTAAGCGGTCTCGTACAGTTGGGACGTTATCTCGGCGCCGCGGTCGGTGTGACGGTTCTGACAGGCATTCTTCCGGACATCAGCCAGATTAACAACGTCAATCAATTTTTGGGAGCCTTCGGAATTTTGATTGGAATGTATATCCTGGGATTGGTGAATCAGTCGATGTAAGTTTAGTCTGGCTACATCATCATTTTTTTGGGTATTGCAGCGCCTCCGCCAAATGCACGGACAGTATCTCTTCGCTTCCAGCCAAATCCGCAATCGTGCGAGCTCATCACACTCTGACTTTCAGCCGCAACCGACAAAATTGGCGGATCTCCCCGAGGCGCATATCCTGTGCCGGCTACCTAGGTCATGGGCTCAGTTTTGCCAAGTAAAAAGGGGAATCGTGCTAGTTCACCCGCAATATAAACGCACTGAGAACATTTCACTTTTTTTCTGCTTTTTTATTCTTTAATTAGTAGATATATTTCAAGCTGGCCTGAATTTATACCCATATACCGGATTTGTACCCCGTTGGACAGGTTTTATCACGGTTGTAAAGGTAGAAAAGAACTTGTATTGACACTGCGGGTGGTTTTCGCTATACTATGAAAACGCTTTCTGTAAGCGCTTACATTCATGGCCATCACTAACCGTTTGCCCACGATCACTGATGTAGCACAACTTGCTGGCGTTTCAATAGCCACTGTAAGTCGCGTGTTGAATGCATCCACACCTGTTGTTGAGGAAACCGCCCAACGTGTCCGTACGGCGGTGGATGAATTGCAATTCGTACCGCGCACCGCCGCTCGTATGCTTGCCAGCCGAAAAACAAACACCATCGGTTTGCTCTTTTCTGAAATTCGCGGCGCATTTTTTGCTCACTTGCTTCATGGAATTGAATCTCAACTTCGAGCCGCTGGGTATGAACTACTTATTTATTCCACGCAAAGCGATCACCCAATAAAACGCAAGCCTTTGGGCGAACATAATACAGATGGATTGCTTGTTTTTACTGCCAGTCTTGAGAAAGAAGAACTTCGCAGGTTAAACAAGATTAACTTTCCACTGGTTCTTATGCATCAGACCCCACCTGAGGGAATGAACATTCCCGTAATTACAATTGAAAATAAAGACGGCGCCGAATTGCTGGTCAGTCATTTGATTGAGAAGCATGGTCGGCGCCGAATTGCTTTTTTGCAAGGTCCCGAAGGACACGAGGATTCTCAATGGCGCGAGCGCGGTTATCGAGATGCGCTTGAATCACACGGAATTCCATTTGATCCTGAGCTCGTTGTTTCAGGTGAATTTGATGAAGAGCAGGCCTTTGCCGCAATGCAGAAGTTGCTTCTGGATGGTATTGACTTCGATGCTGTCTTTTCAGGTGATGATGATGCCGCTATTGGTGTGTATCGCGCCCTCAAAATGACCAACCGCATCATCCCTGACGATGTGGCTGTTGTCGGTTTCGATGATGTTCAGTTTTCCCGATACATTTCCCCCGCGCTGACGACGGTCCGTGCGCCGATCGAAGAAGTAGGGCGCGAAGCTGTCCGCCAGCTGATCCGCTTATTGAACGGCGAGCAGGCTCAAAGTCTGGTATTGATGCGCACAGATCTGGTCATCCGCGAATCGTGTGGATGTGGTCCAAAGGAGGTCAATCCATAAATTTATATTGCCAATCAATTTTCCATTTGCCCCAATCTAATGACCAAAGAAAAAGGAGATAGAAGATGAAAAAAGTGTTTGGCTTACTCAGTGTTCTAATGATCCTCAGTATATTATTGTCTGCGTGCGGCGGATCCAGTGCCGCAACAGATGTAAAAGTATTGCGTGTGTGGGTTCAATGGGGTGACAACCCTGCCCAGATACAAACTCTCTTTGACAAATACACGGCCGAAACAGGCATCAAAGTTGAAGTGACTGCCCCGCTCGCCGATGACAAGATCCTGCCCGCGCTCACTGGTTCCGAGCCGCCCGATGTTCTGGTCTTGAGTGGCGGTGACCTGGCGAAGTCCTTCTATAAGGAAGGCTTGGTGGATGAACTATCCGGCGCGATCAAAGCAGGCAATATTGATATGGCGGATTTTTACACCGCTCCATTGACTCAATGTCAGCAAGGCGATTTGATCCTCTGCCTGCCATGGGGCACCGATGCATACGCCTTGTTCTGGAATAAGGATATGTTCGAAGCCGCAGGATTAGACCCTGAAGTCCCACCGGCTACGATGGAAGAATTGGTTGAGTTCGCTGACAAGCTCACCGTTGTTGGCGCGGATGGAACGATTGAGCAGATCGGCTTCATCCCGAATCATTCTTGGAGTCACACAGATCTTTACGTCCGCAACTTTGGCGGATTCTGGTACAGCGACGATGGTTCGACGCTCACTGCCAACAGCCAGCCCATGATTGATGCGCTCACATGGCAGCAACAGTTCTTCACCAAATACGGTGTGGATAATGTCCAGGCTTTCTCCTCAGGCTTCGGTGAGTATGGTTCACCTGATGCGCCCTTCTATGCTGGCAAAGTTGCCATGATGGTCGAAGGTGAATGGCAGACAGGACCGAACTTCATCCCTGCACTGAAACCCGAATTGAATTACGGTGTGACTGCATTCCCGCCCCCTGCCGATCATCCAGAACGCGCTGGCACAATCGTTAATCAAGGCACTGCGGTGGTAATTCCTTCTGGTGCTCCTAACAAAGATGCCTCTGCCAAACTTCTGGCGTGGATGATGTCTCCTGCCATTGTGGCGGAAGAGTTCTGCTTCAATGCCAACCTGCCCACCAGCAAGAAGGCTGCTGAAGATCCTTGCTTCAAGGAATTAGGCGACAAGTTCCAGGTCTTTGTGGACCTAATGTCAAGTAAGAATGCTTTTGCCGTACTCACCACTCCACTTTCGTTTGAATTAAATGACGCTCTAGGTTCCGCTGAAGAAGAGATATTGCTCACAGGCGCAGACCCGAAAGAATTGCTGGACGCGATCCAGGCTGAGTTTGAACCAAAATTAAAAGAGGCAATGAAGTAAATTCCAAAGCAAGTCCCTAAAGTTCTTATAGAACTTTAGGGACTTATGCTTATCTCTTGAAAACGGAGCGTAGAAAATGACCGAACCAACTACCTCGCAAGGCAGAAAGATTTTCAAACCCCCATTTGGATGGAAGTTTCCCGATAAAGTCGTTTGGACGAAACGCACCAAAGCCGACTTCCGTACGGGCATGTTATTTCTTTCACCCTGGCTGATCGGCTTTCTCGCTTTTACGCTCTACCCCATGGTTGTCTCTTTTTACTACAGCTTCACCATCTACCATTCAAGGCGCGCACCTGAATGGGTCGGTCTGCAAAATTATAAAGATTTGCTTACAGATGAAAAATTCTGGATCGCGCTCAACAACACCATGTATATGGTTGCCATCGCTGTGCCGCTCGGATTATTCGCTTCATTTCTTTGTGCGGTATTACTAAATCTCAAAGTGCGCGGACAGGCTTTTTATCGCGTTGTTTATTTTCTTCCATCGATTGTCCCGACAGTGGCTGGTACGATTCTTTTTCTCTGGCTGCTCAATCCGCAGGTGGGATTGGTAAATACGCTTCTCGCTCAAATTGGCATTGACGGCCCCAACTGGATGGCTGACCCGAACTGGTCCAAGCCCGCTTTGATCCTGCTTGGTATGTGGGGCATGGGCGGTACGATCATTATTTATCTTTCAGGCTTGCAGGATGTGCCTCAAAGCCTGATCGAAGCCGCCGAGTTGGACGGCGCGAATTGGTTACAACGTTTATGGCACATCACCATCCCCATGGTCTCGCCCATTACGCTCTTTAATCTCATTACGGGCATGATCGGCATGTTCCAATATTTTGCGCAAGCCTATGTGGTCGGCGGCGGTGACAGCCTCGGGCGCCCGCTCAACTCGACGCTTTTTTACAGCGTCTATCTCTATCAAAACGCCTTCCTATTCTTGAAGATGGGCTACGCCTCCGCGATGGCCTGGATCTTGTTCATCATCATTTTGATCTTCACGCTCCTGCTGCTAAAAGTGAGCGATAGATTTACCTACTATGCGGGATGACAGCATGACAAATATTCCCGCTTCTTCCTCAACCCCCAATCTGATTCAACAACCCGATCAGGGTCGCCGCTCTGAAAAACAGTCGCGCAAAATCCGTGATCTCTTCACATCCACCATCAGCCATGGACTGCTCATCTTCGTCGGCATGTTCTTCGCCGTTCCGTTTTTGTGGATGCTGCTGACCGCCTTCAAATCGGACCAAGATGTCTTTCACTCCCCACCGCGCTGGCTGCCTTTTGACAATGTCCGCGTGGATGTGAATGGCGAACAGCTTGCGCTCTACAATGTAAAGACAGAGAATGGAATGAAGGAACTGGCGCTGATCAAGATCATCGAAGGCGTTGGCACCTTCGTTGACCCTGCCCAGCCTGAAAAGATCATTGAGTATGAGATCCAGCAAGGCGCCGAAAGGATTGCCGAGCCGATCATGGAAATTTCCTTCCGCTGGCAAAACTTTCCCGACGCCATGAACCGCGGCAGCCGCCCCGGTGTGGGAGCCAGTTTTTGGGTCTA
>Ga0268298_10005424_pt1 | contig 11955 bp, 6 predicted proteins | sample WWTPWeurt_MetaG_FD_194462 | JGI IMG/M metagenome (GOLD analysis project Ga0268298, IMG submission 194462) | Activated sludge microbial communities from WWTP in Nijmegen, Gelderland, Netherland - WWTP Weurt | ecosystem: Engineered > WWTP > Aerobic digester > Activated sludge | place: Netherlands...
ATTGCAAATGAAAATAAGAAAGCGGATTTCATTTTTTTACTTTATTTTTTTTATTATCAAATCTATAGTTTATCGAAGTAAACATTCTTTGAGACTGTACTGTGGGTGTTTTATCCCATTCAAAATTTATAGAGAAATACAATCTTCTACTGAGGTACAAATATAGAGTGGTACCAAGGATATGTTGGTTGATTTTATTTTCCTGATTCAGATAGTTGTATTGATTGATTCTATAGGATAACTCTATGTTTGCTTTGGACTTGAATAAGTCGCGACTGATTCGTCCGCCATAAGTCAGCCCTTTTATGTAATCAGTCTCCAGATTCTGAAATTGCAGTGAGCAGTTTATTTTGGATTTGAGCAGGTTAGGTAGATACAAATAAGCCAAAAATGTTTTATTGGGTTTAGAGTGTCCTTGAAAACGCAAAAACTGACTGAGATTGAGAGAAACATTTTTGAGAATTTGCCAGGAAACTTGTGCGCGGAAACCTTGTCTCGTCTCTTGAGCCAGGAGTTGATCTATGATGTGAAAATAAGTTTCATAATAAATTACATTTTTGCGATTGTCATAGGAAATACTAGCGGAGATCTTGCGTGAGAATCTATATCTTACTTGTGAATAAATACTGGTCAATCTGATTTGATTTGATGTACTGCTGTCCGTTTTACTGTAATGATCAAGTTCAACTGATCCGAAGCAAAATAATTTATTTGCCAGGATGCCATTGTATTGAAAATAACTGAATCTTCGATCAGTCAATTGATGATATCTCTGTTCAATAAACGCTGCTGAGAATTGATGTGTTTTTTTTGTGTTTTGATAAGCCAAAACAACTCCCGCTTGCGGCAGACGAATATTGTAACCATAGTCCTGAAAATGGGGACGACTCCCTGCTAATATACCGGCACTGAAATTTTTTATTTTCCAATCATATTGAAGACCATCTATCACACCCATGGCAGCAATATTAGGATTTATTCTTCTTCCAATCCAGAGCTGATGATTTGAGTTCAACTTGTAATTTAAGGATAAAGAATATATTTTTAAATCGTCAAAAAAGTCATTATTCAATTGATCTAAGCCATATCTGTGCCTGTAAGAAAGGTAATATTCCAGGGACAGTTTAGTTTCTTTGATGTTCATCCAGTTCAAGGAAGTTGTAACTCTTATACCTGTAGATCTGGAGTCAAATGCCTGACTTAAATCATTGTAAGCGGAAAAATTTATTTTTCCGGAAAGAAGTTCAGTTTGTTGCTTTTGGGTAGAGATGGGCATTTTGGAAGTGTCGGGCGAAACCATTGAATTCGATTGTATCTTTTTTGAATGAATCAATGAATCTGTTGTTCCAAACAATTTTACCAATCTAAATGCATAAACCTTATCTCCGGCTTGCAAAGTGGTCAGAGTATCAATGGATTTGCATACACAGGAATTAGAAGAAGTATTGAGGACTATTAAAGTCGGTTTAAAAGATTGTTGCGGTTTGTAGTATAATGTGTCGCCTGACTTTATTCCGCTGGTATTATCAAAACGACAATACACGTGCTGGCTGTTTAAAAAACTGACAAAGCCCTCTTTGATGATAGTGCTGTCCTGTGCATGACTGAAAGACAAAAAAGCCAAAATAAACAAATAGATAAAACTCGATTTTTTCATGCTCCCCTTCTCAATCAATTATCTCCATCGGGATGGCAACTGTAGCAAGCATTGCTATTGTATTGATAACCACTTACCCCATTATGGTCAGGATTCGTGTTTCCAGCAGTGTGACAACCCAAACAGTTGAAAACGGTATAGTTCGATGAATTGGGATGACACTGAGAGCAGGTATTCCATTTATTGTCGTGTTTGCCCGAATAAATTGGGAAATAGGCTCCATCATGGTCAAATGTTGAAGGATCCCAGGCAGATTGCGAGTGGCAATTCTCACAAGTTGTCGGAAACTGAGCTTGGCTATGGTTCGGATTATTGGTGCCATTATAATCAGATTGGTGGCAGCCATAACAGGTATTTGGAGTATTGCTGTAATTGCCGGAATGACACTGGGTACAATTATTTTTGATCAAGGCGTGGGCTCCCAATAATGGATAATAATTGTCATGGATATCAAAGCTTGCCGGCGTCCATTGACCTGACGTGCTGTGACAATCTTCACATTGCAATGGGATATTTAGTGTTTTATGATTTGGGTTCGTTGCATTGTTGTAATCCGACAAATGGCAGCCACTGCAATTGCTTGGTGTGTTATTGTAATTTCCCTGATGGCAAGCCGCGCAGTTGTCTGCAATTTTTAAATGTTCGCCATCTATGACCCAGATTCTGTTGTGATCATCAAATTTTGCAGGCTTCCAGTCCGGAGTAAGGTTGGTATGGCATTGTTCACAATCTGTCTGAAATCCTACAGAGTTGTGATTTGGGTTGGTGCTATTATTATAATCGCTTTGGTGGCAACCATAACAGTTATTTGGGGTGTTACTGTAACCATTTTGGTGACATGCAGTGCAATTATTAGCAACTTTTAAATGCTCGCCATCGATGACCCAGATTCTGTTGTGATCGTCAAATTTTGCAGGTTTCCAGCCCGGCGCAGTGGTATGACATTGTGCGCAATCATTGGAGAAGCTTAATGCCTTATGATCCGGATCATTTGATTGGTCGAAATCCGATTTATGACATTCAAAACAATCCGTTGGAGTATTTTGAAACCCGTTTTTGTGGCAGCTTTTACAATCTGTTTGAATATGTGCCCCTGTCAATGGAAATGCGCTTTGGTTGTGATCAAATGCCATATTTTTTTCACCGGTCGGATGGCATCCCAAACAGGCAAAGTCCTGATAGACGTAGCCACCAATACCTGGGTGTTGTTGGTCGGTCTCCGGATTTTTGTGACATGAAATACAGGTAAATTGCTTGAAGTCAGAAGGATTCAAATGACAATCCATACACTGACTCCAGTGGGGTTTGTGTGTGCCTGAGTAAATAGGAAAATACAAGCCATCATGATTGAAAGTTGACGGCGACCACCTATTTTGCCCGTGGCACGGGGTACAATCTGTTGGAAACTGAGCAGCCTGGTGATTTGGATTGGTAGTATTATTATAATCACCCTGATGGCAGCCTACACAGGTGTTTGGAGTATTCGTGTAATTGCCATTGTGGCACTGAATACAGTCATTCCCAATTGTCTTATGTGCACCTTGAAGCACATAATAATCGTCATGAACGTCAAATTTTGCCGGTGCCCAACTCGGAGCAGTTGTATGGCAACTTGCGCAATCAGTAGATATTCCCAGATTTTTGTGTGGAGGATTCTGCGAAGTTTCATGATCTGTCAAGTGACAGCCCACACAGGTATTTGGAGTGTTGTTATAGCCATTCTGATGGCACTTATTGCAATCATTTTTGATCAGTGAGTGGGCTCCTGTTAAAGGATAAAGAGCGTCATGGTTGTCAAACTTGGCAGGACTCCATCCCGGGTTGGTAGTATGGCAGAGGGAACATTCTTTGCTAATACCCAATTGAACGTGGTTTGGATCGCGGCTTGCCTCAAAGTCCTTGTTATGACAGTCCTGACACAAACTTGAGGTCCCTTTGTAACCCGATTGATGACACTCGAGACAGTTTGCAGTCATATGCGCACCTGTCAGAGGAAATGCAGTGGCATTGTGGTCAAATTTGAAATCCGCATCACCTGTAGGGTGGCAAGCAAAGCAAGCATTATTATCGTAAACATATCCACCTACGGTCTTGTGTTGCTCGTCTGTTTCCGGATTATTGTGGCAAGCCAGGCAACTGAATTGCGAAAAATTAGTGGGATTGGTATGACATTCTATACATTGAGTCCACACACCTTTATGTTTCCCTGAAAATACCGGAAAAAACATGCCATCATGGTCAAACTGTGTCGGCATCCATGCGGATTCATTGTGACAACTTGCACAATCTTCAGGAAATTGTGCTGTTTTATGGTTTGGATTTGTCGTCTGATCGTATTCTGTTTTGTGGCAGCCCACGCAGGTATTCGGGGTATTTGTGAAGCCGTTTTGGTGACATTTTTTACAATCCATGGCGATCTGCTTGTGTGCACCTTTTAATACATAATATTGGTCATGGATATCGAATTTTGCCGGTGCCCAACCTGGATTGGTGCTATGGCAACTTGCACAATCTGTACTGATCCCAATGCTGGAATGGGGAGGTTCTTGAGCTTTGGCATAGTCTTGATTGTGGCAGCCCACGCAGGTATTCGGGGTATTTGTGAAGCCGTTTTGGTGACATTTTTTACAATCCATGGCGATCTGCTTGTGTGCACCTTTTAATACATAATATTGGTCATGGATATCGAATTTTGCCGGTGCCCAACCCGGATTTGTAGTATGACAACCCGAACAATCTTTGGACAGTCCTAACTGAAGGTGATTTGGGTCTTGGCTGCTCTCAAAGTCCTTGGTATGGCAGTCCTGACATAAACTAGATGTTCCTTTGAAGCCGGATGAATGACACTCAAGGCAATTTACAGCCTGGTGTGCACCTGTAAGAGGAAATGCAGTGGCATTGTGGTCAAATTTGAAATCCGCATCACCTGTAGGGTGACATGCGAAGCAGGCATTGTCTTGATATAAGTAACCATTTACAGTGGTATGCTTCTGATCAGTTTCAGGATTGGTGTGACAGCCGATGCAAGTAAATTGTTGATAATTCTGTTGATTTTTATGGCATTCAATGCATTGAGTCCAAACACCCTTGTGCTTACCAGAATATATTGGAAAGTAAGATCCATCGTGATTGAAAGTAGCTGGCACCCATGCAGTCTGGTTATGACAACTGGCACAATCTTCAGGGAATTGTGCAGAGCGATGGTCAGGATCTTTGGTTTGATCATAATCCGATTTATGGCATCCGGTGCAGGTATTTGCTGTTCCGGAGAAACTCTGTACATGGCATTTCTTGCAATCCTGGGCTATATTTCGATGAGCGCCTTCCAAAACATAATATTGATCATGGATATCAAATTTTGCCGGTGCCCAACCCGGAGCAGTTGTATGGCATTCGATACAGTTGGTGCTCAGGTTTAGCTTGCTGTGTGAAGGTTCTTGCGAGGACTGATAATCCTTTGTATGGCATGACTGACAATCTGTAGGCGTTCCCTTGAATCCGGATGAATGACACTCCAGACAATTTACAGCCTGGTGTGCACCGGTCAGAGGAAAAGCGGTCTGATCATGATTAAAGCCATTTTGAACATCACCGGAAGGGTGGCAGGCTAGACAAGCATTGTCACTGTAAATATAACCGTTGACTGACTGGTGGTGCTCATCGGTTTCAGGGTTCGTATGGCAAGTTGTGCAGGTAAATTGTTTAAAATCGGAGGGATTCTGGTGACAATCTGTGCAGACCATCCATTTTCCTTGGTGACCCCCGGAATAAATTGGAAAATGAACATCGTGTTTGGAGAATTTTGCCGGTTTCCAATCCGGATCTGTCGTGTGGCATAATGCACAGTTATTTTCAAACCCTGCACTGAGGTGCGAGGGATTGTTGGTGGACTGGTAATCAGCAAGGTGACAAGAGACACAAGCCGCATCTATTACACTATAGTCCGAGCTTTGGTGACAACTTTTACAGTCTTGAATATCGTGTCCTTTTTCAAGTGGGAAAAATGCATGATCGACCTTGTCGGTTTTCCAATTTTCGTCTGACAATGAGTGACAATCGGTGCAGTTTGTTGAGAAATGATTTTTTTCGTGAGAGGGGGAGGTACTGCCCTTGAAATCTTGAAGATGGCAGTCTATGCATTGTACTCCTGAGACTGTAAAGTCCAGACCGGAAGCAGATGTATGGCATTGTCTACAGTCTGCATTTCTATGTACACCTATCAATGGAAAAGCTACATTTTCATGCATTTGCAGCGCGCTTGGGATAAGCCAATTTTGACTTGAATGACATCGCTTACAATCTGTGCCAACGGAGTTTTGATGAATGTCTGCATGGCAGCTTATACAAGTCTCGTCTGCTTGTTCAAATTTTAAACTTTGATGGCAATTTTTACAGTTGAGAGCTCGATGTTGTCCTGTCAGTGGAAAATGGGTGCTGTCGTGGTTGAAATTTGCCTGAGCAGAAAATCCCCAAGAATCCGGATTGTGACAGGAGGCGCAGTCTATTTTGAGAAAATCACCGTGAGGTGACTGAGCATATCCCAGACCTAATCCAATAAAGCAAAAGAAGACTATAAATGACAATCTTTGCATTCTACTTTTCCTGATTTGTACAAGACAAATTCTAAGCCATCCACCACTGTGGGAAAATGACATTTAGCGCAAGATACGACTTTGTGTTCGCCTGTTAATGGAAATCGGGTTGAATCATGATTAAAATTTGCTGCGGTCCAATTGTCAAAACCATGACAGTCATTACAAGATTTGGCAGTGGTTTGCTGGAATTGATTGCCGTGCGGATTATCATGGCAGGAAGAGCACTGCTTGCTCTCTTTTTGGAAATATTGTTCTTTTTTGCCTTCAGGTTTTTGTACGGTGTGGCAAGCCCCACAATTTGCACTCAAATGCTTGCCTTTCAAAGCAAAATCGGTACGACTGTGGTCAAAGCTCGTGATTGACTGCCAGGAATCCTCATTGTGGCAGGATCGACAATCTGTAGGTTTGTAATATTCTTCAGGGAGAAGGCCTTTATGTTGGTCTCCATGACAGTTCCTGCACTCTTGATTTGGCAGGTTGAAAGTCCATCGGTCTCGTTTCAGGTGACAGGATTTACAATCGACTGCCTGATGTGCTCCACGAAGTGGAAAATTTCCTTTCTGGTGTTGATCTAAGCCATATCGGCTGCCTGCAAACCCTTGTACACTATGGCAGTCATCACAATCTTTGTATTCCGCATTCCGGTAGATTTCTCCCTGGTGATAATCAGTGTGACAATCATTGCATTGTTGGTGTGCAACAGGGTCCGTCATCTTGGTTTTGTGACAGTTCTTGCAATTCACCTGTTCATGTTTTCCCTCCAGCTTGAATGTCGTCAGGTCATGGTCAAAAGTGGAAGGAATAGAGTTTATACGAAATGACTCCTGCTGGTGGCAGTTTTTGCAGTCAATACCAAATTTGCCATCGTGCACGTCCTTATGACAAGCGACACATTGTATATCTTTGATCAGCAAAAACTCTTGAAACTTATGTGGTGGCTGATTTCTGTTGTCATGACAGGATCTGCAGTCCAGATGCTTGTGTTTTCCTTCGAGTTTGTAACCGGTGAGATTATGATTGAATCCGGAGTTTCCGGAAATTTTTTGGAAAGATTCTTCGCTGTGACATGCTTTACAATTGCTTCCAAATTTGCCTGCATGTGCGTCTTTGTGACAAGATGCACAAGACTGAAAAGCAATGCCTGAAAATTTTTGGAATTCTTTTCCACCGCGCATTTCAGTAGGGTGGCAACTTTTGCAATCAAGGTTCTTATGGGCACCATTTAAAGCAAAGTTGCTTTTTTGATGATTGAATAATGGAGCAGGCCTGAATTTGTCCGTTTGGTGGCAAGATGCACAATCTGAAGAAAGTGTATTCTGGTGAAAGTCCTCATGACAAGTATTGCATTTTTGAGATAGACCGAGGTAGGTTTTGCTGTTTTTTTTGAGTTCAGCATTTTGATTGTATTTTGGATCATGACATTTCCGGCAATCTACAGATTGGTGCGAACCCGTCAGTTTGTAAGCTGTCAATTCATGCTTAAAATTTTTTGTATCAAAACGGATCATTTCAAATTTCACTCCATGGTGCTCACTATGGCAGCTGATACATTCTTTGCCTTTTATCTCGTAAGAAGCATGGTATCCTTTATTGTTTTTTATCCTGTTATTCAGTTCAGCGTGACAGCTCAGACATTTTGAGTCCGGAGTTTTTTTACCAATTTCATGGCATTGTGTACAATTGGACAAGCCCTCCAAATGGCTATGTGCTGCACTGAGTTTGCCAGGTGAAATCTGTGCATTGATTTGATAGCCACCGGTGATGCAGCTGAAGAAGAGAATAATGATTTTAATATTTACTTCAACTTTTTGCATGTGATTTTACAGTATAACCAAAACGTTTTTTGATTTCGATTCCTGCATTTTGTAGAAACTGAGTGGGAAGTTCACCTCCTGCAAAAATGAACACGAGGTCATTTTCCAAAGTGATAGATTCACTTTTTTCGGTCCAGTTGAGTTTTATCTTGTCAGGCTCTATTTCAACAATTTGGGAGTTGAAATAAATTTTGATTTTATCGGAGGCGATAGCTGATTCAATATTTATTTTGTTTTGTGGTTTGAGTCTACTGAATTTATCACTTCTGTAAGATAAGCTTACCGCATTGTGTTCCGAAAGAAGTAGCGCATTTTCTATAGCGGAATCTCCACCACCTACAACCATTATTTTCCGATTCAATATTCTCTCAGGTTCCAGACAGCGGTAGGCAACTTTTTCCAGGTGTTCTCCCGGAACACCCAATTTTCGCGGAGTACCTCTACGACCCAAACAAAGTAGAACCTTGTGGCTATAAAAAGTCAAGCATCGATTTGTAATCATCTCAAATCCATCTTCGACCATTAGGATTTTTTCCACTTTTTGATTTTCCTTGATTTCTATTTCATGTTTAGAAAATACATTGCTCCACAGCTGTAGCAGTTCTGCTTTTTTTGTTTGAAATAATTTTATTTTACCATAAAGGGGGAGATCCATTGGAGCTGTCATCACTATTTTTTCTCTAGGGAAACTGAACACGGTACCTCCTAGTGTATCTTGTTCCAATAATAGATATTTTACACCTGATTTTTTTGCTTGAAGTGCCGCAGCGATTCCTGCCGGACCTGCGCCAACGATGATAACATCCACCGGATGTCTTCGTTTTGAGGGAAGGCTTGCAACGATGGCGTCCATAGCTTGCTTGCCCTGCTCGACTGCATTTTTGATCAGACCCATACCTCCAAGCTCTCCAGCAATGAAAATTCCCTGCACGTTGGTTTCAAAGTTTTGGTTGAGATGAGGCAAATCAACACCTCTTTTTTCTGTGCCGATTCGCAGAGAAATGGCTTCAACGGGACAAGCGTGAAAACAAGCTCCATGTCCTATACAGAGACTCGCATTGACCAAGGTAGCTCTGCCGTTGACAATACCAATGACATCGTGTTCCGGGCAGGCCTTTAGGCAAGCTCCACTGCGTATACATGTATTGGTATCTATATGAGGATGTAATGAAATGGGTTCGAATGTGCCGGCTTCTTTGGCTTGTTCAATTTTATGTGTTGATCTGGCTGATTCTTTCTTTATCTTCCCAATATAAAAATAGAATACTGCCACTGCAAAAATCAATACCGCAATATAAATCAACCACTCGATCATATGCTTGTCAATTGTTCCACATCACCCCAAAGGCTAAAGTGGCAATAACATGAATAAGTACAATGACGAACATGATGATTGCAAAGGGCAAATGTGCCACGTGCCAGTACCGGAAGAGCCGCTGCATTTGAGACAGATTTTTGATGCGATTTTGCAAGGAAAATTGGGATTTGTGCAAGGAGATAATTTTTGATTGCAGAGATTCAGGAATTTTATTTTCCCTGAGTTGTTTTTTGATGTGTTTGATTTGTTCCCTGGATGATATGGGATTATTTGCTGAATTTGAAGTGCCTACTTGATAGTTATTTGATTCAAATACTTCAATACCTTGTGGGAGGGATTCTTTGATTTTCTGTTGGAAAGTGGATATGTCAGCATTGATTTCTGCGAGACTGAGTTCCCTACCTTGAATGGTTCTGGGAATTCTAATATAAATGAACCGGCCAACAACACCCGATGCGACTACAGCTACCATGCTCCAGAATGCAATCGAAACAATTCCCCCAAATTTAAATGCAGTATGATATAAGATCAGGACAGGCCCGAGAGTGCACAAAAAGATGTGGAACTCCAACCAATATTTTAAAACTCCGATTCTTCTCAATCTTGGGGACCTTTTGCGTATCATGTAGCCAAAAACACCAATCATTATCAGCAATGTTCCGCTAATCCCAAGCCCATGACCCAGGGTTCCCGCCGGATCTAGTAATTGGTGTAAAGGATGATAAAATCTCTCTTCCAATGCGGTATTGTAATAACTGTATCCACCTATGCCCAGGCCAATCGTGACTGCGACGACTATTGCGGTAAGAATTCCGATATACCAACGATGTACTGAAGGACTCATTCGGTCTTGGTTTTGAGCTGATTCGACTGTAAAACTAAGAATTTTCAAATTAAGGATACTTCCAAAAACCTTCTTTGATTCAAAAATTCATAATACAAAACAGAATAAGACCTGACAAAGATATTAATACGGCATTCTAACTGACTGTTGAACACCGAAATTCTGTGAAGTTGAATGAAAAGCTTGAATTTCATTCAAGCTGGTTTTTGCGCAATATCGACGTATTTAGGACTGCCTTTATAATTTGAATTTGAGCCAGCCGTTCATTTTTTATATTCAATTTTGACTACTGATCTCCGTTTTCCAATTATCGTCGCTGAGGAATTGTATTTGCAAGTATTCATTTGTTCTATGTGTTTATTTGTTTATTTTCGCTTTGGCAGGTTTAAAAATTTGCATCGGAGGATTATATTTTTAGGTATTTAATTATACTTTTATTGGAGCTGAATCTTAACCAAAATTTTTTCGTTTTCAGAGATCGAGTAAATTGGAAGCGAGGTATTTTTTTTTTGATGAAGTGATTAATTAAAAATACAACAGCTCATATTGATTTTTGGATTGTAGTTTGTTACATTGTTTGGACCGCACCTATCATTTGGTGGCTTTTAAAATAATTTGCGAATTCATCGAAGGTTATTTTTAATCTGAAGCGGGATTTTATCTTTAAATTTTCAGAAAAATTATTTTCAAATTTGTAATTTGTATTGATATTTCTATGCGTTTTTTTTGTTTTCAATTTGGCGAGTTAGAAAATAAGAGTATGTATAGTATGGATTTGCTAAAAATTTTATAATACGGGAAGATGACTATGAATCAAAATGGATTGAATGAATCAGGGTGTAGTCGGATTTGTTGAAAAAAACTACCTTTGGGTAAATGAAACCTCATATTCTAACGGAATGGCAGAAGAGAAAAACTCAGGGAAGAAAGAGCCTTGCGGTGTTGATAGATCCTGACCATCAGAAATTAAGGCATCTAGAACTCATCATTGACCTGTCTATAAGAAGTAATGTCGATTATTTTTTTCTTGGTGGCAGTCTTATTTTTCAGGATCGTCTTGAAGAGAGTATTAAGCTGATTCGGGAAAATTCCAGGATTCCGGTGGTACTGTTTCCGGGAAGTGGATTTCAAATTAGTCTTAATGCCGATGCTTTACTTTTTTTGTCGCTGATCTCTGGACGCAACCCGGAGTATCTAATCGGCAAACAGGTTGAGGCTTCAGCAAGATTGCATGCCTCGTCCCTTGAGGTGATACCTACGGGTTACATGCTGATTGATGGCAAAAGCAATAACACTGCAGCCTATATCAGTCAAACTCAACCTATCCCTTATGACAAGCCCGAAATCGCACAGGCGACAGCACTGGCAGGCCAGTTTCTTGGTTTGAAGACCATATTTATGGATGCAGGGAGTGGTGCCAGACAAACTGTTCCACTAGATATGGTCACGAAATTGTCAAGAGTGCTCGAGGTGCCCCTGGTAATCGGTGGCGGAATTCGGGATGGCGAGAATGCATATCAGATCTTAAGAGCAGGAGCGGATGTCATTGTCGTAGGCAATGCTATCGAAGAAGATCCTTCGTTGATCCGGTCATTGTCTCATGCTGTACAAGAAGCTGTGAGCCTTACTGCCAAAAAATAAAGGATGAATACAGGCAAGGTAATGCGATCCACAGGCAGTTGGTATGAAGTGTTGGAAACAGTCAGTATGAAAACTTTTGCATGCAG
>Ga0268298_10005426_pt1 | contig 11952 bp, 9 predicted proteins | sample WWTPWeurt_MetaG_FD_194462 | JGI IMG/M metagenome (GOLD analysis project Ga0268298, IMG submission 194462) | Activated sludge microbial communities from WWTP in Nijmegen, Gelderland, Netherland - WWTP Weurt | ecosystem: Engineered > WWTP > Aerobic digester > Activated sludge | place: Netherlands...
GAAATGAAAACGACCAGAAACCGACGTTGAACGGCACCGCCGCCCAATAGCGCCAGCGTGTCAGCACCGCCAGCACCGGGCCGCTGGCCACGCCCAGCATCACCATCAGCACGTCGGCCGGCAGGCCTGGCCAAAGGGTCACCGTCGCCAGCGCGCCCACCGCCGCCGGTGACATCTCGATGCCCAATGTAGGCCGCAACGCGGGTGGCAGGGGGCCGGCAAACAGGCGGTTGAGAATGCGCATTTCCAGCAACGCCCACGCGCCCAGCCCCATGCCGACCAGCAAGGTGGCCCAGCCGTGCCAACCCAGCGCATCCAGCGCCATGGCGCCGACAAAGCCGCCCGGCACCGTGGGCAGGTACAGCGCCGGCGTCACCAGTTCAGGCGGGGTCTGCCCGGTGGACAAGGCCGCCACCACATGCCAGGCCATCGTTCCCTGGAACGCCAAGGCCAGCATCGCCACCGGGAACGCCACCCCCGTCAGTTCCGGATGACGCGGCACTAGCAGCGCCACCGCCATCAGGGTGCTGACCGGCAGCAACGCCAGGAGCGCACCCTGCACCGGGTGGCTCCACTCCTGGCGAACCACAGCGGGGAAGCGCAGCGCCTTGACGCCCCACAGCACGAGCAACACCACCAGCAACACGACGCCCACGATCAGCAGCACGGCAGAAACATCTGCAGCTCCTCCCACATCCAGGTGACCTAGCCGCTGCCAGGCGCCCGACAGACCCAGAATCCCCAGCACCATGCCGAATAGGCCGGGATGCAGGCGTGCCAGCCAAGGTCGCGAGATTGCAGTCGGTGCGACGGGTGGATGACGGGCGTCCGGTCTGTTCATGGTGGTTGGGTGGCGTCGAGCGAAGGCGACCCGCGCGCGGGCCTGGAGCGCACCAGTGTAGTGCGCGAGCGCCTTGGTGGTGAATCGTAAGAACCCCTGCCTGTCCGCCTGGCGCGACAGGCTGCGGCTTCAGCGCCGCAACCGCAACGGATCGCGGTCCGTGCCGTCACCGATCAGCGCGCCCATCTTGAAGATGCCGCTCACGCGTAGCACCGGCACGCCGTCGGCGGTGACCAGGCCCTGCGCGAACAGCATGTTGCGCGTGGTGCGCAGCACGTCCCCTTCGCCCTGCACCCAGGCGCCCAGCGGGCTGGCGCCCAGGTAATCCACCTGCAGGCTGATGGTGGGCAGAAAACGCCGCTCGCCGCTGCCCTGGTACATCGACGCGCACGGCAGCAGCATGTCGGCAAAGCTGGCCATCATGCCGCCGTGGCAGATGTTCAGCGGGTTGGTGTGCCGGTGTTCCACGCGAAAGCCCAACTGCAGGCGTTCGCCGGTCCAGCGCGCATACAACGGGCCGGTATGGGCCATGAAGGGTCCGCCCACAGTGACCGCGCGAAAACCTTCGGGTATGTCCAGCGCGGTGCCTGCCACCGGTTGTTCAGATGGATAGTCGGTCACGCAAACCACCAAGGAGTCAAAGAGGCAGCATCCTACCGCTTGCCCTGGCACAAACCGGTCGGATGTGCGACAGCGCATGGTCACGACGCACGGGTTGCGCCAGAATGGACACGAACGCGCTCAACTTCAGGGAACCGTCATGGAATTCAAGGACTACTACAAGATTCTCGGAGTGGAAAAGACCGCCACCGCCGACGAAATCAAGAAGGCCTTTCGCAAGCTGGCCCGCAAGTACCACCCGGACGTGAGCAAGGAGCCCGACGCACAAGCCCGGATGGCCGAGCTCAATGAAGCACAGGCTGTGCTGTCCGACCCCGAGAAGCGGATTGCCTACGACGCGCTGGGCAACCAGCCCCCCGGCCAGCGTGACTTCCGCCCGCCACCCAACTGGGACGCAGGCTTCGAGTTCTCAGACGGTGCAGGCAGTGGTGGGCCTGGCGAGGACTACAGCGACTTCTTTGAGCAGCTCTTTGGCCGCGCCCGTCACGCCGGCGCCGGTGCAGGCGGCGGCAGAAGCCACCGCCGCGAGCCGCAACCCGAGCGTGGCACCGACCACCACGCCAAGATCGAACTGGACCTGCTCGACGCGTATCTGGGCGCCGAGCGCAACATCAGCCTGCGCGGCGCCCGGCTCGACGATAGCGGCCATGTGGTGGCCGAAGACCGAACGCTCAGCGTCAAGATCCCCAAGGGCGTGATCGAAGGCCAGCAGATCCGCCTGGGCGGCCAGGGGGGCCCCGGCCACGCGGGCGGTCCGGCGGGCGACCTGTACCTCGAAGTGTCTTTCAAGCCCGACGCCCGCTACCGGGTTCAGGGCCGCGACGTCACGGCCAGCCTGCCGCTGGCACCCTGGGAAGCGGCGCTGGGCGCGCAGATCGAGGTGCCCACGCCCACCAGCCGGGTGCAGGTCACCGTGCCCGCCGGCTGGAAAAAAGGCCGCAAGCTGCGCCTGAAGGGTCACGGCATCCCCGGCCGCGGCGCCACCGATCCGGCTGGCGACATGTACCTCGAACTCGAACTCGCGCTGCCGCCGGCTGACACGCCCAAAGCCCGTGAACTGTATGAAACCATGGCGCGCGAACTGCCCTTTGACCCGCGCGCCGGACTGTGAGGCCGGACCATGAACACCACCACTGCCATCACCGTGAACCAGGCACTCGCCGGTGACCTGCTCGAAGAAGTTGCCCTGAGTCTGGAGGAACTGGCGCGTGCCTGCCGCGTGCCGCCCGATTGGGTCATCGAGCGCGTCGAGTCCGGCTTTCTGGACGCCTCCACCGCGCCGCCGGGACAGTGGCGCTTTGCCAGCGCCAGCCTGGTGCGCGCGCGCCGCCTGTGCAACCTTGAAACCACGTTCGAGGCCGGCCCCGAAATCGCCGCGCTGGCGGCCGACCTGATCGAGGAAGTGGTGCGCCTGCGCCAACGCCTGAGGGCGGCGGGACTGGATGCCTGATACCTTTGCGCCAGACAGGGCCGGTCAACCCCCTGGAGAAGCCGCGCAACCCGCCGGCTTGGGCGCTGCGGACGCCGCTGCCCGTCTGACCCGCGACGGCCCCAACCTGCTGCCCGGCAGCGCCCCGCGCACGCTGTGGGACATGGTGCGCGGCGTGTTCACCGAGCCCATGTTCCTGATGCTGCTGGTGGCCGGCGGCATCTACCTGCTGCTGGGCGACCGCGCCGAAGCCGCGCTGCTGCTGGCCTTTGTGTTCGTGGTGATCGGCATCACGCTGGCGCAGGAGCGCAAGACGCAGCGCGCGCTGGAATCCCTGCGCGACCTCTCCGCGCCGCGCGCACTGGTGATTCGCGATGGCGCGGAGCAGCGCATCGCCGGTCGCGACGTGGTGCGCGGCGACCTGCTGGTGCTGCACGAAGGCGACCGGGTCGCCGCCGATGCCCTGCTCGTGCAAGGCCAGCTGACCGTGGACGAATCGCTGCTGACCGGCGAAGCCGTGCCCGTGGATAAGCTGCCAGCGCCCGAACCCGATCAGCCCGTGCCGCCTGCGACCTCTGGCCCTCTCACGGTGGCCTCGCCGCCCGACGCCACCGCCGCAGGCGCCCCGGCCACGCCCGGCGGCGACGGCACACCCCATCTGTTTGCCAGCACCGTGGTCACCAAGGGTGTGGGGCTGGCGCGGGTCAGCGCCACCGGCACCGCCACGGCCGTGGGCCGTATCGGCCAGGCGCTGGCCGCCACTACGGAACCCTCCTCGGGCCTGCAGCAGGCGTCACGCCGCCTGATCGTGCAGCTCACCGTGGCCGGGTTGTTGCTGGCCACCGCGCAGATCCTGCTCGGCTGGCTGTGGGACGGCCATTCCCTGCTGGCCAGCGTGCTGTCGGGCATTGCGCTGGCCATGGCCATCCTGCCCGAGGAAATTCCGGTGATCCTCACCGTGTTCCTGGCGCTGGGCGCCTGGCGCATCTCGCAGAACAAGGTGCTGACGCGGCGCATGTCGGCGGTCGAGGCGCTGGGCGCCATCACCGTGCTGGCCACCGACAAGACCGGCACGCTGACGCAGAACGTCATGCGTGTGGCCGAGCTAAGGGCTGGCGGTGCCAGCTTCAGCCCGGAAGGCGCGACCGGCCTGCCCGAGCCCTTCCACGCCCTGACCGAATTCGCCCTGCTGGCCACGCCCGCCGACCCGTTCGATCCGATGGAGAAAGCCATCCAGCAGTTCGGCCGTCACTGGCTGGAAGGCACCGAACATGTCCACGCCGACTGGACCCCCGCGACGGCCTACGCCCTCTCGCCGGACATCCTGGCCATGACGCTGGTGTTTGCCCGCGAGGGGCCGAACGAGCACCTGCTGGCCACCAAGGGCGCGCCCGAAGCCGTGATGGACCTGTGCCACCTGGCGCAGCCCGAACGCGACGCCATCGCCGCCGAGGTGCTGGCGATGGCCGAACGCGGCCTGCGTGTGCTTGGCGTCGCGCGGGGGACGTGGCAGGGCCCCGTGGACGCAAACGCAGGCGCAGCCGTCACGACGGGTTCGTCCGCGAACTGGCCCGCCAGCCAGCACGACTTCAGCTTCAGCTTCCTGGGCCTGGTCGCCTTCATGGACCCGCCGCGCTCCGACGTGCCCGCCGCGCTGGCCGAATGCCGCGCCGCCGGCGTGCGCGTGATCATGATGACCGGCGACCACCCGGCCACGGCCAGCGCGATCGCCCGCCAGGTCGGCCTGAGCGATCGGCCCGCCGTGCTGACCGGCCCCGAGATCGCTGCGCTGGGCGACGACGCCCTGCGCACCCGCTTGCGCCAGGTGGACCTGTGCGCGCGCCTGCAGCCCGAGCAGAAGCTGCGCCTGGTCCAACTGCTGCAGCAGGACGGCGAAGTCGTCGCCATGACCGGCGACGGCGTCAACGATGCGCCCGCGCTGAAGGCCGCGGACGTCGGCGTGGCCATGGGCCAGCGCGGCACCGACGTCGCACGCGAGGCTGCGGCGCTGGTTCTGCTGGACGACAGCTTCGCCAGCATCGTCGCCGCCATCCGCCAGGGCCGGCGCATCTACGACAACATCTCCCACGCCACGCGCTTCGTGTTCGCGGTGCACATGCCTGTGATCCTGCTGACGCTGGTCCCCGCGCTGCTGCACTGGCCGGCGCTGCTGCTGCCGGTGCACATCGTGCTGCTGGAACTGCTCATCGACCCGGCCTGCTCGATCGTCTTCGAGGCCGAGCGCGAGGCGGCCGACCTCATGACGCGGTCGCCGCGTGCGCGCGATGCCTCACCATTCGCGCTGGCCAACCTGGGGATCGGCCTGGTCCAGGGCATCGGGCTGGCGGCCATCCTGCTCCTGGGCTACGCTGTGCTGACCGGCCTCATGGGCGCGCCGCAAACCTGGGGCCTGGACTTCGGCCAAGGTCTGGGCCTGGGCGAGGACAGCGCGCGCGCCGTGGTGTTCATGGCGCTGGTATGCGGCGTCTTCCTGCTGGTGCTGGCCAACCGCAGCCCGCGCCGCGCCCAGGCGGGCGAACCCCGGCAGACCAACCCCTGGCTGCTTCGCATGGCCGCGGCCGTGCTGCTGCTGCTGGTCGCGGTCAACCTGGTGCCCTGGCTGCGCAATGTCATGCACTTTGCGCAGCCCGACAGCACCGGGTTTGCTGCAGCCTTCGCAATGATTGTGGGGGTTGGCGCCTGGCTGGGGCTGACCCGTCGGGGCGCGATCTGGAAGAAACAGCGCCTCAAGTCGCCGGCGACCTGACGCCTGCGGGTGAAAAAGCGCATTTTCAACGGTTTTTCGACCTGAATGGGCCAAAACCCATCGTCAAATGGTCATATCCTGCTATATTTTCAGGATCGATCTTGATCCGCCGCGGAGCAAACCATCCGCCTTCAGAGCACCCGCTTGAGCATGGCGATGACCTGCTCGAAGCGCACACCGTACGGAGGGTAGAACAGCGAGCCCACACCCAGGCGCGACTGGACCAATACGCCCTTTTCATGGGTCAGGCGCAGGAAGCCGATATGGCCGTGGTAGGCGCCCCAGCCGCTGTCGCCCACGCCGCCAAAGGGCAGGTTCTCGTGGGCGATATGCATCAGGGTGTCATTCACCGAGACGCCCCCGCTCACGGTGTTGTTCAGCACCTTGTCGCGCGCCGAGTTGCTGGTACCGAACCAGTACAAGGCCAGTGGCCGTGGCCGGGCGTTGATGATGCCGATGGCCTCATCCAGCGTGCCGTAGGACAGCACCGGCAGGATCGGACCGAAGATTTCCTCTTCCATCACCCGCATGCCGCTCGCCGTGTCGAACACCAGCACCGGGGCCATCTGGCGGCTGGCGCTGTTGGCTGGCGACGCCGCTGCGCCCTGGGGATCGATGACCTTCAGCGTCGCGCCCTTGGCCTGCGCATCGGCCAGCATGGCCTGCATGCGCTCGAAGTAACGATCATTCAACAGGCTGGTGTAGTCGGGATTGCCTTCAATGCGGGGGAACAGGCGCTTGACCGCAGCGGCAAAAGCCTTTTCAAACTTCGCCTCCTGTCCACGTGGCAGCAGCACATAGTCGGGCGCAATACAAGTCTGGCCGGCATTGAGCAGCTTGCCATGGGCGATCTTGATCGCGGCATCGTTCAGGTCGCAGGTCTTGTCGATGATGCAGGGCGACTTTCCGCCCAGCTCCAGCGTCATCGGTGTGAGGTTCGCCGCCGCCTCGGCGGCGACCTTGCGGCCGATCGCGGTGGATCCGGTGAAAAACAGATGGTCAAACGGCAGGGTGGCAAACCGCGCGGCCAGCGCGGCATCGCCCTGGATGACGCTGAACTCCTCTTCGTCGAACGCGTCATGCACCAGATCCGCCATCAGTTCGCTGGTCAACGGCGTCAGCTCACTGGGTTTGAGCATCACGCGGTTGCCCGCGGCCAGCGCCGTGGCGGCAGGGGCAAAGGCGAGCTGAACCGGGTAATTCCAGGGGGAGATGACCCCCACGACCCCCAGCGGCTGGCGCTGGATGTAGGCGGTGGCGGGTTTGAGATAAACCGGCGTGGCCACCTTGATCGGCTTCATCCAGCGCGGCAGGTGCGTGTTCAGGTGGCTGATCAGGCTGCGCAGCATGAATAGGTCGGCCACTTCGGTGACATTGCGCGAGCGCACGCCAAAATCGGCCTCCACCGCGGCGCAAAGCGCCTTGGTGTTGCCATCGATCAGTCGGCGCAGTCGGCGCAGCCGGTCACGGCGCAAGGCCAGCGGCACCTCCATCTGGGCACGGCTGGCCTGGTACTGGGCGTCAAAAAGGGCATGCATGGGCAGGGTCTCGTGGGTCATGCCAACGATGATAGGACCCCCACCCTGCCCCGTTTAGAGCGGAACCTCCAGCGCGGCGATCGTCGCTGGAGGCCGGCCCGGCTCAGGTCGTCGATGTGCCGCCGAAGCGGAACACGCCGGGTTCGCGCACCGTGTCCACATCCACCGTGATCACTGCCTTGGGCAGGAAGCGCCCTTCGAGCAGCAGCTTGGACAGCGGGTTCTCGATGCGCTGCTGGATCGCGCGCTTCAGGGGCCGTGCGCCGAACACCGGGTCGAAACCCACCTTGGCCAGTTCGGCGGTGGCGGCCTCGGACACCTGCAGCGTGAGCTCCATCTTTTCCAGGCGGGCTTCCAGTACCTTGAGCTGGATGCGCGCGATGGACTCGATGTTCTTCGCGTCCAGCGGGTGGAACACCACGGTCTCGTCAATGCGGTTCAGGAACTCGGGGCGGAAGTAGTTCTTCAGCTCGTCCGTCACCGCATCCTTGATGTCCTCGTAGGGCTGGCCCACCATCTGCTGGATGACCGGCGAACCGATGTTGCTGGTCATGACGATCACGGTGTTCTTGAAGTCCACGGTGCGGCCCTGGCCGTCAGTCAGGCGGCCATCGTCGAGCACCTGCAAGAGCACGTTGAACACATCGGGGTGCGCTTTCTCCACCTCGTCGAGCAGCAACACGGCGTAGGGCTTGCGGCGCACGGCTTCGGTCAGGTAGCCGCCTTCCTCATAGCCCACGTAGCCCGGGGGCGCGCCGATCAGGCGGGCCACGGAATGCTTTTCCATGAACTCGCTCATGTCGATGCGCACCAGGTGCTCTTCGCTGTCGAACAGGAAGCCCGCCAGCGCCTTGCACAGCTCGGTCTTGCCGACACCGGTCGGGCCCAGGAACAGGAAGGAGCCGGTGGGCCGGTTGGGGTCGGACAGGCCCGAGCGTGAACGGCGAATGGCATTGGCGACGGCCGAGATGGCCTCGTCCTGCCCCACCACGCGCTCGTGCAGCTTGCCTTCCATCTGCAGCAGCTTGTCCTTCTCGCCTTGCATCATCTTGGCAACGGGAATGCCGGTGGCGCGAGACACCACCTCGGCAATCTCCTCGGCCCCGACCTGCGTGCGCAACAGACGCGGCGCAGAGCTGGCGCTGCGGCCGGCTTCGGCGGCCTGGGCTTCTTTCAGGCGCTTTTCCAGCGCGGGCAGTTGCCCATACTGCAGCTCGGCCACCTTGTTGAAGTCACCCTTGCGGGTCAGCTCATCGATCTGGAACTTGAGCTTGTCGATCTCCTCGCGCACCTGGGCGCTGCCCTGCGCGGTGGCTTTCTCCGACTTCCAGATCTCGTCGAGGTCGGCGATCTCCTTCTGCAGCGTGCCGATTTCCTCGTTGATCAACTCGAAGCGCTTCTGCGAGGCCTCGTCCTTTTCCTTCTTGACCGCCTCGCGCTCGATCTGCAGCTGGATCAACCGGCGATCGAGCTTGTCCATCACCTCGGGCTTGGAGTCCAGCTCAATCTTGATCTTGGACGCCGCCTCGTCGATCAGGTCGATCGCCTTGTCGGGCAGGAAGCGGTCGGTGATGTAGCGGTTGGACAGCTCGGCCGCGGCCACGATAGCCGGGTCGGTGATGTCCACGCCGTGGTGCACCTCGTAGCGCTCCTTCAGCCCGCGCAGGATGGCAATCGTCGCCTCCACCGTCGGCTCGCCGACCAGGATCTTCTGGAAGCGGCGTTCCAGTGCGGCGTCTTTTTCGATGTACTTGCGGTATTCGTCCAGCGTGGTGGCGCCCACGCAATGCAGTTCGCCGCGCGCCAGCGCGGGCTTGAGCATGTTGCCCGCGTCCATGGCGCCCTCGGCCTTGCCAGCGCCCACCATGGTGTGCAGTTCGTCAATGAAGACGATGGTCTGGCCTTCGTCCTTGGCGAGTTCCTTGAGCACGTTCTTCAGGCGCTCCTCGAACTCGCCGCGGAACTTGGCACCGGCCAGCAGCGCCGCCATGTCCAGGCTCAGCACGCGCTTGCCCTTGAGCGAATCGGGCACTTCGCCGGCCACGATGCGCTGCGCCAGGCCTTCGACGATGGCGGTCTTGCCCACGCCGGGCTCGCCGATCAGCACCGGGTTGTTCTTGGTGCGGCGCTGCAGCACCTGGATGGCGCGGCGGATCTCGTCGTCGCGGCCGATCACCGGGTCCAGCTTGCCCATGCGGGCGCGCTCGGTCAGGTCGATGGTGTACTTGGTGAGGGCCTCGCGCTGGCCCTCGGCGTCGGCGCTGTTGACGCCCTGCCCGCCCCGCACCGCCTCGATGGCGGCTTCCAGGCTCTTGCGGGTCAGGCCATTGGCACGGGCCAGGTTGCCGATCTCGGCCTTGCTGTCGGCCAGCGCGAGCAGGTACAACTCGCCCGCGATGAACTGGTCGCCGCGCTTGATCGATTCCTTCTCGGTGGCCTGCAACAGCTTGGCCAGTTCCGGGCCAACTTGGACCTGCTCCTGGCCTTGGACCTCGGGCAGGCGCTTGATGGCCGCCTCGCCGGCGGCCAGCAGGCCGGGCACATTGACGCCGGCGCGCTGCAGCAGCGCTTTCGGGCCGTCCTCCTGTTTCAGCATGGCCACCAGCAAGTGGGCGGGTTCAATGTAGGCGTTGTCCGCGCCCAAGGCCAATGATTGCGCGTCGGCCAGCGCTTCCTGGAACTTGGTGGTGAGTTTGTCGTGTCGCATGAAAATCCTCCGGTTGCAGGCCATCTGCGGTCTGCGAAGGGGTTTTCAAGGTCTGGCGTGCCGTGCGCACTGACTAGAATCAGGCGCATGAAACTCGATCAGCTTTCAGCGCGCTACCACCCCGATGAAGACCGGATTCTGGTGCGGATGAACACGTCAACCGACGACGAACTGCGGGTATGGCTGACACGGCGCCTCTGCCTGAAGCTATGGCCCAGCCTGAATGCCGTGGTCACTGATCGGGTTGCCTTGGCGGAGGGCGCGCGCGACCCGTCCCGCGCCGCTGCCGCGCTGTCGGACGGACATACGCGACAAATGCTGGCGGACTTCCAGCGCCAGGAATCCCTGCAGAATGCGGATTTCAAGACCCCTTTTCGCAGCCAGCCGAAGCAATTGCCCCTGGGCGCGGACCCCTTGCTCGTCACCGAAGTCGGCCTGCGGAACCTGAGCGATGGCCGCCTCGAGTTGGACTTTCGGGAAAAGCGCCCCGGGACGCCCAAACCGCGCAGCTTCAAGGTCGGCCTGGAAAGCAACAACCTGAACGGCTTCCTTCACCTGATCGACAAGGCCCTCGAATCATCGGGCTGGCTGGGTGAAGGCGCCACGGATTCACGCCCTGCGACGGCCCCGTCGGCCGGCGACAAACCGAAATACCTGAACTGACGGTGACCGGGCGACCGGGAAACGCCCTGCGCTCAGGAATTGGTTGCCTGAATGCCCCACTTTGCGAGAGCAGCGTCATCACTCACGCGTGCATCGACCCAGCGCGCCCCTTCGGGCGTCTGTTCCTTTTTCCAGAAGGGTGCCTGGGTCTTGAGGTAATCCATCAGGAACTCGCAGGCCTGGAAGCTTTCGCCCCGGTGTGCCGACGAGACGGCCACCAGCACAATCTGGTCGAGCGGATGCAGCAGGCCTACCCGATGGATCACGCGGGCGCCAAGAATGTCGAATCGCCGGTGGGCCGCGTCGATCATGGCCTCGATCGACTTCTCGGTCATGCCGGGATAGTGCTCGAGCTCCATCGTGCTGACCGACTGCCCGTCGTTACGGTCGCGCACAGTACCCACGAAGCTGCATACGGCGCCGACGCGCCCGTCGCCCTGGCGCAGGGCGGCGACTTCGGCGGCCAGGTCGAAATCCTCGGTCTGGATGCTGACACGGGCAGTCATGGTCGGCGTCCCTGCCTCAGCCACCGGTCACCGGTGGAAAAAAACCAACCTCGGCGCCCTCCACGAGGAGCGCAGATTCATCCGCCATGACCTGGTTCAGCGCCAGCCGCACCGCTCGACCACGGGCCAGGCTGTCTGCGTAGGCGCCGCCACGGTCGATGAGTTCGTCGCGCAGGCCCGCCAGTGTCACGGCGCCGGTTTCGACGGTTTCGCCCGTCCGGTCCAGTGTTTCGCGGATGGAGGCGAAATAGCGGATGGAAACTCTCACGCCAGCAACTCCGAAAAGGGAATGAAGGAAACCATGTCACCATGGGCAATGGTCGTCCCCGTCGGGTTGTCCACCACGCCGTCGCCCCAGACCACAGAGGTGAGAACGCCGGAACTCTGGTTGGTGAACAGATCCAGTCCGCCTGCCGCATTGCGCCGCACGCGCAGGAATTCGCGGCGTTTGTCGGCCTTTCGCAGCGAGAAATGGGCCGGAAGCACGATGGTCTTCAAAGCAATCTCGCGCGCGCCCTGCAAGCGCAGCAAAAACGGCCGCACCAGCAAAAGGAAGGTGATGTAGCTGGACACCGGGTTGCCCGGCAGACCGATGAAATGACAGGCCCGGCCGGCATCCGTCCCCGCGCCCGCGTCGCGCCGCACCGTCCCATGGGCAAAGGGCTTGCCCGGCTTCATGGCGATCTGCCACAGGTCCAGCGCCCCAAGCTGCTCGACGGCGGGCTTGATATGGTCCTCTTCGCCCACCGAGACACCGCCGCTGGTCAGGATGAGGTCGTGGTGGTCGGCCGCCGATTTCAGCGCGGCCACCGTGGCCTCGCGCCGGTCAGGCACGATGCCCAGGTCACTGACCTCGCAGCCCAGCCGGTGCAACAGCGCG
>Ga0268298_10005427_pt1 | contig 11951 bp, 8 predicted proteins | sample WWTPWeurt_MetaG_FD_194462 | JGI IMG/M metagenome (GOLD analysis project Ga0268298, IMG submission 194462) | Activated sludge microbial communities from WWTP in Nijmegen, Gelderland, Netherland - WWTP Weurt | ecosystem: Engineered > WWTP > Aerobic digester > Activated sludge | place: Netherlands...
GGACGGCCGGGTGTTCCACTCGGGCATCAGCGCATAGCCGCCCTGCTCGCGGATGGCCACCGACACCGCCGATTCGGGGTCGTGCACGTCGCCAAACAAACGTGCCTTGGCAGGGCAGGCGAGCACACAGGCGGGCTTGCGCTCGGCCTCGGGCAGTGTGGTGCTGGTGACGCGGTCCACGCACAGCGTGCACTTGTTCATCACCTTGCGCTCTTCGTCGAACTCGCGCGCGCCATAGGGGCAGGCCCAGCTGCAGTACTTGCAGCCGATGCACTTGTCGGTGTCCACCAACACGATACCGTCTTCGGCGCGCTTGTAGCTGGCGCCCGTGGGGCACACCGGCACGCAGGGCGGGTCTTCACAGTGCAGACAGCTCTTGGGAAAGTGCACCGTCTGGGTGTTGGGAAACTCGCCCACTTCGAAGGTCTGCACCCGGTTGAAGAAGGTGCCGGTGGGATCGGCGCCATAGGGGTTGTCGTCCACCAGGGGGCCTGCGGCGCCCGAGGTATTCCACTGCTTGCAGCTGGTGACGCAGGCGTGGCAGCCCACGCAGACGTTGAGGTCGATGACCAGGGCCAACTGGGTCATGACTGCCCCCCCTTCTTGCCCATGCCCATCCCGGCCATCCAGCCGCGGCGCTTGGGTGCTTCGACCATGCCGGGCATGCGCGTCATCGGGCGTTCGGCCTGCGGCCAGGTCTGTTCGGGCTCATCGGGGCCTGCCGGGTAGATGCGCACCCGCACGTCGTACCAGGCGGCCTGGCCGGTGATCGGGTCGCTGTTCGAGATGGTGGCGCCACCGGCCGTGGGGAGCTCTTCCTTGATCAAATGGTTGAGCAGGAAGCCGCGTTGCGATTCATTGGCATCGGCGCTGAGGTTCCAGGCCCCAGCCGCCTTGCCGATGGCGTTCCAGGTCCACACGGTGCCGGGCTCCACGGCCTCGGAGTAGCGACACATGCAGCGCACCTTGCCCCAGGGCGACTCCACCCACATCCAGCCACCGTCGGTGATGCCCTGGGCCTGGGCCGTGGCGGCGTTGACGAAGAGGTAGTTGTGGGTGTGGATCTGGCGCAGCCAGGCGTTTTGCGAGTCCCACGAGTGGTACATGGCCATGGGCCGCTGAGTGACCGCGTTGAGCGGGTAACGCGTGGTGTCGGTGGCCTGCTCTTCCAGCGGCGCAAAGTAGAACGGCAGCGGGTCGAAATAGGTCTGCACGCGCTGGCGCAAACGATCGGGCGGCTGCTTGGGGCCCTGGCCCGTGGGCTTCTTGCCCTGGGCTGCCAGGCGGAAGCGCTGCATGAACTCGGAGTAGATGTGGATGACGACCGGGTCGCGATCCCGACGCAGGCCGGCGCCCTGGGCCCAGCGCATGTAGTTGTCGTTCCAGTTGCGCATGTACTGCTGCGACGGTTCCAGCTGGTGGTGGAACACGCAGTTGTTCTTCTCGTACATCTCCCACTGCTTGGGGTTGGGCTCGCCGCGCATGCTCTTCTCGCCGCCCTTGCCACGCCAGCCGGCCAAGAAGCCGATGCCCGAGCCGGGTGCCGTCTCGTAGTTGACGACGAAGTCGGGGTAGTCGCGGAACTTACGGCCGCCGTCGGCCGCCGTGAAGGCCGGCAGCTTGAGGCGCGAGGCCAGCTCCACGATCACGTCCTGGAAGGGCTTGCACTGGCCGGTGGGCGCCAGCACGGGGATGCGCACGGCATCCACCGGGCCATCGAACTCGCTGATGGGCCGATCCAGCAGCGACATGCAGTCGTGCCGCTCGAGGTAAGTGGTGTCGGGCAGGATCAGGTCGGCATAGGCCGTCATCTCGCTCTGGAAGGCGTCGCACACCACCAGGAAGGGGATCTTGTATTCGCCATCCTCGCGCTTGTCGTTGAGCATCTTGCGGACCTCGGACGTGTTCATCGTCGAGTTCCAGGCCATGTTGGCCATGAAGATCATCAGCGTGTCGATGGGGTAAGGGTCACCGCGCCAGGCATTGGTGATGGCGTTGTGCATCAGGCCGTGGGCCGAAAGCGGGTGCTCCCAGCTGAAGCCCTTGTCGATGCGCACCGGCTCACCCTGGTCGTTCACGAACAGGTCGTCCGGGCTCTCGGGCCAGCCCAGAGGGGCACCGTTCAGCGGCGTGTCGGGCTTGACGGCCTCGGGGCCCTTCGGCGGCCTGGCATTCGGCGGCACGGCGCGTGGGTACGGCGCCTTGTGGCGGAAGCCGCCCGGCCGGTCGATGGTGCCCAGCAGGCTCATCAGGATGGCCAGCGTGCGGATGGTGTGAAAGCCGTTGCTGTGCGCCGCCAGGCCGCGCATGGCATGGAAGGCCACCGGGTTACCGGTAACCGATTCGTGCCGCTTGCCCCAACTGTCGGTCCAGGCGATGGGCAGCTCGATCTTCTGGTCGCGGGCGGTGATGCCCATCTCACGCGCCAGGCGGCGGATGGTGTCGGCCGGGATGCCGGTGATGCCCGAGGCCCAGTCGGCCGTGTAGGGCTTGACGCGCTCTTCCAGCAACTGGAAGGCCGGCACGGCGGGCGTGCCGTCGGGCATCTTGAACTTGCCCAGCAGCGCCGGGTCGGCGCCCTCGGTGTGGTCTGCCACGGCTTGCTGCGAATGGCGGTCCCACCAGTAGAAATTGGCCGGGCGCAGCGGGTTCACCACGTCGCCCTCGGCGTTGCGCAGCATCAGGCCGAAGTCATCGCTGTCGGCGTTCTGGTTCACCAGCTGGCCGGCATTGGTGTAGCGGGCCAGGAACTCGCGGTCGTACAGGCCCAGCGCGATGATCTCGTGCACCAGGGCCAGCAGCAGCGCACCGTCGGTGCCGGGCTTGATCGGAACCCATTCGTCGGCAATGGCCGAGTAGCCGGTGCGCACCGGGTTGATGGTGACAAATCGGCCACCCTGGCGCTTGAACTTGGCCAGCGCCGTCTTCATCGGGTTGCTGTGGTGGTCTTCGGCGGTGCCGATCATCACGAACAGCTTGGCGCGGTCCAGGTCGGGGCCACCGAACTCCCAGAACGAGCCACCGATTGTGTAGATCATGCCGGCGGCCATGTTCACCGAGCAGAAGCCGCCATGGGCCGCGTAATTGGGCGTGCCGAACTGGCGTGCGAACAACCCGGTGAGGGCCTGCATCTGGTCGCGGCCGGTGAAGAGCGCGAACTGCTTGGGGTCGGTGCTGCGCAGGTGGCGCAGGCGGTCTTCCAGTATCTTGAAGGTCTCGTCCCAGCTGATGGGCTCGAACTCGGCAGCACCGCGCTCTGATCCGGCCTTGCGGCGCAGCGGCTGTGTGAGCCGCGCGGGCGAGTACTGCTTCATGATCCCCGACGACCCCTTGGCGCAAATCACGCCCTGGTTCAGCGGGTGCTCGGGATTACCCTCGATGTAGCGCACCTCGCCGTCACGCAAGTGCACCCGTATGCCGCAGCGGCAGGCGCACATGTAGCACGTGGTGTTCTTGGTCTCGGTGGCGGCGCCAGGCAGGGGCGACGCAACGGGGTCATGCAGCGGTGTGGCCGGCATTGGATGTCTTTATAGGCGCGACCCCGTCGGTGACGAGGCCAGGGTTGTCTCCGGCTGCATTAGGCCGAGATGACCCTGTCAGCGTCTATTACCGCCACGGGGGATGGCCATGTAACCCATATGGGGGATGCTGGGCAACGCCACGGGGCACCCGTTTTCGTGGCAGGCCTTGTGTATGCTTGAATACCCTGAAAGGTATACCTGCATGCCCCCTGACACCACGCCCACGGTCCTTGTCGAGGATGAACTGACAGTCTTGTCCAGCCTGCTTCCGCTGGCAGGGCAGCGCATTGTGGAGTTGGGCTGTGGCAGCGCGAACCTCGCCCGCTCACTGCTGGCCCGACACCCAGACAGCCGGATCACCGGCCTGGAAGTGGACGAGCGGCAGCATGCCAAGAACATGGCATCCCCTCAAGCCGGGTTGAGCTTTGTGGCCGCCGGCGCGCAGCTGATCCCCTTTCCCGACCGGAGCTTTGACCTGGCGATGATGCTGAAGTCACTGCACCACGTGCCATTGCCACTGCTGGCCCAAGCCCTGGGTGAAGTGGCGCGGGTGCTCCGGACAGACGGTCATCTGTATGTGTCGGAGCCGGTTTACGAAGGCCCGCTCAACGATGTGATTCGACTGTTCAACGACGAGGGCGTGGTGCGCGCTGCGGCCCAGGCCGCCTTGGACGCTGCCCTGCAGTCCGGCACCTGGACACAAGTGACCGAACGCCGCTTCGAGATGCCCGTGCACTTCCGTGGCTTCGACGAGTTTGAGCAGCGCATGATGCGGCCCACCTATGCCGACCACCGCATCGATGATGCCAAGCTGGCGGCCGTGCGCGCCGCCTTCGAGCCGCATTGCGGAGCTGACGGTGCGCGCTTCACCAGGCCCATGCATGTGCGCTTGCTGCGCAAGCTGGGGTGACAAGGCACTTGGCCAACATCCTGCGGCGCTGAAGTCAAAGACTCTGAAAAAGCCTCGGACCTTTGACGGCTTGCGGCCGCGCATAGCAGCCGCTCGGCCTGAGCGGCGGGTGCGGCAGGGCAGCGGCGGTACCTTCGGCCTGCGGGCTCCTCGCGGCCAACCTCCGTGCCCATCTAACCGCCAGAGCGCTCTTGTTCGGTCGTGCACTTGAGCGGTCCGCCCACACGCGAATGTGCCCTCCGCCCGAAGGCACCACCACTGCCCTGCAACCATTGACGGTGGCGGTCCAGCTGGTGGCGCACCACCGTCGTCACAGGCAGAGGGTGTCGGGTATCCGCCCGACGGAACTTAAGGCGGAATGGCTCACGCCCGGTCGAGGGCGTGAGACAGGGGGAGATGGAGTCGGGCGGGTACCCGGCGACCTCTGCCCGCCACAACACAAGAGGCGCGAGACCCAATATCGGCTACGCGCCGAAAAGGGACGAACAGAATGGCCCCAAGTGCCAGCCGGAGCAGCGTCAACGCACCCGGATCTGGGTCAGTTCCTCGCCAGCCGGATCCACCACATGCACTGCGCAGGCGATGCAGGGGTCAAAGCTGTGGATGGTGCGCTGGATCTCCAGCGGTTGCTTGGGGTCATGCAACTGGTGCCGGTCCATCAGCGCCGCCTCATAGGGGCCAGGCTGGTTGGCCGCGTCGCGCGGGCCGGCGTTCCAGGTGCTGGGTACCACGGCCTGGTAGTTGTCGATCAGTCCGTCCTTGATGACGATGTAGTGACACAGCGCACCGCGCGGCGCCTCCATGAAGCCCACACCCTTGGCTTCCTTGGGCCAAGTGGCCGGGTCCCACAACGTGTCGTTTTGCACCGAGAGGTCACCGGCCTTGATGTTGGCGATGAGTTGGTCCAGCCAGCCCATCATCTGGTCTGCGAGCACCTTCGATTCGATGGTGCGCGCCGCCGTGCGGCCCATGGTGGAGAAGATGGCCTGCAGAGGCAGATCCAGCGCGCGCAGGACCTGGTCGGCAATCGCCTTGGTGGGCTCATGCCCCTTGGCATAGAGCATGGCCAGCCGCGCCAGCGGCCCCACCTCCACCACCTTGCCGCGCCAACGCGGTGACTTCATCCATGAATAGCCGCCCTCCACCTCCAGTTGCTCGTAGGGTGGCTTGGGCCCGGTGTAATTGAGCGTGGTTTCGCCCACATGCGGGTGCAGGCCCTGGGCCTTGCCGCCGGCGTAGTCGTAGTACGAATGCGCCACGAACTCCTGCACCTGGGCCGGGTCGCGCAGGTCCACGGGTTCGATGTGCGACAGGTCGCGCCCCAGGATCACGCCCGAGGGGATGAGCCACGAGGCCGGATCGTCCTTGCCCTGCCCTGGGAACTCGCCCACGGTCATGAAGTTGCCCACGCCTTCGCCGCGTGCGAACCAGTCCTTGTAGTAACTGGCGATGGCCAGGGTGTCGGGCAGGTAGACCTGGTCCACAAAGGCCTGCATGGCCTTGATGAGGCTGCGCACCTGCTCCAGCGTGGTGATGTTCACCGTGGTGGCCGCCGCGCCCTGCTGCAATGGGCCGGCGCTGATGGGGCTGGGCGAGCCACCCACCAGGAAGTTGGGGTGCGGGTTCTTGCCGCCAAAGATGGCATGCAGCTTGATCACCTCGCGCTGCCACACCAGCGCCTCCAGGTAGTGGGCCAGCGCCATCAGGTTGGCCTCGGGCGGCAGCTTGTAGGCCGGGTGGCCCCAGAAGCCATTGGCAAAGATGCCCAACTGGCCACTCTCCACGAACTGTTTGACGCGCTTTTGCGTGTCGGCGAAGTAGCCGGGGCTCGATTGGGGGTGCCCCGAGATGCTTTGCGCCAGCGCCGAGGTGGCCTTGGGGTCGGCCTTGAGCGCCGAGACCACGTCCACCCAATCCAGCGCGTGCAGGTGGTAGAAGTGCATCACGTGGTCGTGCACGTACTGCGCCGCGATCATCAGGTTGCGGATCAGGCTGGCGTTGGCCGGGATCTTCCACTGCAGCGCGTCTTCCACCGAGCGCACCGAGGCGATGCCGTGCACCAGGGTGCACACGCCGCAGATGCGCTGCGCGAATGCCCAGGCCTCGCGCGGGTCGCGGCCCTTCAGGATGAGCTCGATGCCGCGCACCATGGTGCCGGCGCTCCAGGCACCGGTGATGCTGCCATCGGCGGCGGTTTCGGCCTCGATGCGCAGGTGGCCTTCAATGCGGGTGACGGGGTCGACAACGACGCGGCGGTTCATCTTGGCTTCCTCAATCGATCAGGTTGTCGGCGACGAGTTCGAGCAGGCTCTCGACCTTCTTGTCCCAGTGAGTGTGCTTGGCGCCAGCCTCCAGCGTGATGCGGCATTGGCCGCAAGCGGTGAGGAAGCGTTTGGCGCCGGTGGCCTCCACCTGGGCCTTCTTGATTGCGAAGACCTTGTAGCGCAGCGGTGTGGCGCGCTGGTTCGAGATCACGCCCCCGCCTCCACCGCAGCAGTAGCCCGCCACGCCATGGTTTTCCAGCTCGGTGAGTTGGAAACCCAGCGCCGCCACCACGCGCCGCGCGGCAGCTTCCAGACCACCGCGGCGCACGATCTGGCAGGGGTCGTGGAAGGTGGCGCTGTCACCGATCTGCTTGACCTTGATGACGCCACTGGCCAGCACCTCGTCCAGGTATTCGGTCATGTGGATCACGCGCACAGGCAAGTTGTTGCCATACCAGCGTGCGGCCTCCCAGCGTGCCGCGCCATAGGCATGCCCGCATTCGGGCAGCAGCACGGTCTTGGCACCGATCTTGATGGCGGTGTCGATGAGTGCGCGCGTGAGCCGTTCTTGCAGCGCCACGTCGCCGTTGTTGAAGCCGATGTTCGAGGCATCAAATCCGCCCTGGTGCATGGTCCAGCGCACGCCGGTGCGGTTCAGCACCTTGGCGGCCGCGGCCATGGCCTTGGTGTGGTCGCCCAGTTCGGCGGGTGCGGCGGTGACCAGCATGTCGGCCTGTTCCAGGTCGCAGGGGATGGGCTCGCCAAACTCCTCCACGATCTCGGCCAGGATGTCGGGCAGGTCTTCGGCCGGCGTGGCCGGGCTGCCCCACTGCTTGGCGGTGCGGTCCATCAGCGCCAGGCGCTCGGGCATCAGGCCGGCCTGGTACATGCCGTGACGCACGCTGCGCACCAGCTCGGCAATGTCGATGCCCATGGGACAGGCCAGCGTGCAGCGGCCGCACATGTTGCACGAGTCGTAGACCAGCTCCTGCCATTGCTGCAGCTCTTGCACCTTGAGCGGCTTGACCAGGCCGAGGCCGCGGATCAGCGGCGCGAAAGGGCTGATCTCGCGGAGATAGGCACGGCGCAGCGGTTCTAGCTTGAGGGCTGGCGTGTATTTGGCGTCACCCGTGGCCTGGTAGAAGTGGCAGGCCTCGGCACACACGCCGCAGCGCACGCAGGCCTCCACGTGCAAGGCCGGTGTGCGCCCGAACTCGCGCACGAAACTGCGCAGCGCGCCGTCCAGGCGTGTGCCGGCGTCCTGGTCGCCTTGTTGGTCGAAGGCGGCGGTCACGGTGTTGGAGGTACTCATACGTTCACCCCCCGGTGGCTGAAACGCGCGCCCGTGGCACCACGCGAGAAGGCGAACCAGAAGGCATGCATCAGCTTGCCAAACGGAAACCAGATCAGCAACGCGCAGATGCTCAGCACGTGCAGGGCGTACAGCGTCTCATAGCGCCCTCCCAGGTGCATGGTGGCCAGCAGGCCCGTGACCACGGGCAGCGCCGTGAGCACCCAGCTGAGGTAGTCGCCCAGGTGCGTCAGCAGCCGCATCACCGGGTGCGTGATGCGCCGGGCCAGCACCAGGCAAAGGGCAGCCAGCGTGACGACACCCACCCCCAGCACCAGGTTGCTGGGCAGACCTGGCCAGTGCAGGCCAGTGAGCTTGCGGATGAACAGGATGTGCGGCGCCAGACCGAACACCACCACTGCCAGCCCAATGTGAAACACATAGCTGCCCAAGGTGAGCACCAGGGTCGACTGCACGAACTCCTTGCGCGGCCACATGCGTCCAGCCACGGTGCGCAGTCCGCCCAGCCAGGAGGCAGGCGCCCCTTCCCGGGCAGGCGACATGTCGCGCGAGCTCGGCAACAGCAGCACGCCCACCAGGCGCCACACCGTGCCCAGCACGAACACCGCGATGGCAAATTGCAGCGCAGGGCCCCGTGCGAAATCAAGCAGTTCCATGTTCACTCCTTGGCCGCTGGTTGACGCGACTGGCGCTGACGCGCCAGTGCTGACGATGCCGCACCCAGCACCACGCCACCCACGGCGGCAATGGGGATGACCTTGCGCAGGCTCAGGGTGCCGGCCGACAGCGGCTGGTACAGGCCGCCGCGGTCCCAGAAGCCGGCCTCAGAGCAGCCGATGCAACCGTGGCCCGACTGGATGGGGAACGAGACACCGCCATTCCACTTCAGCGAGGCGCAGGCGTTGTAGGTCACCGGGCCCTTGCAGCCCAGCTCGTACAGGCACCAGCCCTGGCGCGCGCCTTCGTCGTCGAAACTCTTGGCGAACAGGCCGCGCTCGTAGAACGGGCGGCGGTAGCAGCGGTCGTGGATGCTCTCGCCAAAGAACGCCTTGGGGCGGTGCTGCTCGTCGAGCGCCGGCAGCGAGCCGAAGGACAGCAGGTGCGTGAGGGTGCCGGCCATGGCCTGGGGCATCGGCGGGCAGCCGGGGATGTTGACCAAGGGCTTGTCCTTCACCAGGTCGGAAATGGCCACAGCGCCAGTAGGGTTGGGCTGGGCCATGGGCAGGCCGCCATAGGCCGCGCAGGTACCCACGGCCACGACGGCGGCGGCATCGGCCACGGTCTCGGCCAACATCGCGGCGTTGGTGTGGCCAGCGATCATCGAATAGACGCCGCCCGCCCCCATCGGCACCGAGCCGTCCACCACCACGATGTACTTGCCTTTGTTGTCGCGCATCGACTGGCGCCTGGCCTCCTCGGCGGCCTCGCCCGACACCGATTGCAGCGTGTGGTGGTAGTCCAGCGAAATGAAATCAAAGATCAGGTCTTCCAGGCTGGGGTTGAGCGTGCGGGTGAAGGATTCGGTGCAGCCGGTGCACTCCTGGAACGACAGCCAGATGACCGCCTGCCGGCGCGCCTTGGCAAGGCCCTCGGCCATGGCGGCGGCGGCCGATGGCGGAAGTGCCAGCAGCGACGTCATGACGCTGGCGTATTGCATGAAGGCCCGGCGCGAGACGCCGCGCTCGCGCAGCACATCGGCCAGGGTACGGGGATCGCTCATGGGGTCTCCTTGGCGCACCAACGCGCCAGCAACTGATTCACCTCGGCGCACATCTGCGGAATGGCTGCGTCCACGGCCGGTGTGGGCGCCAGGCCCAGCGCCGTGCTGTGCGGCTCCACGGCCACCAGCGCACGGCGGGCGGGCAGGCGGTCTTGCAGGGCAGCCGCGCCCATCAGGTCGGCCAGCGCCACCTCGTGGGCGCTGCGCTTGCTGCCACACAGCATGGCGTCCATGGCGGCGCCTTCAAAAACCTTCACGGTGCCCGGTGCTGCGCCAAACCGGGCGGCGTCCACGGCGATAAAGGCGGCGGCATCCTCGATCTCGGGCAGCAAGCCCAAACCGATGGTGCCGCCATCGCGAAAGACCACGCCAGCACCAGGGGGCTGGGTGCGGGCCAGATGCGCCACGGCCAGCGAGCCGGCGGCATCGTCACTCAGGAGCACGTTGCCCAGACCGAGCACCAGCACGTCTTGGGGATGGGTCACCTGGTCTCCTGGCACGGTGGAACGGTTGCCCCGATGTCCCTCAGGGCTTGGATCATCATGGCTTTGCACTCTTGTATGCTTATTGACTGATATCAATAGCAGACTGCCACCGCAACGGCCCAGAACCTGCCAAGCTCGGTGCCAAGGAAACCGGAGATACCGATGTGTCTGGCCATACCCATGAGGGTTACTACCGTGCATGATCTGGTCGCCGTCTGCGAAGCCCGTGGGGTAACGCGGCAGGTGAGCCTGTTCATGCTGCAGCACGAGCCCATCTCGCCCGGCGACCAGGTGATGGTGCATCTCGACAGGGCGATAGAGAAAATCTCGGCTGAGCAGGCCGATGCCGCCTGGGCCCTGTACGACCTGATGCTCGCCGCCGAACCCCGCTGAGTTGACCGAAATGCTGGCAATCTTGCATACCCTTAGGGGTAAATACCAAAAGGAACCGGGCCGCGCCGCGTCAGACTCTCGCCGCCCCCACGCTTTGCTGGCCAGACCCCCATTGCCGCACCCCAGCGCAAGTTGTCCCACCGCGCAACCATGACTCTTCACCTGGCCCCCGGAACTGCCACGCCGGACAGCCCACCCAGCCTACCCAGCCTGGCCAGCGCTGCCACGGAGCTGATGGCCGAGATCACGGCCGACCTGTCCTCAGGGGCCGACATCCGAGCCCTGCTGCGCCGCTTTCTGGAGCCCATCATCCAACTGGCCCAGGCGCGGGCCGGTGCAGTGCGCCTGTTGTGTGACGACGAACAACTGCGCCTTGTCAGCGAGGTGGGGTTGCCGCCGCAACTGGGCTGCGCCGAGCAGACCGTGGGGCGGCATTGCGGCAGCTGTGGCAAGGCGGTGGACGGCGACCAGCTCGCCTGGTCACCCCAGCTCAGTGAGTGCGCAGGCAACACCCAGCATTTGCTGGCGCCGCTGGGTGTGAACCACATGTTGGCCGTACCACTGGGCCACCGCGGCCGCGTGCTGGGGGTCTACAACCTGTTCTTCGACCAGGCCAAGGGACCTTCACCCAAGGTGCGCGGCATGCTTCGCTCGATCGGCGACCTGCTGGGCCTGGCACTCGACAACGCCCGACTCGAAACCGAAAACCTGCGTGCGGCCGTGATGCAGGAGCGCCAGATGATGGCCGCCGAAGTGCACGACGCGGTGGCCCAAGACCTGACATTCCTGCGCATGCGCATGCCCCTGCTGGAGCAGGCCATCGCCCAGCACGACGACGCCCGCGCAGCGCATTTCATGGCGGAATTGCGCGACGCCCTGGGCCATGCCCACGGCAGCCTTCGCGAGATCATCACCCAGTTCCGCACGCCTTTGGACCCGCAGGGCATGGCCCAGGGTTTGCGCAGCCGGGTGGACGAGTTCGCCAGCCGCAGTGGCATTGAGGCCAGCCTGGACAACCAGCTCCCCGAATTGACACTCCCCCCTGCACACGAAACGCAGGTGCTGTACATCGTCAGCGAGGCGCTCACCAACATCGCTCGCCATGCGGCTGCCACCCAGGCCTGGGTGCGGCTGAGTCGGGCCGATCCTCGACACATTGAACTGCGCGTCGAAGACGACGGCACCGGTGTGCGCAGCAACACTGGCGAGCCTGGACACCATGGCATCAACATCATGGGTGAGCGCGCCCGCCGGCTGGGCGGCGAGGTGGGTTTGCTGCCACGCGCGGGCGGAGGCACCTCGGTGGTGCTTCGCTTTCCTGCCGCTGAGGCGATGAGCAAGACATG
>Ga0268298_10005429_pt1 | contig 11948 bp, 6 predicted proteins | sample WWTPWeurt_MetaG_FD_194462 | JGI IMG/M metagenome (GOLD analysis project Ga0268298, IMG submission 194462) | Activated sludge microbial communities from WWTP in Nijmegen, Gelderland, Netherland - WWTP Weurt | ecosystem: Engineered > WWTP > Aerobic digester > Activated sludge | place: Netherlands...
TCGCGGAACTGGAGTTCCTCGTGCCCGACACGCGTTTCCCGCAGCGTCTGCCCATCGGCAGCGAAAAGGTCATCGCCACCGCCGACCGCGATCGCTTTGTGGCGTTCTACAATGCCTGGTATCGCCCGGAACGCATGATCCTCGTGCTCGCGGGCGATCTCACCCCGGCGGCGGTGACCCCGTTGGTGCGGGAATTGTTCGCCCCGATCGCCGCCCGCGGCCCCGCGCTGCCGGAACCCCGCCTCGGCACCGTCACGCCGTCCGAAGAGGTCACGGCGCACCTGCACACCGAGAAGGAGGCGGGTCACACCACCGTCGCACTTGAGACCGTCGCGCCCTACGCCTTCGAGCCCGACACCGCGGCCGTCCGGCTGCGCGACCTCCCGCGCACCCTGGCCCTGCAGATGCTCAATCGCCGGCTCTCCATCCTCGCCAAGCGGGAAGGCGCGCCCTTCCTCAGCGGCCTCGTCGGCGTGACGGAGCAGTTCGACTTCTTCCGCAACGCCTCCCTCGAACTCAACTGCCGCCCCGACCAGTGGTCGGCGGCACTCGGCGTCGCCGAGCAGGAACTGCGCCGCGCCCTCGAGCACGGCTTCCTGCCGGAGGAGCTCGCCGAAGCGGTCGCGGGGATGAAAAACCACCTCGCCCAAGCCGTGCGCACCGCTCCCGGCCGACGCTCTCCCGCCCTCGCCGACATGCTGGCGGACGACATCCTCGGGCGCACCGTCACGCTCACCCCCACCGCCGAGCTCGCCCTCTATTCACCCGCGCTCGCCACCGTCACGCCGGCGGACTGCCTCGCCGCCCTCCGCGCCACCTGGAGCGAGACGGCCGGCCGCAAGCTCTTTGTCAGCGGCAACCTCGAGCTCCCCGGCGCCGCCCAGAAGATCGCCGCCGCCTACCAGGCCAGCCAGCGCACCCCCGTCGCCCCGCCCGTGCCGTCGGCGACGGCGGCGTTCGCCTACACCGACTTTGGCAGGCCGGGCAAGGTGGACGAGACCACCAGCGTCGAGGATCTCGGGGTGACGCTGCTCGAGTTCAAGAACGGCGTGCGCCTCAACCTCAAGCCCACCGACTACGAGGCCGGGCGCATCCGCGTCTCGGTCCGCATCGGCGGCGGCACGCTCACCCTGCCCCGCGACCAACCCGGCCTCGGGCTCCTCGCCAATGTCGCGTTCACCACCGGCGGCCTCGGCCGCCACAGCGTGGACGACCTCCAGCGCCTGCTCGCCGGCCGCACCGTCGGCCTCGCCTTCGGCGCGCAGGAAGACGCCTTTACTTTCGGCGCCAGCACCAATCGCGACGACCTGTTGCTGCAACTCCAGCTCTTCTGCGCCTATCTCACCGACCCGGGCTACCGGCACGAGAGCCTGCGCCAGGTGAAAAAGATGGCCGACCAGACCTACCGCCGCCTCGCCCACACTGCCGAGGGCCCGCTCCAGCTCGAGGCCGCCCGCCTGCTCGCCAACGGCGACCCCCGCTTCGGCTTGCCACCCAAGGAGGTCCTCCTCGCGCGCACGCTCGACGAGCTGAAGGCCTGGCTCACCCCGCAGCTCGCCAAGGGCCCCATCGAGATCGCCATCGTCGGCGACTTCGACACCGACGCCACCATCGCCGCCGTCGCCTCGACCTTCGGCGCCCTGCCGAAGCGTCAGAAAAAGCCCGCCTACAAGAAGGAACGCGTCGTCACCAAGCTCACCGAACCGGTCGCCAAGGAATACCCGATCGAATCCGCCCTGCCCAAGGCCCTCGTGCGCCTCTACTGGCCCGCGACCGACGCCCGCGACGTGCGGCTGGCCCGGCGGCTGCAGCTGCTCAGCGGAGTATTGGCCGACCGCCTCCGCGTGAAAATCCGCGAGGAGATGGGCGGCACCTACAGCCCCAACGCCGCCGCCGACCTCAGCGAGACCTACCCGGGCTACGGCTACCTCCTCACCGAAGCCACCGTGGCCCCGGATCAAGCTCGCGCCGTCGCCGCCGCCATCCGGCAAGTCGCCGCCGCGCTGCACACCGGCGGCGTGACCGAGGAGGAACTCGTCCGCACCAAGGCCCCGGTGCTCACCGCACTGCGGGAAAGCACCCGCGACAACACCTACTGGCTCAACACCGTCCTCGCCGACGCCCAGGAAGACCCCTCCCGGCTCGACTGGTGCCGCACGCGTTACAGCGACACCGAAGGCGTGACCGCCGCCGAACTCACCGCCCTCGCCAAGGAATACCTCGACCCCGCCCGCGCCTCCGAGTTCATCGTGGCGCCGGCGCCGGCCAAACCCACCCTGCCCTGAGAGCCTATCCGAATAACAATACCGATGGGCGATCTGTAGCGGCGGTCTATGACCGCCGAACGATAGCACGCCACGCCCGACGGCGGTCATAGACCGCCGCTACAGAAAGCCAGACCGTCGGATATGGGTTATTCGGATAGGCGCTGAACCCCTCGCGGGAGCCGACTGCGGCAGACGGAGCATCCGCTGGAATCAAAGCCCCATTGTGGAGCCGCCGCGCGCTTGCACCGGCGGGCGGCACTCATTTGCATCCCGCCATGACCGACCCCGCCACCGACCGGCACATCCAGTCCATCGAGCGCCCCGACAAGGCGCTGTGGACCTATTATCTGCTCAGTGCGCTGGTAATCCCTCCGCTGTTCCCGTTCCTCGCGCCGTTCCTCTGGTTCCGCTACAGCACGATGCGCTACAAGTTCACCGACGACGGCATCTCGATGAGCTGGGGCATCCTCTTCCGCCGCGAGGTCATCGTGAATTACGCGCGCATCCAGGACATCCACCTGCGCTCCAACTTCGTCGAGCGCTGGCTCGGCCTCGCCCGCATCCTCGTGCAGACCGCCTCCGGCAGCTCCTCCGCCGAGATGACCATCGAGGGCCTTAAGGAATTCGAGGCGCTGCGCGACTTCCTCTACTCGCGCATGCGCGGCGTGAAGGACCACGCCCACCCTCCCGCCCCGGCCGCCGCCAGTCCGGTGTCCATCGCCGCGGGTAACCCGGGCGAACTCGCCGCCGCCCTGCGCGAAGCCGCCGCCGAGCTCCGCGCCGTGCGCGAGGCCCTGGCCAAGCGCGGCAACGCCTGAGCTTCCAGCCGCCGATTACACGGATGCACACGGATAAAAATCTTACCGCCCTGCCTTGTCATTCTGAGCGTAGCGAAGAATCCATGGTGATGCAGGCCGGCGTTCATCGTGATGGATCCTTCGCTTCGCTCAGGATGACAGGTATCATAGTTCATCCGTGCCAATCCGTGTCATCCGCGGTGAAATCCCCCTGTTGAATGTATAACCAGAAACGCGACCTTGTCCTCCGCTGGCTGAAGGTGCCGCCCGAACCGCACCCGCCCTTCGGCGACCCCGCTTCGCTGCGCGTCTTCCGCGCCGGAAAAAACTACTACAAGCTCCGCATGTTCGGCTGGGGCGCGGCCGAGTTCCTCGCCTTCGCCGGCATCGTGTTCTGGGCCTTCGTATTCGTCTATGTCGAGGAGACGGCCAGCATCGAGAAGGCCCGCCGCGCCACGACCGCGCAGGTGGTGGCCCAGCACAAGGCCACGCTGGCCGAGCACGCCCGGCAGGCCGCCACCGACATCAAGGCCGCCGGCGGCACCGCGCTGAAGAACATCATCGAGGGCAAGGGCGATCAGCCGGCCGCCAAGAAACCCACCACCCGCAAGCGCGCGCGCATCGGCGGCTGGCAGGGATTTCTCGCCGGTCTGGTGGAGATCGCCATCGTGCTGCCGGCCTGGGCCTTTCCCCTGCTCTGGGTGCTGAAGATCGGCGGCCTCACGGCCTACCTCCTGCAACTGCCGCTCACCTACGCCATCCGCCGGCTCGATTTTGAGATGCGCTGGTATGTCGTCACCGACCGCAGCCTGCGCATCCGCACCGGCGTCTGGAGCGTGCAGGAAAGCACCATGAGCTTCGCCAACCTGCAGCAGGTCGAGGTCACGCAGGGCCCGCTCCAGCGCCTGCTCGGTCTGGCCGATGTGAAGGTCCAATCCGCCGGCGGCAGCGACAACCCGCACGGCAAGCCCGGCGACGACCTGCACACCGGGCACTTCCACGGCGTGGATAACGCCCACGAGATCCGCGACCTGATCCAGGACCGGCTGCGCCGCTTCCGCGAAAGCGGGCTGGGCGATCCCGAGGAAGCCCGGCACGCGGCGCAGGCTGCCGCCGCGCAGCATCACGCCGCGGTTGCCGCCGTGAATGCGCCCCCGGACGACACCGACGTGCTGGCCGCCGCCCGCGAGCTCGCCGCCGAGGCCAAGGCCCTGCGCGTGGCGCTGGGGTGAGGTGGCGGCAGGGCGGAGCGGCCCGCTCCGCCGCGGCGCACCGGGCCAACGCGCCCTACCTATACTCCTTCACTTCCCCCCGTCCACGCGCCGCCACTGGACGTGCTTCGTGTCGATGGAGCCGACGCCGAGCTGCTGGGCGAAGTCGAGCATGCGCGCGTCGTCCTCCGTCACGGGGTCGAAGCCATTCTTCTTCCGCACGGCGTTGATGCGCTCGAGCATGAGCGAATCGAGCAACACCGGATCGGTCGTCATGAGGAGGCGCGGCTCCGAGGCGGTGTAGAGGGAGTTGAAATACGGCCCGCCGATGAACTGGTAGAGCTGCAGGCTCGCCAGGTTGAGGGCCCAGCTCTCGCGCAACTCGGGGATGGCGGCCATCTCGGCGACAGCGGCCGGCGCGGTGGCCGGGCTCTTGAAGAAGCGGAAGGTGTTCGAGGCGTTCCACAGCGTGGCGTTGACCAGCGCGCCGTTGATGCCGAGCACCGGATGATCGGTGTAAACCGGCAGGTTGATCCAGAAATCCGCGTCGAGGAACAGCGGCGTGGCGAGGAAGCTCTTGCGGTCCTCCTCCGTGGTGGTGGAGGACTTGCCGCCGGCGGCGTTCTTCACGGCCTGGTCGTTGGAGATCGGGTCGAAACGCGCCGGCAGCGGGCTGTCGTAGAACCAGGCCGGATCGTAGAATTTGCCCGACTCCAGCACATAGACCGGGTGCCCCGGGAACGGCAGGATGCCGGTCGCAAACGACGGCAGGTAGCCGGTGAGGCGGAGGCGCAGCGGGTTCAGGCCGACCAGGAAGATGTTCTGCTTTTCAAAACCGCGCTTCTCCAGCGAGGCGATGAGGGCGCGCACGAGGCCGAACGGCGTGGCCAGGCCGGGGCCGGAGTCGGCGTAGATCTTGAGCCCGACCTTTTTCTTCGCCCCGGGCACGAGATGGCGGCCCGTGGTGGCCTCGTAGTCCTGCAATGTCTGCTCCACGGCGTAGCGGTAATCGGCGTCGCTGAAATCGGACAGCTTGTGCTCCCAGACCGGCGCAGCCGGAGGTGTCGGATCGGCTGCGCGACCGGCGACACAGGACAGGCCCAGGAAAAAGCAGCCGAGGATGGATTTCTGGAGGAAGGAAAGCATGGGAGGTGTGGCGCGGAAGCTCCGGAGGAAGGCCGCGCAACGTGACAGACCCCGCCGACGGGGAAAAGTTTAATCTGGGAATCAATTTTCCAGACAACCCTGTAGCGGCGGTCTGCGACCGCCGGGTCGGAACGGCGCTCATAGAGCTCCGCTACAGCAAGGCCCGCTCTACCCTCGTCCGCTCCATTTTGTGCTCGGCGGCGGGCACAGACCGCCGCTACAGCTAATGCCCCGTGCCCGTCATCAAAGCCAACAGCCTGCGCGACCTGAAAAACCGCGTGAACATCCACGACGTCGTGGTGCGGGTGGTGGCCCTGAAGAAGGCGGGCGGCGGGCGTTTCAAGGGCCTGTGCCCCTTCCATTCGGAGAAGACGCCGTCGTTCAACGTCTCCGCCGACAAGGGATTCTACAAATGCTTCGGCTGCGGCAAGGCGGGCGACGTCATCAATTTCGTCATGGAGACCGAGGGCCTGCAGTTCACCGAGGCGGTCGAGGCCATCGCCCAGCGCTCCGGCATCACGCTCGAATACGAGGAAGGCTCCGGCGGGCCGTCGAAGGAGACGCGCTCGCTGCGGCAGGAGATTTTCGACATTCACGACCTTGCGGCCGACCACTACCGGCAGGCCTTCTTCGCCACGACCCCGCACGGCGAATTCATCCGCGACTACTGGGTGAAGAACCGAAAGTTCACCCCGGAGCTGGCCGAGGAGTTCAAGATCGGCTTCGCCCCGCCGGAGGACAGCGGCCTCGCCGCCGCGCTGATGAAACGCAAATTCTCGGAGGATGCGCTGCGCCAATGCGGCCTGTTCTTCATCCGTGAGGGTGCCACGATCACACTGGGCGCGCTGCGTCCGCGTTTCCGCGGCCGCCTGATGATCCCCATCCGCGACCACCAGGGCCGCGTGGTGGCGTTCACCGCGCGCCAGCTTGAGCTGACACCCGCCGACGACCCGGCGCGCGAGGCGAAATACGTCAACTCGCCCGAGACGCCGATCTTCACGAAGAGCAACCTGTTGTTTAACCTCGATCGTGCGCGCAGCCACGCCGGCGAAGGCCACCCCTTTGTGCTCGTCGAAGGCCAGCTCGACGCGCTGCGCTGCTGGAGCGTCGGCCTCCAGACCGCCATCGCGCCGCAAGGCACGTCGATCACCGACGGCCAGCTCGCCCTGCTCCGCCGCTACCACCCGCAGGTCGAGTGCTTCTTCGACAGCGACAGCGCCGGCCAGAAAGCCGCGCTGCGCTTCCTGCCGATGGCCCTCAAGGCCGGGCTCGAGGTGCGCTTCCTCATGCTCGCCGGCTCCGAGAAACTCGACCCTGACCTGCTGTTCCTCGAAAAAGGACTCGCGGCCTACGATGAGGTGAAGCGCGGCTCGCTGTCCGCGATGGATTTTGCGTGCCGCTCCTTGCTGCCGAATCCCGCCACCGCCTCCGCCGAGCAGAAGTCGCGCGCGGCCACGGCTCTGTTCGAGATCATCGTGCAGGCCGACTCGGACGTGACGCGCACCTCCTTCCTCAGCGAGATCGCCGGCTTCCTGCGCGTGGCCCCCGGCGCGCTGGAACGCGACCTGCGGGCCTACCAGGCGCGCCAAAGCGGTTCGCGATTCGCCAATCCCAACCCTGCGCCCGCCCCGGCCGCGCAACCTGTCGCCGACGCGCGCGGCAAGGCCACCGAAGCCCACCTGCTCTTCCTGTGCCTGCACCACGAGTCGTTGCTGCACGCGCTGGCCCACCAGTTGCCGCACGAGTGGATCGACACCTCGCACACCGCCGGCCGGCTGCTTGACCGCATCCTCGCGGAAGCCGCCCACAACGGCTGGGCCGGGCGCGAGAACCTCGATCAACTCCTTGAGACAGAAGAAGAAAAGACCTTGGTGGCCTCCCTCCTTTTTGAAGCCGCGGCGGACGATGATTTGACCAAGGTGGCCAACGAGGGCCTGCGCTCGCTCCAGCGCCGTTTTCTCGAGCCCCGCCAGAGGCAAATAGAACTTGAAATAGCCTCCAAAGGACCGGATGTTGAATCTGACTTACTTTCCCTCTTGAAACAGCGCGCCGAAATCACCCGCCAGCTCCGCAATCCGCCGAAGCTTTCCCTGGGTTCGTAACGCCACCCTTCCCGCTGTTTGACCGTAACCCGCCACGGGACACCTTATTTACGTTATGCCGAGCAAATCCAAGCACGCCGCCCCTTCCAAAAAGTCCCTGAAGGACCACGGACACACGAAATCGCACCACAATGAACCGGCCAAGGCACAGCACGTGCCCGTGGCCAAGCCGACGCCTCCGGCCCATCCGGCGGCACCGGGCAAGCACGCCGAACACGCCAAGGCCAGCGCGCCCCTCGCGGAAATCGCCAACGCCACCAAGGAATTCAAGGAGAAGGCCCTCGAGAATCTCTCCGGCGACCTCAACGACAAGATCCGCTACCTGATCCGCCTCTCCAAGGAGCAGGGTTACCTCACCTACGCCGACATCAACGAGGCTCTCCCCGAGTCCGTGGACAACCCCGAGGACATCGAGAACGTCATCTCCGTCCTCCAGAACCTTGAGATCGACATCCTCGATCCGCAGGAAGTCGAGGGCTACAAGGCCCGCCAGGAAGAGGCCGAGGAGGAGGAATCGCGCACCTCCAACAACGACATCCTCGACGACCCGGTCCGCATGTATCTCAAGCAGATGGGCCAGGTCCCGCTGCTGACCCGCGAGCAGGAGGTCGAGATATCCAAGCGCATCGAGACCGCCGAGATGAACGCCCTCGCCGCCCTCTTCGCCCTCGGGCCGGTCGGCAAGCACCTCGCCGACCTCGGCGAGAAGCTCATCCTCCGCACCGAGCGCTTCGACCGCCTCGTCATCGACAAGAAGATCGAGAGCCGCGAAATCTACTTCAAGAACCTCGACAAGCTCGTCAAGACCACCCGCGACAACGACGCCATTGCCACCGAGGCCTGGGCCGACGCCCAGAAGGCCCGCGACGAGAAGGCGAAGAAAAACGCCCTCATCCGCTTCAAGAAGCGCGACAACGTCCTCCGCGCCACCTACGTCAAATATTACTTCAAGCTGAAGGTCTTCGAGGATTTCCTCATCGAGCTGCGCCCGAAGATCCACGAGGTCGAAAAGGGCCTGCACGACCTCTACCGCGCCAAGCACCCGAAGTCCAAGAAGGACACCGCCATCGATGTGCGCGCCGTCAACCACAAGCTCAAGCAGCTCGAGCTGGAGCTGCGCATCGCCCCGACCGCGATGATGGAGTCGCTCAAGACCGCCCGCGGCTTCATCCGCGACGCCCACCAGGCCAAGACCGAGATGGTCGAGGCCAACCTCCGCCTCGTCATCTCCATCGCCAAGAAATACACCAACCGCGGCCTCTCCTTCCTCGACCTCATCCAGGAGGGCAACATGGGCCTGATGAAGGCCGTCGAGAAATTCGAATACCGCCGCGGCTACAAGTTCTCCACCTACGCCACCTGGTGGATCCGCCAGGCCATCACCCGCTCCATCGCCGACCAGGCCCGCACCATCCGCATCCCGGTCCACATGATCGAGACGCTGAACAAGGTCATGCAGGTCCAGAAGCAGCTCCTCCAGGAATTCGGCCACGAGCCGACCCCCGAGGAGGTCGCCGAGGAGATGAACCTGCCCGTCGAGCGCGTGCAGCAGATCATGAAGATGGCGCAGCAGCCCATCTCCCTCCAGTCCCCTGTCGGCGACGGCGACGACACCAGCTTCGGCGATTTCATCGAGGACAAGTCCGCGGACAACCCCTACGACATGACCGCCTTCTCGCTCCTCCGCGAAAAAATCATGGACGTGCTCGACTCCCTCACCGAGCGCGAGCGCCGCGTGCTCACGCTGCGCTTCGGCCTGGTGGACGGCTACAGCCGCACGCTCGAGGAGGTCGGCAAACAGTTCAAGGTCACCCGCGAACGCATCCGCCAGATCGAGGCCAAGGCGCTCCGCAAGATGCGCCACCCGACGCGCATCCGCCAGCTCCACGGCTTCTTCGACGCCGAGCAGATCGACAACCCGCAGAACCTGCTCAAGAAGCCGCCGGCAATCCCGCCGCAGTTCATCAAGCAGGGCGGCCCGCTCGGCAAGGCCCTCTTCCCGCAGGACTGACGCCGCTTTCCGCCTTTACTCACCTCTCCGCCAGACTAGCTTCCCGCCATGACTCACCTTTCCGAACCCCTTGCCGGCATCTTCGGCCTCGGCGGCACCGAGCTGATTGTCATCCTGCTCATCGTGCTGCTGCTTTTCGGCGGCGCGAAGCTGCCCGCGCTGGCCAAGGGCCTCGGCCAGTCCATCAAGGAATTCAAGAAGGCCAGCAAGGAAGGCGACGAGGATGAGCGCACGGAGCGGAAGCCCGACGCCAACCAGAAGCCGGGCAACAACTGACGGCCGCACGTCCCTTCCCCAACCCAAGCCGCGTCCCCCCGACGCGGCTTTTGTTTTGAGGTGGCACTCGCCCTCCGGCAGGCAAGGCGCGCACAATACCAACTGCCCATAGCTTTTGGACTGTCCTGTAGCGGCGGTCTATGACCGCCGAACGATCACCACACCACGCTCGACGGCGGTCACAGACCGCCGCTACAGAAAACCAGGCTGCCGGGAATAGGTTATTCGGATAAGCTCTATTGAGACTTACCCAAAGTAGTTACTGGTTTGTCATCGCGAGGTGCGCGAAGCGCGCCGTGGCGATCCAGTTGGATTGCGTCGTCGTTTCACTCCTCGCAATGACAGGTGGGCATAACTTCTTCGGGTAAGTCACAATAAGGAACGTTGGTATTATGCCGTCGCATACGCGCTCAAACCAACCTCGCCTCCAGCCGGGTTCCGCCTCCAAGCCGCCGCCCCCACTCCGCCGACTCCGCGCGCCTAGAGCACTTCAAAAGAAGGTGTAGCCACAGGTGGTCGCCGATTTCCATATCGGCGACATGGCGCGCTCCCCGGCGCCGGTGTGGAAACCGGCGCCCGCCCGAATCCGTTCCGGCGATACTTCAATTTGAACTGCTCTAGCCGCCGTTCCGCAAGGACTCCTTGAACGCCGCGATCTGATCCGGGCTGCCGAGCACCAGCACCTCGTCGCCCGAGAAGAGCTTCTCCTCGCCGCCGGGGTTCAGGATGCGCTGGCCGGCGCGGTTGACCCCGGCGACCTGCAGGCCGTGGGTGCGGCTCAGGGCGATCTCGGCCAGGGTGCGACCGTGCAGGTCGCTCCCCGCCGGGAGTTCCACGCGCTCCATCCGCACATCGTCGAAATTGGAGGGCCCCGGCATGCCGGTCGCCGCCCGCAGAAAGGCCTTCGCCGCTCCGATTTGCTTGGGCTCGCCCAGGAGCAGGACCTTGTCCCCGGGGTAGAGCGCCATGCCGGGGGCCGGGTTGCCGATCATCACGCCCTGCCGGTCGATGCCGGCCACGACCACGCCAAATTTGGCCCGCAGCGCCAGTTCGTCCAACGTGCGGCCGCGCACGTCCGCCAAGTCGGGCAGCGCACATTCCATCAGCGAAAGCTGCCAGTCGCTGTGCTGTTTGAACCAGGGTGCGTTGGTGACCGAAGCCTTCTTCTCATTCTGCTCCAGCCGCTGCTGCAATTCCACCTCCATCACGCTGTGCCAGTAAACCAGCCGCGTGCGCAGCAGCGCCACGGCCACCGCCGCGACGCCCAGCGCCAGCACCGGCACCCAGCGCCCCATGCCCTCCAGCGGCACGATCGCACTCAGCCAAAAGAAAACCAGCACCCCGGCGCCGAGCTTGAGACCGGTCTCCACCACCGGCTTGAGACGGGCTGCCGCCGCATGCCCCGCCGTGGAGGCATCCGCCACAATCATCGCAAGGGCGGACACGTTGCGCCAGATCGCCACCAAGGGCACCAAGGCGACCAGGCCCAAGCCGCACCAGAACAGGATCTCGGCGCCGCGCGGGTAGCTCCGGTCCACCGGCAGGTAGTCCCGCACCAAGCCGAACATCTGCTCCGAAAACAGCAGCAGCCCCGAGACCAGCAGGACCTCGACCGTGATCTGGATGAGGCGCTTGCGGCTCAATTGCCAGAGCTGGTTGCGCTGCCCGCGCGCCTGGAGCCGCTGCAGCCAGTTCTGGTAGCCCGCCAGCGCGCTTTCCAGCCAGCGGGGTTGCAGGGCGAACAGCGCGTCGGCGATGCGCGCCGAGTGCTGCGTCAGCGGCGGCGCCACCAGCGAGGTCAGCAGCGACACGCCGACCGCGAGCGGGTAGAATCTGGCCGGCACCACGGCCAGCGACACGCCCAGTTGGGCGATGATCAGCGAGAACTCGCCAATCGGCGTGGCGATCAGCCCGACGCGCAGCGCCTCGCGCGGTGCCGTGCCCGCCACCACAAAGCCCGCCATGCAGGTCAACGGCCGCAGGAGCAGGGAAAAGGCCGAGACCCCCAGGATCAGCCAGCCCGCGTCCGCCAGCAGGCGGACATCAATCTGCATCCCGATGCCCACGAAAAACACCGCGCTGAACACGTCGTGCAGCCCCTCGAAGGTTCGCTCCACCTGCAGCCGCTGGGCGGTTTC
>Ga0268298_10005430_pt1 | contig 11948 bp, 13 predicted proteins | sample WWTPWeurt_MetaG_FD_194462 | JGI IMG/M metagenome (GOLD analysis project Ga0268298, IMG submission 194462) | Activated sludge microbial communities from WWTP in Nijmegen, Gelderland, Netherland - WWTP Weurt | ecosystem: Engineered > WWTP > Aerobic digester > Activated sludge | place...
AGAAGTGTATATTCCTTCCGCCTTAATCTTTTAATTCTTGCAATTATGGCGTTGACAAACGAAACCATACAACGAAAACTAACAGAGAAATTCAGCGATCAGTTGATCGATTGGAAGGAACCCTACGGGATGCTTACGTTCACAGCACCCAAAGACCTGAATCTAAAAGTTCTCCAGTACTTATTTGACGATGAAGAATTGAAATTCCGGTTTCTGACCGACCTGCAGGCTGTGCATTATCCTGACAGAAAGGGCGAGGAACTGGCGGTCGTGTATCATCTGCACAACCTGGTCGACAATATCCGCATCCGGTTTAAAATATATGCTGATATTGAAAAACCCGATGTGTTCAGCGCAACGGCACTTTATCAGGCTGCCAATGTGATGGAGCGGGAAACCTATGATTTCTTCGGGGTTAATTTCGTCGGGCATCCCAACCTGAAACGGATATTGAATGTGGATGAGATGGATTATTTCCCGATGCGCAAACAATACCCGGTAGAGGATCAGTTACGTATCGACAAGGATGATGAGATGTTTGGCCGCTAAACAAGAAACGAGCGAATCATGTTTAAAAAGAACCCAAAACACCGGATGCTGTTCCTGGTCTTCATGATCCTAGTTCTGGTAACCGATTCTGTGCTGAATTTTATTCAGTACGCAGAAGCCGGAAAAGGGATGAAATTAACCGGTGGAATACTGTTTGGGGGAATGGCTGTATTTTTTATCGATGAACTTATTGCGCTTATAAAAAACAATAAAAGAATCAACGAGGGGGCATGAACGATCACATTTTACTACCCGAAGGAAGTATCGAAAAGCAAACGACCACGCTGAACCTGGGACCTACGCACCCGGCCACGCATGGGGTGTTCCAGAATATCCTGGAACTCGATGGGGAACGTATCATGAAATCAACCTCTACCGTCGGATATATTCACCGGGCTTTTGAAAAGATCGCCGAACGCCGGCCGCTCTACCAGATCACACCCCTTACCGACCGACTGAACTATTGCTCTTCTCCCATTAACAACATGGGATGGCACCTTACCTGCGAAAAATTATTGGGCGTGAAAACACCCAAACGGGTCGATTATCTCCGTGTCATCATCATGGAACTCGCCCGCATTGCCGATCATCTTATCTGCAATTCCATTGTAGGGGTGGATAGCGGCGCGTATTCAGGATTCCTCTACCTGATGCAATACAGGGAATTAATCTACGAAATATATGAAGAAGTATGTGGGTCCCGCCTTACTACTACTATTGGGCGTATTGGCGGTTTTGAAAGGAATTTCTCAGCTGCAGCATTTGAAAAACTCGAAAAATTCCTGAGAGAATATCCCAAAACCCTGAAGGAGTTTGAAAAACTCTTCACCCGTAACCGCATTTTCATGGAACGTACCATCGGGTGCGGACCGATCAGTGCCGAACGTGCATTGAATTACGGTTTCACTGGTCCCAACCTTCGTGCGGCCGGTGTGGATTACGACGTTCGGGTACATACGCCGTACAGCAGTTACGAGGATTTCGATTTCGTCGTTCCCGTCGGTACAACCGGCGATTGCTACGACCGTTTCCTGGTGCGGAACGAAGAAATGTGGCAGAGCCTCAGCATCATTGAACAAGCCTACCAGAAAGTTCAGGAATTCAAAGGCGCAGAAGCTGAAGTATTTCATGCCGACGCACCTGCCTATTACCTGCCCGAAAAGAAAGATGTATACACCAAAATGGAGGCGCTCATCTACCATTTCAAGATCGTGATGGGCGAAACCGAGATTCCGGAAGGAGAAGTATACAGTTGTGTGGAAGGGGCAAATGGCGAACTGGGCTTTTACCTCATCAGCGACGGAGGAAGAACACCCTACAGGTTGCATTTCCGCCGCCCATGCTTCATTTACTACCAGGCATTCGAAGAGCTGGTGAAAGGAGGCATGCTCAGCGACGCCGTGATCACGATGAGCAGTCTGAACCTGATCGCAGGTGAAATGGACGCATAATATGAGAAGACTATTCTTTTTACTGACTGTTGTTTTGATGGCCCACCAGGTGCCTGCTCAGCAAAAAACGGCATTCGGTGATGAAGTAGGAACACTGGATGGGATTATAAAGGCCTACTACGATGTGGTAACCGTGAAGAAAGGGGAAAAGGTCAATTACCTGCGAGACAGCTGCCTGCACGTGCCTAATGCGCTCGTTGGCTCGGCACAGAAGGGTAAGGATGGTAAGGTTGTTTTGAAGCTGATTACCTTAAAACAGTTTCACCAGGCTTCCGACGCGTTCCTGGAAAAAGATGGATTCTGGGAAGCGGAGATCGGCAGAAGGGTGGAGAACTTCGGATCCATCTACCATGTGTGGAGCACCTATGAAACCCGGAATTCGGAAACAGGGCCGGTGATCGAGCGGGGGATCAACAGTATCCAGTTGTATTTCGACGGTACGCGGTTCTGGATCCTTTCCTGGGTGTTTGATAATGAAACAAACGGTCAACGGATACCGCAAAAATATTTATTAAAAGATTGATGATGCCGCAGTTTTCAGAAGACAGTATCAAAAAGGTGCATGAAATGATGTCGCACTATCCCCCGGGCAAGCATAAAAGCGCTTTGCTCGGTGTATTGCACCTGGCTCAGGAAGAGTTTGGCGGATGGCTGGATGTGCCGGTGATGGACTATGTGGCTGGGTTGCTGAAGATCGAACCGATCGAGGTATACGAAGTGGCCAGCTTCTACAGCATGTACAACCTGAAGCCTGTAGGTAAATACCTGTTCGAGGTTTGCCAGACGGGTCCCTGCATGCTCAACGGCAGCGACGACATCATCGCCTATATCAAAGAGAAACTGGGCATCGGCGTCGGCGAAACAACAGCCGATGGCCTGTTCACCCTCAAAACAGTAGAATGCCTTGGCGCCTGCGGCTATGCGCCCATGATGCAGCAGGGTAAACATTACCGCGAACACCTGACCAAAGAAAAAGTAGATGCCATCATCGCCGAATACCGGGCGAAAGCGAATTAAGATTGAAGAAGTTCCTGACGATATTATTCTTGTTTCCGGCGGCTGTTGCAGTTGCCCAGGGCCCGGATGAAGCAAAACTTATCCAGACCATGAAGGAGTTTCACCAGGCGCTGGTAAACAACAACACCGTTTCCATCAACCAGCAAACCGATAAGGCGCTGAGTTATGGGCACAGCAATGGGTGGGTGGAAACAAAGGCAGATGTGATCAAAGACCTGGAAACAGGTTATATCGATTACCTTTCATTCCGGGAAGACAGCATCGCTGTATCTATGAATGCGAACATGGCGAATGTGCGTTTTGTGGCCGAGATCACCGCTACCATGAAAGGCGCCACCAATACCTACCGGCTGAAAGTGCTGGAAGTATGGGTAAAGAAAGGAAAACGCTGGTTGTTGTTCGGGCGACAAGCGATAAGAGGATAAATATGAATTCAGAAGTCAAAACCTAAAACCAGAACTTACTTTTTGCTTTTGACTTTCAACCTTTGAATTATAAAATGGCTCGAAAACTATTATTAGAAAAGGCACACGTGGAAGGCATCCGCTATTTCGACACCTATCGTCGGGAAGGCGGCTATCGCAGCGTGGAGAAGGCCCTGAAAATGGCACCGGCCGACATCGTGGAGGAAGTGAAAAAAAGCGGCTTGCGTGGACGCGGTGGTGCAGGTTTCCCTACCGGTATGAAATGGAGTTTCCTGGCCAAACCTGAGGGCGTTCCGCGTTACCTCGTTTGCAATGCCGACGAAAGCGAACCGGGTACATTCAAGGACCGGTACCTGATGGAATTCATCCCGCACATCCTCATCGAAGGAATGATCGTGGCCTCCTTCGCCCTCGGATCAAACATTTCGTATATCTACATCCGCGGTGAATATGCCTGGATCGTCGACATCCTTGAACAGGCGATCGCGGAGGCAAAGCAAAAAGGCTTCCTCGGTAAAAATATTTTAGGCAGCGGCTTCGATTGCGAGATCTATGTACACCGGGGCGCCGGCGCCTATATCTGCGGCGAAGAAACAGCCCTGATCGAATCGCTGGAAGGCAAACGCGGCAACCCCCGCATCAAGCCTCCCTTCCCGGCGGTGAAAGGATTGTACGATTGCCCGACCGTGGTAAACAACGTAGAAACACTGGCAGCCGTAGTGCCTATCATCAATGAAGGCGGAGAGGAATACGCCAAGATCGGTGTGGGCAAGAGTACCGGCACCAAACTGATCAGCGCCTGCGGCAACATCAACAAGCCGGGTGTATACGAGATCGACATGACCATTTCAGTAGAGGAATTCATTTACAGCGACGAATATTGCGGTGGCATTCCGAAAGGAAGAAAACTCAAGGCATGCATACCCGGCGGATCATCTGTTCCCATCCTGCCGGCCAACCTGCTGCTGACAACCGCCAAGGGCGAAAAACGCATCATGAATTATGAGAGCTTGTCCGACGGAGGCTTCGCCACCGGAACGATGATGGGATCTGGTGGATTCATCGTACTCGACGACAGCCAATGCGTGGTACGTCATACCTATACACTGGCCCGGTTCTACCGCCACGAAAGTTGCGGACAATGTTCGCCCTGCCGCGAAGGAACCGGCTGGATGGAAAAAATATTGCTGAATATCGAGAATGGTAAAGGCAAGATGAGTGATATCGATCTGCTTTGGGATATCCAGCGCAAGATCGAAGGGAATACCATCTGTCCGCTGGGCGATGCCGCGGCCTGGCCGGTGGCTGCCGCCATCCGTCATTTCCGCGATGAGTTCGAATGGCATGTTAAGAACCCGGAAGAATGTTTGAAAACGAACTATGGCCTGGCGCATTACGCCGATCCGATACATGTACCGGTGAGTGCCTGAGTAATAAGTAAAAAGGCAAAAACAAAAGGGAGAAACAACAAGCAGGCGGTTAGATATAGGGTTATACTTGTAACAAATCTGCCAGGTGGAGAAAGAAATCAAGATACGTTGTTACCGGTTTTCATTAGCTGTAATCAGATTTCTGAAAACAGTTGATTATAGCAATCTGAACTCTGTAGTTGTAAAGCAGTTGATGCGTTCAGCTACTTCGATAGGAGCAAATGTAGTGGAAGCGAGAAATAGTTCTTCAAGGCAGGAATTTAAAAGGTATTATGAAATAGGATTGAAATCCTGTAACGAATCAAAATACTGGATCTGCATTTTGAGGGATGGTTTTGAAATAAAAGGAGTTGAAATAAATAGTTTATTGAAGGAAGTAAATGAGATATCAAAAATTTTGGCTGCCTCAGTCATTAAGTTGAAAAAGTGAAACTCGAAGTGAGAGAAAGCGTGAATAAACTTTTTGATTTTGACTTTTAACTTCTTACTTTATTATTATGGCTGACGAAATAAAAAAATTCAAGGTAACCATCGACAACATCAGCATTGAAGTTGATCCGGGTACTACGATACTGAATGCCGCAAGGCAGATCGGCGGGGATGTTACGCCCCCGGCTATGTGCTATTACAGCAAACTGCAGGGCAGCGGTGGTAAATGCCGCACCTGCCTGGTGGAAGTAGCCGCCGGCTCAACGGCCGATCCCCGGCCGATGCCCAAACTGGTGGCCAGTTGCCGCACCACCGTGATGGATGGCATGGTAGTAAAGAACATCACCAGTGATAAAGTGATCGATGCACGGAACGGGGTGGTGGAATTCTTATTGCTGAATCACCCGCTCGATTGCCCAATCTGCGACCAGGCCGGCGAATGTCACCTGCAGGACCTGGGTTACGATCACGGTAAAGCCGGTACCCGCTACGAATTCAAACGCAGAACGTTTGAAAAAGAAGACATCGGCCCTTACATACAATTGCACATGACCCGCTGCATCCTCTGTTACCGCTGCACCTATGTGGCCGACCAGATCACCGATAAGCGGGTACACGGGGTGCTCGACCGGGGCGATCATGCCGAGATATCCACCTATATCTCCAAAGCGATCGACAACGATTTCAGCGGCAACATGATCGATGTGTGCCCGGTGGGAGCCCTTACCGACAAAACATTCCGCTTCAAGAACCGGGTATGGTTCACCAAACCGGTCGACGCTCACCGCAACTGCGAAAACCCGAAATGCTGCGGTAAAGCTACCTTGTGGCTCCGCGGCGATGAAGTGTACCGGGTAACGGCCCGTAAAGATCAATGGGGTGAAGTGCAGAGCTTCGACGGCAAGCCCGGATGGATCTGCAACACCTGCCGGTTCGACAAAAAGAAAACAAGCGACTGGACCATCGAAGGGTTGACAACGATCAGCCGTCACTCAGTGATCGGCGCCAACAAATACAAAGGATTGGAAATGCCGAAAGATACGGTGAAAGAAGTAATGGGAGGCCGTGATCCGAAACTGCTGATGGACATCCACAGTGTGAGCGGGGTGAACAAACCGGGCATTCAACTGAGTGAACTCGGTCGCCCGGCCAACAGCGATGATTTTTCAAAGAATGGTAAATAAAACTTTTAATACGGGGATATGCTTTTAGCACTTGACTGGCTTTTGATACTGGAGAAACTGGTTCTCATTGTCATCGTGGTGATGGCTTCTTTACTCATCGCCATGTACACCACGTTTGCCGAAAGAAAAGTGGCGGCTGTGCTGCAAGACAGGCGTGGTCCGAACCGGGCCGGTCCTTTCGGTATCCTTCAACCCGTGGCGGATGGATTGAAACTGTTCTTCAAAGAAGAGATCATTCCGAATTTCTCCTCCAAATTCCTGTTCATCATGGGGCCTTCCCTGGCTATGCTAACAGCCATCATGACCGGCGCTGTGGTTCCCTGGGGAGATAAAGTGCACCTGTTCGGCCGGGATATCGCCCTGCAGATCGCCGACGTGAACGTAGGTATTCTCTATGTGTTCGCCGTGGTGAGCATGGGTGTTTATGGTATCATGATCGGCGGCTGGGCCAGCAACAATAAATATTCACTCATGGGAGGGTTGCGGGCCGCCTCGCAGATCATCAGCTACGAACTGCCGATGGGCATCTCGCTCATCGCCCTGCTGATGGTTACCGGTACCCTGAGCTTGAAAGAAATGGTGATCCAGCAACAGGGTGGTATGTGGAATATCGTATACCAACCCCTTGGCTTTCTCATCTTCCTGATCTGTGCGTTTGCCGAATGTAACCGTACGCCGTTCGACCTGCCCGAGGCCGAGAACGAACTGATCGGCGGGTATCACACCGAGTACTCCTCCATGAAACTGGGTTTTTATCTCTTTTCAGAATACATCAACATGTTCGTGAGCAGTGTGATCATGAGCACCATGTTCTTTGGCGGATACGATGTACTGCCTTTCGTGGACGAATCGCAATGGGGACTTTCGGATAACATCATGGCCCTGATCGGGATCGCTGCGCTGATGATCAAAGTTTTTTGCTTCATCTTCTTGTTCATGTGGGTGCGGTGGACGATACCCCGCTTCCGGTACGACCAGCTGATGCGCCTGGGCTGGCGCGTGCTGATACCGCTGGCGCTGGCAAACATGCTGGTAACAGGAGCGATCGTATTATTGAAACAGAACAACTGGCATTTTTAATAACATAAAATAAGAATCCCCCTGGGGATAGTGGTATGCAGGCATTAACCAACAGAGTGAAACAGGTCGATCGCCGGGAAATGAGTTTCCTGGAGAAGATCTACCTCGTGTCGATCTTCAAAGGCATGGCCATCACGTTCCGGCACATGTTCAAGAAGAAACCAACGATCAACTACCCGGAAAAAACAAGGCCTTTCAGCCCGGTGTTCCGTGGTTTGCATATCCTGAACCGCGACGCGGAGGGAAGGGAGAACTGTACAGCCTGCGGATTGTGCGCTGTTGCATGCCCCGCCGAAGCCATTACCATGGAAGCGGCCGAACGCAAACCCGGGGAGGAAAACCTGTACCGGGAGGAGAAATACGCGGCCAAATACGAGATCAACATGCTGCGCTGTATTTTCTGTGGTTTGTGCGAAGAGGCTTGTCCGAAAGACGCTATCTACCTGAGCGAAACCTTTGCGCCGGCCGATTACCAGCGCAAGCAGTTTATCTACAACAAGAACGAATTATTGATACCGCATCCGAAGAATGAACCCGAGGCCTATCAGAAGGCATTGGGCAACCGGGCGAAAAAATGAAAAGCTGAACTGAGCTTATGAGCATAACTGAGATCATTTTCTGGGGATTGTCTGTACTGGCATTGTTTTGCGCCATCATGGTGGTGGCCAGCAAGAGCCCGGTGCATAGTATCTTATACCTTATCGGCGTTTTCTTCGCCATTTCCGGTCATTACATCCTCATGAACGCCCAGTTCCTGGCGATCGTGAATATCATTGTATATGCGGGAGCCATCATGGTGCTCTTCCTCTTTGTGGTGATGCTGATGAACCTGAATGCCGATGCGGAACCCAAGAAGAACCGTTACCTGCAGTTCGCCGGGCTCATCTCCGGCGGTTGTTTATTCCTGGTGCTGGTGGCGGCGGTAACCAGGTCGGCCGATGCGGGCAGGGTCATGCAACTGGGAACAGGCGAAAGCGGCCTGATCAAAAACCTGGGCAGAATATTATTCAATGAGTACGTGATCCCCTTCGAGATAAGCAGTGTGTTGTTCCTCAGCGCTATGATTGGGGCTGTGGTAATCGGAAAGAAAAACTAAACATAAAGTCAGATGGTAAAGGCAAAACCGAAACATAATTTTCAGATTTCAGGTTTTCATTTTTGACTTTTGAATTAACAATTGTATGGAAATCAAATGGTATATAGGTTTGGCTGTTGCGCTGTTCTGCACCGGTGTGGTGGGGGTGCTTACCCGCCGCAACTCCATCATCATCTTCATGTGCATTGAGCTGATGCTGAATGCCGTGAACCTGCTGCTGGTGGCGTTCTCTAAAATGCATGCCGCTTCACCCGTGGCGCAGGCGCTGCCCAATGTGGCCAGCGATGCACAGCTTTTTGTATTCTTCATCATGGTGGTGGCGGCTGCGGAAGTGAGTGTGGGACTGGCGATCATCGTGATGATGTACCGGAACATCCATTCGGTGGATATAAACTTTTTGAACAGACTTAAAAACTAATAAGTCGAAACACGAAACCAAAAGTGTACTTCTTTTTGTTTTTGACTTTTGACTTTTGACCTGATTATGAGCAATGTTTTACAATTAGTGTGGCTGATACCGGCGCTTCCGTTGATCGGTTTTTTGCTTAATGGGTTGGGCCGCAAGATGCTGTCGAAAACCATGGCAGGCATTGTCGGCAGCGGAACCGTTTTACTGGCCTTCTTGGTGAGTCTGTATGTGTTCTTCCAGGTAAAGGGGGGAAATTCCCATGTGGCCCATTATTTCAACTTTATCAATATCGAAGGACTGAAGATCGGCTTCGATTTCCAGGTCGACCCGTTATCATCCATCTTCCTGCTTATCATCACCGGCGTTGGTTTTCTTATTCACGTGTACTCCACCTCGTACATGCACGAAGAAGATCCGAAGGACTTCGCTAAATATTTCGCGTACCTGAACCTGTTCGTTTTCTCCATGTTGCTGCTGGTGATGGGCGCCAACTACGTGATCATGTTCATCGGTTGGGAAGGAGTGGGACTTTGTTCGTACCTGCTCATCGGGTATTGGTTTAAGAACACCAATTACAACAACGCGGCCAAGAAGGCCTTTATCATGAACCGGATCGGCGACCTGGGATTCCTGCTGGCCGTATTCTGGCTGATCAGCAAAACCGGTTCGGCCGATTACCACGAGGTATTCGCCAATCTTTCCAAACTTACTACCAGGGATATTACAGGCATTACCCTTCTCCTGTTTGTAGGAGCAACCGGTAAGAGCGCCCAGATACCCCTTTATACCTGGTTACCGGATGCGATGGCGGGTCCTACACCCGTGAGCGCCCTTATCCATGCCGCTACCATGGTTACAGCCGGTATCTACATGATCGCCCGGAGCAACGTATTGTATACGATGGCGCCTGCCACACAAACCGTGGTAGCCGTTGTTGGGTTAGCCACCGCGATCCTGGCCGCCACCATCGCTCTCAAGCAAAACGATATTAAAAAAGTACTGGCCTACTCAACGGTAAGCCAGTTGGGTTATATGTTCCTGGGTCTGGGTGTTGGCGCCTTCACCGGCGCTGTATTCCATGTGATGACGCATGCATTCTTTAAAGCCCTGCTCTTCCTCGGCGCCGGTAGTGTGATCCATGCCATGGGCGGGGAGCAGGATATCCGCAATATGGGCGGGTTGAAGAAGCACATGCGTATTACCCACATCACCTTCCTGCTGGCCTGCTTTGCTATTGCAGGTATGCCGCCATTCTCCGGCTTCTTCTCGAAGGACGAGATCCTGGCTGCCGCGTATGAAAAGAACCCGGTATTGTGGGGCATCGGCGTGGCCGGGGCCATGATGACCGCCTTCTATATGTTCCGTTTGTATGCCATGACCTTCCTCGGTAATTTCCGGGGTACGCACGAGCAGGAACATCACCTGCATGAAAGTCCGGCCGCGATGACCATGCCGCTGATCGTACTGGCGATCCTGTCTGTCATAGGCGGGTTCATTGGTATTCCCGAAGTATTCATGCACGGCGGACACAGGCTTGAAGAATTCCTGGCGCCTGTATTTGCACAGAGCAACGCGTTGATCAAAGAACATCATGCACTCAGTCATTCACAGGAATACATGCTTATGGGTATTTCTGTAGCCGCTGCATTGGCAGCCCTTGCCTTTGCCTGGAATAAATTCAGCAAATACCGGAAATCAGATAAAGAGGAGGCCGGTTTGGGTAAGGTGCTGGAGAATAAGTGGTACGTGGATGAATTGTACGACAGCATTATCGTTAAGCCGGTACTGGCCATCGGAAAATATTTTAATAACGTAGTAGAGAAAAGAGGCATTGATGGGTTTGTGAACGGCGTTGGCCGGGCTGTGAATTATGGCAGCCGGCAGATACGCTTGCTGCAATCGGGCCAGGTGGGCGCCTATGTGCTGATGATGGTACTGGGCATACTCGTATTTTTCATTGTTCAATTGTTTTTGTAAGAAGATATGGACCCTAAAAATATTTGGATAACATTCCCTGAACTGCTTGCCTGGTTTCCTCTGGTGGCGGGCCTCGTGGCGTTTATGATCCGTGATGAACGAAAAGTGCGTGCCTGGGCCATCGGGGCCTCGTTGATAACCCTCGGCATTTCAGTAGCGAGCCTGCTCTTCGCCGACAACACAAAACATTTCGCACTCAATACGGTAAGTTATTACTGGCTGAAATATATCGGCAGCAACCTTACCATCGGGCTCGATGGCATGGGGCATATGCTTACTGCCTTAACCGCCCTCGCTTTCCCGCTGATCTTTATAGCCGGTGGCAAGAACAGTTTCAAAAACGCCAGCGCATACTATGGGTTGATGCTGCTTACACAATGCGGCCTGATGGGCGTATTCATGGCCATGGATGCGCTGATCTTTTACTTCTTCTGGGAACTGGCCGTGATACCCGCTTATTTCCTTTGCAGCCGTTGGGGCGGAGAGAGAAGGATCCAGGCAACATTCAAATTCTTTGTATACACGTTCACCGGTTCCTTGCTGATGCTTACCGGTATCCTCTATGTTTACCAGCATACATTCGGAACACAGTTTTCTGAGCATTCCTTCGCCATGAATGCTTTTTACAACGCTTCGGTGGATGTAAAAGATCAGAACTGGCTGTTCTGGCTCTTCTTCGTGGCCTTCGCCATCAAGATGCCGGTATTCCCGTTTCATACCTGGCAGCCCGATACCTACGAGCAGGCGCCTGCTTCCACCACCATGGTGCTCAGCGGTGTGATGGTAAAGATGGGCATATTCGCCGTGATCCGCTGGTTGGTACCGATCTTTCCGCTGGCGGCGATCCGCTTCGACAATATCGTGATCGGTCTTTCGGTTGTGGGTATGATCTATGCCAGCC
>Ga0268298_10005433_pt1 | contig 11942 bp, 10 predicted proteins | sample WWTPWeurt_MetaG_FD_194462 | JGI IMG/M metagenome (GOLD analysis project Ga0268298, IMG submission 194462) | Activated sludge microbial communities from WWTP in Nijmegen, Gelderland, Netherland - WWTP Weurt | ecosystem: Engineered > WWTP > Aerobic digester > Activated sludge | place...
TGAACGGAGAACAATTCCTTTCCTAAAGGCCGATAAGGGAAAAGATATTGGCCAAGATCTACTGAACACTCTGTTCGGCGCGCGCGTGCTCACGATCGATCGAAACCCAGACTACCCGGCGCTGGATTGGTTAGACACTGAGCTCCAAAACATCACTCACTCTCAGGGAGTCAAGGCTAAGGATGATCTGGCCGACGCGACTCGTTATGCTTTGGTCAGCGTGCCTTGGGATCTGGTCTACTTCGATGAATTATTGTCTGAGGCGAAATCTGGCGGGAAGAAAAAAGTCGAGATCCCAGTAGGCGGTGTTGACGAGCTAGCGCGCGAAGGTAGATTGCCTGAGGATTACTATGCAAGAAACGAGTCAGACCGGATCACGAGCGAAATCGAAGAATGGAACGAAATGTACGGATAGGCTTTCCGCTTTGGACGTTTGTGCTATCTTAAAAGAGCTACAAGCTCACCCTACTTTGGAGTCATTTGAATTCGGTGGGCTCAAAATATTGTTTCGTCCCCAGCCAAAGGGACTCGAATCTGAAACGAATCTGTTCCCGGGAAACGGCCAAGTTCTCCCCGGAGAAGCTAACCAAAAACCAGTTCCACAAGCAGTGGGGGAAAGTCGCGAGGACCGAGAAGCGCGGCTTGAGCAGTTAGCAATCACAGATCCGCTTGAATTCGAACGTCTCTCAGCGCTGGAGGAATCGAATGAAGAAGCTCACTATATCGGATCTGAACAAGCTCCACACTGATTCAAATGGTTTGGACAATGAAGTGTACGCAGAGATGCGTTCCAATGTTCTCTTAGTCAGTGGCGAACACTATGCGAGACGAACGAGGAAATACTTCGACAGACTCAGAGAAAATGAATCGATCCCATCGGATCAGCGGATCCGGATCGTGGCGAACCATATCCAGAAGATCACGAAACTCTACTGCAACAACACACTGGCCTATGTTCCCGGGGTTCAGGCTTATCCAAACAATGACACTGAAACGCAGGACGTGAAGTGTGCCGATCTTTCAAACAAGGTTTGGGATTATGGCAAAAGACAATTTGGATGGGAAGTGTACCGGAGAAATTCTGTTTTCGATTTCTTCACTTTGGGGGAAGTTGGGTCAAAAGTTTACTTCGATCAAAACAAAGGGAAGTTCTTAGGGAAAAAGCCTAAGCCTGGTTATGAGCCACAATTGGATGAACAAGGCCAGCCACTTCCTCCAGATGAGGAGGATTTGGTTCCTACTTTCTCAGGAGAACTTTGTGTTGAAAGACTCTATGGCTTCAATTTGTTTCGTGCGAAAGAAGCTAAGACTTGGGCTGAAAGCTGGTTCATTGGCAACAAAAAGCTTGCTCAAAAGAAACAACTCGAAGCGAGATACGCCGGGGATGAGGATAAGCTCAAATATATTCAAACATCTTTCATGGAAAGATTTGTTATTTTTGACGGGACTTCTTCGTCCTACCGCGAGAGCGAAAATGAAGTTCTAGTCTATGAAGTATTTGTGCGCCCATGCCCGGATTATCCAAACGGTGCGTACTACTATCACACCGCTGCGGGGATCATCGAAGAAGGTGAACTCCCTTACGGGATCTGGCCGATTGCGATTGAAAACTGCGAGGAGTACCAAACTTCCCCTCGCGGCCGGAGTCCGATCAAGCACGGGCGCCCGTTCCAGGCAGAGTTGAATCGTGCGATTTCAAAAATGGCAGAACATCAGATCACTTTGGGTGACGACAAGATGGTGTTCTCGCATGGATCAAAAGTCAGCCAAGGTGCCGCGATGCCTGGTGTGAGAGCCATTTACACCACTGGCGGAGCTCCCGCGATCCTGGAAGGCCGAAGCGGGGAGCAGTACTTAGGCTACACGGATTTCATTATCAAGCAGCTTTATTCTGCAATGATGGTGGAAGAAGACATGGCTGAGACTGACAAATCTCAGGCCGATCCATATGCTATGCTCTATGCTTCTGTAAGTCAGAAGAAAAAGTTTTCTTTCTTCACTCAGAAGATCGAAGGTTTCTTTGCAAACCTGATGTCAATCTATCTGGATCTGGCAAGACACTACATGTCTGATGAAGATCTACTCGCTGCGATTGGTAGAGACGAAGTGATTAACGTGTCTGAATTCAGGAACATGTCGCCACTCGCTTACATGATCAAAGCGTGTGCTGTGAGTGAGGATGCTGAAACTGCGCTTGGGAAACAACTGGTCTACAATCATGTGCTCCAATACGTCGGGCCGAATCTGTCTCGAGACGACATTGGTAAAATTCTTCGCTCGATGCCTTACGGTGATTTCAAAAATGCTTTCTCGGATTTCACAATGGATGACGAGAATGCAAACAATGATATTCTCCGAATTGAGAGGGGCGATGTTCCATCGATCAGGCCCGGGATGGATCCGGAGTACATCCTGAAACGTATCACCGCGCGCCAGAAGAAACCTGATTACGAGTTCCTGCCTCCTGCAATCAAGGAGGTTTACGAGACCTATTCGGCTGCTTTGGCGGAACAGATGGCCGACGAAGTGGTTCAGCAGAAGGCACTTCAGGCGGATTTCATCCCCGCGCAAGGTTTTTTAACGCCTTGCGACTTCTATGTGCCTGATCCGGCAACCCCGTCAAAAACCCACCGCGCCCGTTTGCCGATCGATTCGCTTGCATGGCTCGTGAAACGACTCGAGGGCCAGGGGATAACGTTAGAAAAGCTTGAAAGTCTTCAGGGATCTGCACAATCTCAGGTGGCAAGCGCAGCCGGGGCATTGGCGGGAGTCGATGCTCAAGAGGCTATCGCCAACACCGTAGGGCAACCAAACCCTGGAGATATGAATGCTAGAAACCCAATCGTCCGACAATCAAGCAACGTCCGAGATGCCACAAGAGGGAACCCCGTCACAGGAGTCCCTCCAACACCAAACGCCCCCGTCCCCCAACGGCCAGGAGGACTCCGGTTCTGATTCTGGTGAGATAAACTCTGGCGCGGATGCTGCTCCTCCCGCGTATTCGCCAAATTTCAAGTTCAAGCATCTTGGGGAGGAGCATGAGTTTGATGAATGGGTGAAGGCTGCGATCAAAGATGAGAAAGCGGAGAAAGCAGCCAAAGAACTGTATGAAAAGGCTCGCGGCTTAGATCATATCAAGCCTAAGTATCAGAAGACTCAAGAGGAACTTGTCTCACTTCGGGAGCACTACACTCCGATCGACAATGATCTTCGAGTTTTGGGAAAAGCACTCCAAGAGAAGAACTTCGACCATGTGATGTCTACTCTTGGGATCAAAGACGATGATCTCTTTAACTACGTCGCGCAAAAATTAAAATACAATCAGCTTGACCCATCCGACAGAGCCATCTACGATCAACAAAAAGAGGCTCGGGAACGAGCTTACACACTTGAGCAAGAAAACCAACTTCTCAAGAATCAGTTTTCTCAGATGAGACTCGCCGGTCTCGAATCTGAGATGGCTTCGGTCCTGGCAGATCCGCAAGTCTCCCAGGTAGCCAAAGCCTTCGATACCCGCGCCGGAAATCAGGGCGCTTTCAGAACAGAACTCGCCAGACGAGGCGATTACTACTGGAAGGTTCACGGGGTTTACAAATCACCAAAAGAATTGGCCCAAGAAGTTTTACCTCTGTTTGGAGGAAACGCTCCGGAAGCACCACCTGCAGCCGCTCCAGTCTTGCAGTCACAAGGCGGAGCACAGGCAAGCGCAGCACCTAAACCAGTGTTGCCGAACATCCAAGGCAGTGGCGCTTCGGTAGTGAAATCAAAGGTCAAATCGATTGCTGATCTCAAAAAGATCCGAGCACAATTAGATACTTAAAAATTTAAAAATTCAGGAGAATTTACATGTCAACAAATCGCGATTTTGGGAACATGCTCAATGAGTACCTCCCCAACGAGCTTTTGGCTGAAGATTTCATCAAGCGCCAGTGGTTCATGGAGAACGTCGAGAAAGACAACAAATGGAAAGGCGGCCAAATCGTCGTTCCATTTAAAGGCGCTCAATCGAGCTCTGTGAAATTCGGCGGTCTCACCAACACTGGTGACATCTCGAAACACCAATTCGTTCGTGGAACGATTTCTTCTTACAAAGAAGTTTGGGGATCGATGGAGTTCAACCACACGGACATCATGCAGCATGATGGCCGTTTGAATGTGGATGGCTTCCTCCGCATTCTCCCAGACCAAGTGGAAGATTTCTCGGAATACATGAAGATGGTCGCTTCGATCAATCTTCTTGGTGGTCCACACTTCGCAAAAGTGACTGATTCTACCAACAACGCTACTGGCATCATGATCGTCGATCGTATCGATCGTTTCGAGATCGGCCAGAAGTGCACTCTGAAAGACGACAACAGTTCACAAATTGATGTCTATGTCACTGGTATCATCGTGGACACCAATGCAGTTACATTCTCGCTGACTCGCGGTGGAGCAGCAGCTGACCTTTCGGCTTACACTGCCGCTCAAAACGCAAAGCTCTACCACGACGGCATCTTGGTAGGCGGAACGGTGACGAACTCGTTCACCAGCCTCCGTGGTGCTTTGCTCTCGAGCGCAAACGGTGGAGACACTTCTCTGCATGGTGTTACCAAGACTCTTTGGCCATATCTGCAAGCTGTCAACGTCTCTGGTGCATCGATTTCAGCAACGAACATTTTGGACAAATTGTTTGATGCTTACACCTCGATCCGCACCAAGGCTAAAGGCGGAATGATGCCAAAAGCTGTCATGAGCTACAAGCATCTTGGCAGCGTTATGAAAGTCATCGAAAGCCAAAAAGGCCCATTCAAAGTGACTGCAACGACAACCAAAGCTTCGATCTATGGCTGGACTGAGATCGACGTGATGGGTGTTCGCGGTTCCTTCACCGTGGTCGGTGTTCAAGAGATGGATGACGACATCATTCACTTCATGGATATGTCAGCAATGACTTTCCGTTCGAATGGTTTCTTCAAGAAACGCCGTTCACCAGACGGAAAAGAGTACTACGAAGTTCGCGCTGAAACGGGCTACAAGTACATCGTCGATATCTGCTTGTTTGGTGAACTCGAAGTCACCAAGCCGACGTTGTGCGGTATCATCTACGGCATCAACTACTAAATTTGAGAATAAGCTCGGGTCATCAGGCTCGAGCTTCTTTTCTTTAAAAAGGAGATTTCAAAATGAGCGCAGGACTTCTGAAAACTGAAAATGAACGTATTGCCATGGATGCCCATCACTCGGGTGCTCTTGGCAAACATTTGGCTGGTAAAGTTCAATTGATCAAAGCCAAGTACTCTTTCGCATCTGATGGCGGTGCAGTTGGTTCGATCAATTTGAAAGATGAGTTCGGTCAAGAAATTGACATCCCAAATGGCGCGATCGTCAAGCAAGTGATCATCGACCGCGTGACTGCTCCAGCATCGGCTGGCGGAGCGGGAACAGTGGCATTGACTCTCAATGCAGCTGGCGACCTTTTGGCTGCAGTTGACGCGGACACTTTGTCGGCACTTCATGCAGGTATTCCAGTGGGAACCGCGGCTACTGCAGTGAAAGCAACGGCGAAGCGAAAGCTCGTTCTTTCGATCGCAGTCGAGGCCTTGACGGCGGGTGTTCTTGACATTTATTGTGAAGTCTACTTCCAAGACTAAGGGCGACCACAACCCAAAGGGGCGGAAGACGTGAAAACTTTCGCCCCTTTCACATTTGAGGTGAGAAAATGGGTACTCCCTTTGAAGGCAAATCGACCTTAGTTTCAGTGGAACCTACACTCCAGACCGAGGCTTACGCGAGCGGAGATCAGATGGGCACTGCAAACCGAATCCAAGACGCTTTGGATGATACCAAAGGAACTGGTGCACTTCTCTCTTTGGTTGTGGTGGACAAAGGAAAAATTGGCCAGCCTTTTGACATCTTGTTTTTCAATGAAGAGCCAACAATTTCTTCAGCGGACAATGCCGCTTTGAACATCTCCGATTCCGAGATGGCTTCTAAATTCTTGGGAAGAATTCAGATCGGTGCTACCGATTTCATCGACAACGGCGCGAGTTACGATGTCACCAAGACTCAAGTCGGATTTCTTTTTCAATCGATCGCCAAAAGCAGAGATATTTGGTTTGTTCTTCAGTCAAAAGGAGCTCCGACATTTTTGACAACTACTCCTTTGACTCTGAAATTTGGAGTAATTCAGGACTGAGATGAAATTACTTAGGCTTGCAGTAGGAAAACTTTTCTTCATCTCTGGCTCTGTTATTGAGGCAGTTGGGGAACTGTTGAAGACTGAAAGCGACGAAGCGATTCAAACTGAAGATGGTGAAGACATCTACACGGAGACCTGACTATGGCTAAGAAAATATCAGAACTTCCTTTAGCCGGTGGCGCCAATGGTACAGATCTCATTCCTGCAACGCAAGGGGCGACGACTAGAGCAATCACTGTCAATCAGATCCGAAGTTCAATCGATTTTCTCAATCTAAACTACTCTGGTTTGACTTCAGGACATATCCTTATCGCGACAGGCGCTACCACTGCTGCCTTTCTCCCGGTAGGCAACATTGAAACGAGCCTTGACCTAGCCAACATGGGCGGAACGCTTGGGATCAACCATGGGGGAACTGGAGCGACTACTGCAGCTACTGCTCGAACGAATTTGGGTGTTGCCGCTGCACTCCACCAAGATGAACACCAAGTAGGCGGAACAGACGAATTGGCTGGAGACATCAACGCTAATGCTCGAGTGATGATTCGAGTGGATAGTGGTGCTGATGTTGGTCCAAGACGCCGAATCAATTTTCTACAAGGAACCAATGTCAGCATCATTGCTACCGATGTTGGTGGAAGTGAAGAAGTCACTGTTCAAATCTCAGCACCTACTGCTGCTCATGCAGCTTCCCATTACTCTGGCGGATCTGATCCACTTACAGGCAATCTAGACGCTATTGCCAGAACCACTGTTCGAGTAAGCAGTGGTGCTAACGTAGGATCTAGACGAAGAATCAATTTCATTGAGGGAACAAACGTCACTATCACCGCATTGGATGACAATGCTGGAGAAGAAATTGATCTCACGATCAATAGCTCTGTCGGTCTTCATGCCTCAACTCACTATGCGGGTGGATCTGACGAGCTCTCTGGAAACTTAAATGCGGTAGCCCGTACAACTGTACGTCTAAATAGCGGTGCAGATGTAGGGTCTCGTCGAAGAATCAATTTCATTTCGGCTGGTAACATTTCTCTTTCAGCATCCGATGACAATGCCGGTGAAGAAATTGATCTTACCATCACCGGCACAACTCACGCAGCATCTCACTACGCTGGTGGATCTGATGAGCTCTCTGGAAACTTAAATGCTAATGCCAGAACCACTGTCAGGGTGAACAGTGGAGCAAACATTGGTTCTCGTCGAAGAATCAATTTCATCTCTGCTGGAAATATCTCCATCTCAGCTTCAGATGACAATGCAGGCGAGGAGATCGATCTTACAATTGATGGAATCGCTCACGCTTCCACTCACTACGCTGGTGGATCCGATGAGCTCACTGGTAACCTAAACGCCAATGCTCGAGTGGCAGTTAGAAAAAACTCTACTGGAGCAACGATTGGAACACGACGAAGAATCAACTTCATCGAGGGCGCAAACACCACAATCACTATTTCAGATGACGGTACCGATGAGGAAGTAGACGTTACAATTGCTACTTCTGCATTTACCTACGCACCAGCTGATGCTCAGTATCTGACATTGGCAGCAAATGGAACTTTGACTGTAGAGAGAGTCTTTACTCCTGACACAAATGTCTTCTCCGTTACGGATGGGGGTGCAGGAGCATCTTATTCTTTCGGGCTAAAAGGCGCTAATGCTCGAATGATCTACCGATCAGACTTCGTCGAATCTAGTTTGGTAGGTCTCACTGAGAATAGTGCAGGTACGGCTTCAAGCTTTGCTTTTGGCGCTCCCGATGCAGCTGGAAGACCTGGTCAAGCAGTTTTGACCGCCGGTACCACGATTACTGGAAGGGCTGCACTCAACGGTGGGACAGCTTCTATCATTCTTGGTGGTGGGGTTTTCACTTTTGAAACCTATGTCAACCTGAGCAATTTGAGTGATGGAACTGTCACTTATGTCACGAGGATTGGTTTAGGAGACAGCAACACTGCGACTGAACATACCGATGGTGTTTTCTTCAGGTATACTCATACTGAGTCTGCGAACTGGGTTTTGGTTTGTAAGAACAACAATACTGAGACAACTGCAAATAGCAGCACCGCAGTAGCTGCAGCTACTTGGGTTAAATTGTCATTCACAGTGAATGCTGCTGGAACATCGGTAACTTTTTACATCAATGGAACTTCTGTTGGAACAATTACTACGAATATTCCTACCGGTGCTGGACGCGGATGTGGTTTTGCTTGGGGGATTTTCAAATCAGCAGGAAGTGGTGGGGGATCTCAAAGAACTCTTACCATTGATTACTATGAGGCCAATTACTACTTAACGAGTGCGAGGTAATTTGTGACAGTAAATCCTGGAACAATTCTCTACAGAGATATTTCAAAACCTTACAGATCCACTTGCGCAGTGGATAAGAATGGATCAAATCAAAGCTTATCTGGAGAAGGATGGACGGAGCTCACTGCCACGAGAAAACTTTGGGATGTGAATGAAGATTATGATCTTGATTCAAATGATTTCATTTGCCCCGTAGATAGTTCTCTTTATGTTTTAGAATCTCAGATTTTGGTTCAGTCTTGCGTGAATGTTCTTTTTGCAGAGCTTGCAGTTTTCAAACGCGGAAGCCCAGATGATTACTGGTTTCTCTTAGATAGGAAAGCTCCTCTTGGTGGAGAAGTAAATCTGTCATGCTCCATTTCATTTGACATGTATTTGGAAGAAAGATTTTGCCTTAAATTGAAGCTTACCAAAAATATTCTCAATCCCACCGCTACGATTGTAGGGAATGACGACTACACCGCGTGGGGATACAACTGGAATGGGTACTTGGTGTAATTATGGCGACACAAGAAAAGTCAGCGTTACTTAAGACTCACCTAAAAGAATACGTAAAGCAGTATGTGGTTTACGATGGTCAAGACAGAATCGCACAAGTTTATGAGGCTGCAGTAGACACCCCAGATCAGGGGCCTTGTGTTTTGACGGAGTATGAGTACCGAACTCCTACTTCAACTCAGATTTTGAAAAGAAAAGAATCAACCAGCGTTTGGAGTTTTGCTTACGACATTTGAGGTGAACAGTGAGTATTGGCGAACACGGAAGATTTGAAGTTTGGAACGCGCTCCAGCACCCGCTTCGCCATACTTTGGCGGATTTTGGATACACGAGTCCCTCTTTGCCCGGAGTCACCAATGTCCAATCGGCACTTGATTGGGTTTTGGCAGTCATCTATCCTCAGCAAAAAGCAGCCGTTGCCAATCCTGCTGCACTCCCACTTCTCGGGAATACGATCAACGACTATCGCGTTGTCACTGACGATGGAGACGGAAAAGCTGCTGCTTATCGGTGGGAGCAGCGAGAGGGTGAAGTCACTGCGAGTTGGCATAAGATTTATGACATGGATTGGGGAGAAGGTACTGTTCTCTCTAATTTCCTGTTAAAGACCCAGGATGTCTACGTCTACAAGCACGGAATCGATGATCTGGACTCTACAGGAGCAGTCATCGCTGGGACATATGCTGGTCAAACGATATACGGCGGTCAATCCGCAGGAACCAACCTTACTCTACGAGCTAACTCTGGAGATGGGGTGGGTGCTTCCACCGGGTACGTTCAAGTCGATGATAACTTCCGACCAGCCGTACACAATTCCTTCGACGTTGGAACAAACGTCAGCCGATTCAAAGATGCCTACTTCCAAGGAACAATTACTACAGCGAGTACTGTCGTCGCTGGAACTCTTACTCTATCTTCTGGCTCCATCAATGATTCTTCTGGTACTATTGATTTTGATAACGAAAATTTAGTCACCACTGGTAACATCACAGGAGCCATTGGCTATTTTACCTCGTCTATAGAGGTGGGTCCGCTAGTCGGGAATGCGCTTATTCTCGCACCAGGATCCATTACTGATGAGAGTGGTGCCATCAGCTTTGGCAACGAGAACCTTTCGACTACTGGTACTCTTGCTGCTGGTGTCACCACTCTTACTGACAATGCCCAGACAATCGTTCTAGATCCTGATCTGGCGGGCGTCGCTTCAATCACTTCAAGCACTGGAACGATCTCATTTGGCAATGAGAACCTCACTACGACTGGGAATATCACTGGAACGAATGGTACACTCACTCAGTTAAATGTAGGAAATCTTCAGCTTGCTGCAAACCAGATTTCAGCAACGAATGCCAATGGCGATGTAACGATTACCTCCAATGCCAATGGAAACGTCGTTCTATTCTTGCCTGGCACTGGGATCGTTGAAGTTGGCTCGACTAATCTGACCGTCGATGCCAATGGTTTGGTGACTCTCACTGGGCAGTTCAACGCCGACAATCTTCGTTTGGATGGGAATACTCTCTCGAGTACCAACGCCAACGGAAACATTGTTCTCTCTCCAAATGGAACGGGCATTGTTCAGACTACGGCCTCAATTCAGCCGAATTCGGACAATACCTTGGCGCTTGGGGCACTCGCTCTAAGATTTACCTCACTTTTCTTATCTACCGGAATCTCGGATGGAACGAACTCCATCACGATGGCGACTCTTCTCAGCCTCAGAGACATCAATGTAGGTGTCGCAGCAGGGATGTCGATCTTTTATGACGGCACGAAATGGGTGGCTTCCGCCCCCGATACCGAAATTGACCACGGCACTATCTCTGGGCTTCTGGATGACGACCATCCTCAGTATGCGCTTCTCGCGGGCAGAGCCGGTGGGCAGACTCTCTATGGCGGCACCGCGGCTGGTGAACACCTCGTTCTTGACTCCACTGCGAATGCTTCGAAGGGATACATCAAGTTCTCGAGCGTTCCCGTGCCTACGACGAACGCAAGCTTTGCGGGATCTTGGTCAGGAACCGACATTGGCGGAAGTTCCAATTACTTCCGAGACGTTTACACCAAAGGTGAGTTTAAAGGTTTCCGTCTCGAGAACTTCACTTTCGCAACGCTCCCGGCTTCCTCTGCGCAGAACATTGGCCGCGTGGTGTATGCGACCGACAACACCAAAGCCTACGTGGATACTGGCTCCGCCTTGGTTGTACTTGGGGTTTCCAAGTACGTTCAGGACACCGTTTGGGCTGCAGAGACTGTGAAGACTTTCACGACCACGGGCATTAGCGACGTGCGAAATGCTTTGGTTCAGTTCCTTGACCTTTCCGCGAACAACTACGAGACTCTCTACATCAAGACTGAACGCCTAAACGCCACAGACGTGAGAATTACCTCAAACATCGCCCTAACCGGCACTTATCGACTGATTGTGATGGAGTAATGAATGGCAAAAATTTACGGACAACTCGAAAAAGCCCAGATTGAAAACCTCACATCTGATCCCTCAGCCGGTGTACCAGGAAGGATTTGGTGGAGAACGGATACCAGTTTCCTGAAAACGGATGATGGCACAAACATCCGAGCACTTCTCAGGAACGACGCGAATCTGATCATTGGTAACAACGGCACTGCAGCGAACAATATCAGGCTTCACCGCGGAGCTTCTGCGGTTCTCCAGTTTGTTCTTGGAAACGACGCGACTGCGGAAGGAACTCTTTCAACAAGCTTGGCTCAGATCTCAGCCAAGATGGAAAACTACGCAAACTTTGCCTCGCTGCCTGCGGCCGGTAACGCTGGTCGGATTGCATACGTTTCGGGCGATGCGTTTTACGGAGACGACGGCTCGGCTTGGAACGCGTTTGCAACAGCAACGGTTGTCGACTCCTCGCTTGATCTAACCAATTTGGCACTCTCCGTAACTCAAGCTGGTGGGACGATCACGATTGCGGTTAAGACA